>Ga0207866_1000443_pt1 | contig 60258 bp, 69 predicted proteins | sample HigsolmetaAR203D_FD_184835 | JGI IMG/M metagenome (GOLD analysis project Ga0207866, IMG submission 184835) | Ionic liquid and high solid enriched microbial communities from the Joint BioEnergy Institute, USA - AR20-3-D (SPAdes) (version 2) ...
CACGGGGATCGTCCAGGCACGACTTGCTAAGCACTTGTCAAGCACGACGCATAGCGGCATGTCGTAACGGATGCGAAACGACAACGCATTGAGATAACAAAGGAACCGCCCCGCACGCGCAAGCAAATCGCCCTGTGCGGTGCCGCCGAAGCCGAAAAGATGCCCTAAGCGACCTGGAGGCGGCCAAGTGAGCGAGGGTGCCTCCGATGGGGTCGTCGCCATCCGTGATGAATGAAGGTGCTTGCGGAGTCCATTCAACCGGTGGCCTACTTCCGGCTAACGGTTCGTACGGCGATCGGGGGGCGCCGCATGCGAACGATCCAAGCCACAGAACGGATGAAGGAAGACGTTTCATCCGAGGGATTTGAGGGTGCCACGCGACATCACAGTCCCGCGGCGCTCCTCATGATGGCGCTTGCGTTGGTCGGCGCTACGCTGATCGTGTCTCTAACGTCAGCGCGGCTCCTGGTCGAGAACGATTCCCCGTCGAGCGTCATCATCGCCATCGACCAGGAGCACGGTGCCGGGAGAAGCCTTCACGAGCCTTCTCGGGCCAGTCGGGTTGGCCCGTTTCAGTGTCTCGGAGTCACCGGAACCACCTCGCCCGAAGTCATGAATACGATGAGGCCTCGAGAAGCTCCGACTGCGTCGAGATAGCTCCTAACCTGTGAACGGTACTGAGCGATGACGCGCGGATTGGGCCGAACGTCGCTCTTCCAGTCAACGACGATCTCGATGCCTGAGCCATCGGCCTTCGGAACGGCGGCATCAATTACGCCGTGGGTGACCGTCTCTCCGCCACCGTCCCTCACGGTCGAAGTGCCGACGACAAGCTCGGGCATCAGCCGGCCCTTGATCGAGGCGATTTCAGGGATGGACAGCGTGCGACGGATCGTGCGAGCGATCTCCTCGGGATGGATCTCAGACGTCTCTAGAGGGTCAGCATCCTCCCGGGATGCAATTTGACGGGAAAGCTCGGCCGCACGAGCCTTGATGGCATCATCGCTGTCTTCCGTCTCTCCAGTGAGAACCTCCTCGATGATCTTGTGCAGCACTAGGCCACGCAGCCGCCCGCCCTTGATCATCAGGTACGGATCGGTCTCCGGCACTGCCATGACGATGTCGTCGTAGCTCAGGCGCTCGCTAGTAGCGACCGTCGGTTCATGGCGACTGGGCGTACGCCACGTTACTGGGCAGCGCCGGGCTTCGATGGCTGCCTGCTGCCGAGCGAATTCCTCGGCATCCTGCACGTTCGACACCTCGTTGCCCGTCGATGGAAGGAACGGGGGGAAGGAGGAGGTATCGATGGCCGGGAGGTCATCGATCCTGAGGTTGACTACCGCCGCCCACGCCTTGTCGTCGGCCTTGGCGTGACGCGGCAGGATAAGGAGATCACGCGCCCGGGTCGCCGCCACGTACCAGAGGCGGACCCGCTCCGCCTGCTGCTCACGAAGGTCCACGACCATGGCATCGTCGTATCCCAGGGGATGGATGCCAAGGAATGGCATCGACATGCGTCGTTTTGCGACGTCGAGGACGAACCGCGAAGTGCTGCCCGCCTGGGTCAACGTGTTGACAGGGATTACGATCGGCCATTCGAGGCCCTTGGCCGAGTGCATGGTGATGAGCGAGATCGACTGCTCCTCGGCATCCGGACGGCCCTCCGGGACGCGTTCGCTGTCCTCCCACGCCCGACGCATGGCGTCCGAGAAGGCGCGCAGGCCACGCACCGGATAGGGGCGCGCCATCTCAAGGAAGCGGTCAACATTCGCCAACGCACGCTCCGCGTTTCCGCGATGGCGCGCATTAAGGATCGGGCGGACGCGCAAATCCTCGATGGCCTGAGACAGGACCTCGTACGGGGTCGTTTCCCTGGCGCGCCTGCGGAGCTTCGCAAGGGTCTCGATGATCTGACTGGCCACGGGATGTTCGATCTTGTTCGCCGGCGTCCCGACACGCAGGAATTCGATCTCACCAAACTCGGACGTGGGCAACCGATGAGAGATGTCGAGGAGCTCCTCTTCGGTCAGGCCCACCATCGGTCCTCTCAGGAAGGCCCCCAAAGCCAAACTGTCCCTCGGATCGGCGAGGATGCGCGTGATGGCGATGAGGTCTTGGATCTCCTGCCTCTGGAACATTCCCTTGCCGGCCTGCGTCGCCACGGCGATACCTCGATCCTCGAGGGCTGCCTCGTATCGCCACAGCTCTGTGCCAGTCGGCGCGAGCAGGGCGATGTCGCCTGGCCCGCACGGCCTCAGGGCGCCCGTCCTCTGATCGACAACCTGGTAGCTGCCGATGAGGCGGGAGCAGAGTTCGGCGACGGTCTGGGCCTCGACGTCGCGCGAATGGCTGGCATTTTCTCCGGCCTCGATGTCGATGGCCGCGACGCACGGCCCCTGACCGTGATCCTTGCGGACGGCGTCAAGGCGTCCGAAGCCCGGCTGTCCTGGAGATGACAGCGGCTCCTCGAAGCACTCGTTAACGAACGACAGTACCCCCTCGCAGGAGCGGAAGTTGGTGGCGACGTTGAGCACGCAATCGGGTGCCACGGCCCGCAGTGCGTCCCGCGTGGCGAGATATGTATGAACGTCGGCGCCCCGGAACCGATAGATGGCCTGCTTGGGATCGCCCACGAAGAAGATGGCCCCCGGTCGCGGCCGCCATTTCGACATGTCCTCGCTGCCATCGGCAGGGGGATCGAACGCCAGATAGCGAAAGATGTCGGTCTGGATTGGGTCGGTGTCTTGAAACTCGTCGACGAGGATCCGACTGAAGCGCTTGCCGAGCGCCTCGCGCACGGCCGGATGGTCGCGAAGCATCCGGCGTGTCGACACGAGGAGGTCATCGAAGTCGAGCAGCGCCGCCTCACGCTTGAATGCCTGGTAGCGGTCGATCAGCGGACGGATCTCGTCAACCAGCATTGACAAGCCGCAGCGGGCGGCGAGCGAACGAAGCTCGCCGAGGCTGCCGCAGCAGCGTTCGTAGAGGGCAGTCGCCTTTTCGTTGAGAAGCGCCCCGGCCGCCTTGGTCGGGGCGGCCTTCTCCCACTTCCCCTTCATGCGGTACTGGCGGAACTTTCCCTCTGCGGTCAGGAGCCCGCGGGGGATCTCGCGCGACACGATCTCCATGACCTGGAGGTGTTCGGGTAGCGTCGTGTGGATGTTGGCCCAGGCGTCGGCGACCTCCCCGAAGCCGTCCACGATCCTGCGCGTGTCCTCCTGCTCGAAGCCCAGCCCGTCAAGGAAGGCGCGGAACTCGGCCACCGCCTCGCGGAACTCGTCGCAGGGGCGCTCGCCGATCGTAGCCCGTTCTGGGGAAACGTCGCGATGGTTGCGCAACAGGATCGCCAGATCCCAAATCATCCGCACGGCACCGTTCGGGTTGTACGCCACAAGGGACGAGAGAAGGTCCCTGCCAGCGTCCGCGTGGGACAGACGCTCGTGGAGCCAGGCGTTGAAGACGTCCTCGAAGGCGAGGTCGGCCCCGGCCGGATCCATGATGCGCGCCCCTGGGTCGATGTTTGCTTCAACCGGGAACGGCTTCAGCAGGCGTTGGCAGAAGCCATGGATCGTCGTGCACGTCAGTTCGCCGAGCTGATCGCGGGCCTCCTTGAGATTCCTGACCTGGTCCCGTGTCGGGCCCTCTGGGAAGGCGAGCCGCAGCGAAACGTGGAAGTCGCCTGAGATCAGACCGTTCACGTAGTCAGAGATGCGCTCCAGGAGTTCGCTCGCCGCCATTTCCGTGAAGCTCACGGCAGCGATCGAGGACGGCTTCACGCCCGAAGCGAGAAGGCACGCGATGCGGCCAGCGAGGAGCGACGTCTTGCCTGAGCCGGCACCAGCCTCGACGAGGAGTGAGCGGTCGAGATCAACGAGGGCCGCGAGGCGGTCGTTGCGGTCGGTCAGCATGCTCAAACCTCTTTCCAGATTTCAATCGCGGCCCCGAGGGCGGTATCAATGGCGAGCGTCTTGCGCTTCAGGTATGTCGAGCGGGCGTTGGCAGGCAGCGCAAACATCAGGTCGTTGAACTCGTCTCTGGCGTCTTCGCCAGGCAGGCACTTCCCGGACCTGATGACGTCAGCCGCCGTTCGCACGTAACCAGCGAGCCGCTCGAGGGTCTCGTCAGGGTTTTCAAGCCGCGCATAGACATTGCCGCGCGGATAGATCAGAGCGGATTCGATGGATACCTCGGGTCCGAGCAGGGCACGGACCGCGAACCCATATAGGCAGCGCTGGATCTCCTTGCCGCCAAGGAGACGGCACTGCTCGATGTTCTTCGGTACCTTCCCCGACTTGTAGTCGAGGACGCGCGCCGTCCTGCCATCGGCCGAGAGGTCGAGGCGGTCGATGTAGCCTTTAATACGGATGTCGGTGCCTGGCACGTGCACGACGGTGGCTGGGTTCCATGGCGCGTTCGCCCGAGGGTTCTCGAACCCGCCGCCGAACGGGACCTCGGTGTAGCTGACCTGCCCGTCGAGCGGTTCGAGATCGAGGAACAGAGCCGCCTCGGCCATTGCGACCACGCTCGACATGGTCGCGTGCCAGATCAGCTGCGGCGGAACGGGATGCGTGACCTGGAACCGCGTGCCGGCCTCAACGGCGTGAGCCTCGATGGTCTTTCTCACCACCTCGACCGGGACGCGGGCCAGACCGCCTTTCTCCTCGAGCGACTCTACCGTGCGCTGCAGGACTTCATGCAACAGGTTCCCGAACTGGCGGGAGTCGAGCGTAAGCGGCTCGTCGTCGAATTCAGGGGCTGCGAAGCCGAGCGCGTACTGCCAAACGAAACCAAGTGGATCTCGCAGGAGTTTTCGCAGGGATGTCGCTGAGTGGGTTCGCCGAAGCGCGGCAAGGATGCGCGGATGGTTGGCCCTCACCAGACCATCGTGAGGCGTGATCTGCGTGTCGTGCCAGTCATCCCAGCAGGCAATCGCGCTGATGGCGTGTGCTGTAGTGGCAAACTCCTCCGGACGGGCAAGCAAGCGGTCGGCCTCGCTCATGGCATGATGTGGCTTCGCCGTCAGACGAAGGTGCCGTGGATTCTCCGCGAGTTCCTTCGGTACGAGTGGGCTGATGCCGAGCTTGCGCCCTTCAGCGTCGCGCCGGGCCCACGACAGAGTGACCGAGCCGCGCGAGATCTCCACACCGCGGGGCGACCGACTGCCAGAGGTGGTGGCGAGGATGGTGGCGAAATCACGCCTGTCTTGCTCGGCCAGCGGCAGAGGGTCAAGCCTGCGCGTCGGGATGACGTGATCGGGGATCAATCCATCCTCGGAGATGCCGCGCGGCCAGGCACGCGATGTCAAGCCCAGCAACCTCACATGGGTGCGCGGCATCGTGGCGAGGGCCTCGGCGCTCATGTAGGCGATGGACGAGAACGGCTCGTAGTCGTCGTCGATGCGCAGGCTCTCGATGGTCTGGTCAAGTGCCGACGCCGGACCGTCGACAAGAGCGCGTTCCCAGATCGACAGGGCCCGACCTCGAAGTAGCCGTTCGCCGGCCTCACGAGCTACCGGGATGCCCTTCGACAGGAGCTCGATGACAGGCATCATGATGTCTGCAACCTGCTCGCCCCACGCCCGCCTGCGGAACGCCTGCTTCCAACGCTCGACAGTCGTCAGCGCCGCATCGGGCGGAAGGGCGTCTTCCCAGTTTTCGGGCAGCTTTTCGAGAGCGTCGGACGTGCGGCGGATGAGATCGATGAGACGGCGGACCCGCTTCTGCGAAAGTCCGCGCAGCAAGATGTCGGCGAGAGCGGCTGCCGCCTGCCCATCGGCGGTGTGGACGGCCGCGATGCCGTGCACGAAATGGATTGGAAGCCCGGCATCGCCAGCGAGCGCCTTAAAGTGGTCGTCATAGTCGGCGGTTGACGTGGTCGCGACGGCGATCTCGTGGGCAGGGACGTTCTGCGACAGCAGCGAGCGAGCCCAGCGGATTGCCTCGATGACCTCGTGGCGGGCGGTGGCGCAGGAAACCGCATAAAGGGCAGGACTCGCAGGTTCCGAGCGTTCGACCGCGATGCGTGTCCCAGCCAGCCAGGTGGGAACCTCTCGAGGACCAGCCGCCCACGTCACCGGGACATGTTCGGCGATGGCGAACAAGAGATCGCGCCAGATCGGATGAAGCTCCGTCATGCCCTCGACGCGTACGGGGCCGAGGACCGCCGGGGCGAAGCGGACCCTGCCGAGCGCTTCGGCGACGATCTGGTGTGGCGGTTTCATCGTCGCCGGAAGGGCAGCGGGAACCGCGTTCCCCAGCCGAGCCATCGCAGCGATCCGGGCATCGGTCATCGCATCGGTATCGATGCCCGACATCCAAAGCTTCATGAGGGACGCCGCTGCTGCGCGCGGGAAGCCTGGGAGGGCCTTGATGGGTTCGAGTTCGCCGAGGTCGACCCCGGAAAGAACCTTCGCGACCGCTGCCCTCAGGGTCGCCATGTCGACGACTTCAGAGAAGCCTCCGGCGAGCCGGGCCGCGACGTGCTCAATGGAAAGGACCTGCGTCCCGATGGCGCGCGCCCGAGCCACTCGCAGCCGGGTGCCACGCATCGCCAAACGGCCGTGAACGACGATGGTATTCCTCATCCCCCATGCCCCTCATTCAGCCCAGGGGAGCATTAGCTATGAATCCTTCGATTCATGCAAGCGGAATCGTCGTGGCGAAAGAACTCATGGGGGCCCCCTCGCGAAACCTTTTGGCTCAGCGCCTGGCCTGCCAGCGTGGTCCTTACCGATCAAATGGTTGCTTGCTTGGCATCACCATAGGTTGGCCATCGCAGGCAGGAGGACCGCGATGGGCATTGGAGTGAAGAATCGGATCGGGCAGTTCACCTACGCCGACGGGGCGATCGGAGAGAAATCGTTTCGAGGTCGGAATTTCATTGTCGTGATCGCCGGGGCGAGAATTGCCGGGATCGTCGGACCAGAGGACAATGGCATTGTCATCCTTGATGAGGACCATGGCACGGTAGTCCTCGACAATCACGTCAAGGAGACAAGCGGCTACTTCGGTCCCTCCAGACGCCAGATTGCCGAGTTCAAGCGGATCATGGCCATGGACTGGGCTGAGTTCTCCGAGTTCGTGCGCACCCACCCACGCTATCGGGGGAGCGTGCCGGACATCCACGATCCCGAGCCGATGGTAATGAGGCCGCAGCCCGACCGAGTGATCTTCCCGCACTCTCAGAAGGAAGACCCCGATGTCTTCCCATTGGTGACGCGCCGCGAAATCATCGATTTCCTCGCAAATCATACGTTGCACGAAGTCGGCCGCGGCCGCGGGGAAGCCATCGCCTGGGACGTGAAGGTGAGAAACTTCGACGCCAGCGGTCACCATCAGGATTTCGAAAACGATCCAGCCTTCGACGAACGCTGGGACGAGTTCGTCGAGAACAACCCGAATCTCTTCTGGGAAGCTGCGCACGACGGTCTCAGTATGTTCCTCGAGGGTGACTTCGCCCCGTTCCCCGACACAGCCCCGGGCGATTTCGAGTTCGCGACGGCCGGTCGCAGCGGAGGGTGGCTCGTCCTAACCGGCGCAAAGGGCTTCGACGTTCTCACGTGGGACCACCAGACCGATTACCAGAATTGGTTGAAGGGCCTTTCGGACGATGATGTCGTCCGCCTTTACAAACTTGTGGCCACCGTGGACAGGATCACCGCCAATCCAGAGGCGGAGATGGCATACCAGTTCGCTGCCATTCGCTCGGGTCTGGAACAGGTCTGGGCTGCGGATGCCGCACTACAAGCCTAGAGAGACGAAGCGACGCGCCTCTTGCAACTCACAGCATGGAACGGGATGTCTCCTCGCTCCAATTGTTGGGCCCACGCCACGAGCGTGGGCTTCAGCCCTTTCAGAGCGCCACCGTTCTCAATTCCTGTGACGCGGGAGGATCGGCTAGGAACCTTCCGGATCAAGTGGTGTCGGGCGCTCGCTTGCCGGACCTGCGGCGCAGCCTCGACCGAAAATCATCGGGAGGATCGAAGGAGGTTGCCCAGATCGCGGCCTGGGTTCGGTTCGTGGCGCCGAGCTTCCGAAGGATGGCCTTGATGTGAACCTTGATCGTCACCTCGGTGACGTTGAGCTGACGGGCGATTTCCTTGTTGCTGGCCCCAGTCGGCAACCAGAAGAACACCTCAATCTCACGCCTGGACAGCGTTTCCACCCTGCCGGGGAGGTCGACTGGCACCTCGAGACGATCTCCCAGAAGCGATGCCATCGCCTCCATGGGCAATACCGCATGTCCGGCCGCGGCGAGGCGGATAGCTCTCTCGACGTCATCCAGGGCTACGTCAACCGGGCAAAATCCATCCGCCCCGGCCCGGTGGAATGCCGCGAGAATGGCTGGGTCGGCCGAACGCGTGAGGACGACGATCCTCGGGCACGGGTCACGCCCCTTCAGGATCGAGAAAAGCCTGGGCAGCGCGGCCTTCAGGGCCTGGTCGACAAGGACGATGGCAGCCCTCTCGGGTGGAGGGGACGTGTCAGACACCTCCCTGACGGTGACGCAAAATCCGTAATGAGCGAGGAGCGATCCGAGACCGGAGGATAGCAACGTGTCGTTGCTCAGAATGAGGATCGAGGTTCCTGATGGGTGGCACTCTTGGCAACCGCCGATCTCGACCGGGAAATCGTGATGCATCAAGAAACTTCCAGCCGCCCGGGATGTCGCCGGACCTATCGATCGCTTTCAGCAGGATCCGGCCGGATTGTCGGTCGGATGTCGTTGCGTTGCGACGTGTGTCGGTCATCGTCGCGCCAGCCAGGGAGAATCCTGTCTTCCGTGCCGTCGGTTGACGTCGCGGCCCCCTGTTCTCGAACCAGTTCTATCCGGTGGCTATTCTCTTCGCTTATATCCCGGCGCCGTCATCGGATAATTCTCTGGAAGGTTCCAGTACAGTCGGTATCTTTCGGGACTCATGTTGTATTTCGCGCGGATATATCGGTGGAGCATCTTGCGAGGTTCGCCGTCAAACAGGCAGACGATGGCGTCTTCGCGAACGCTTTGCTCTATGGGTACCGCTGGTTCCTTCGGGAGGTCCGCCCATCCTGGTCCCGCCGATGATGCCGCCTGGGCGTCCGCGATCTCGCTCCGATTGACGGCCTCCGCGCGCCCTGGACCGTACAGTAGGATCCCGGAAAGCTCGGTCGAAAGGCTCCGTACGAAAGACAACACCTCATCCGGTGAGATCTCGTTCCTGGAGACGTAGGAAGCGACGATGGGGACGACGCCGTCAAAGACGACCCTCTCCGTCTGTCCCGTGTCGCTCGTTCTTGCGCTCATGATGGGCTCCTCTGAAGTCCCCCGGTCTCCGCCGGGGTTCCCGCCGATCCGCGGCGCGCAACGAGCGGACGGTTTAAGCCCCCGGGAACGATTTATAAAGGGATCGAGTCCAAAAACTGTCGATGTTCAGCGTTTGTTCGGCAAAAACTATACTTCTGGAGTATCTTTCGCCAGATCCCGATCCTGCCCGGCATGGATTGCCTAGGTGCCTTGAGGACGGCATCATATCCTTCGATCTCCGTCGGATAAGGACTGAATGCCCGGTTCGCCAAAGAATCCAGAAGGCTGCATCCATCTCGCGCTGGCGCTGTCCGCCGCCGTTCTCGGTGCGGCCATCGCATTTCAATACCTGGGAGGCTTTGAGCCATGCCGGCTGTGTCTGGCGCAGCGCTATCCCTACGTCATGGGCCTGGCAGTGCTCGGCGTTGACGCCGTAATCCTTCGTAGAAGGACGCGTTGGGGATGGGCAAGAAGCCCAATCCTTTCAGTGGCGGTCGTCGGCTTCGCCGCGGGCGCGGCGCTCGGGATCTACCATGCGGGGGCGGAATGGGATCTGTGGCGGGGGCCGACGGATTGCGGCATGGCAGCGCTCGACTTGAGCTCGGCCGAATCGTTTCTGGCGTCCATCGAGGCGACCAAGGCCGTCTCATGCACCGAGGCTCCGTGGCGCTTTCTGGGGCTCAGTTTCGCTGGTTGGAACGTCATCGCCTCGATGGCGATTGCCGGACTCTGCGCCTTGTCCATGCGGAAGGGGAGGGATCGCGTCGGCGACGCGCCTGCGGGCGCTTCCCGATGCGGGTCTGACCAACTTGACCGGTATTTCCGATCGTGAAATTTTGCGGGCATGAGCGCGAAGCGACACTACATGGGCTGCACGACGACGACCGCCATCGGCGGTCGGTCGGGATTCTGCGCCATTTGACGTGACGCTTCCCCGGGACACCGCCCAACGACGGTCGGTGTCCCGGGGAAGAAGACCCATCCGCCCGTCGTTCCAAACAGACGGAGCAGTCGGATGGATGATCTCGATCACAGGGTCCTCGGGCAGCGCCAGGACCTGTTCCACCTTCAGGAAGAAGCGCGGGGAAGCGTGTTCTGGCACCCGCGCGGTTTCGCCATCTATCGCGCGCTCGAGGATTTCGTGCGTGAGCGGATGCGGAGGCTCGGCTTCCGTGAAATCCGCACCCCACAGCTCGTCGATGCGTCGCTCTGGGAGCGTAGCGGTCATCTCGAGAAATTCAGGGAGGCGATGTTCCTCATCGAGGACGGCGACCGCCTTTTCGCACTCAAGCCCATGAGTTGTCCCTGCCATGTGCAGGTGTTCAACCAAGGCATCGTGTCATGGCGGCAGCTACCAGTGCGCTACGCCGAGTTCGGTGCCTGCCACAGGAACGAGGCTTCCGGCGCATTGCACGGGATCATGCGCACCGCGGCGTTCGTGCAGGACGATGCACATGTCTTCTGCCGGGAGGACCAGATCGAGGAGGAGGTCGGTCGCTTCGTCCGTCTCCTGTCGGACATGTATGCAGATCTCGGGTTCCCCTCCTTCGAGGTTGCCCTGTCCACTCGGCCGTCCAACAATGCCGGGGACGACGCGCTGTGGGACAGGGCCGAGGCCTTGCTGGCAGCGACCGCCAGGGCATGCGGGCTGGAGTTCGCAGTCAAGCCGGGGGAAGGCGCATTCTACGGGCCCAAGCTCGAGTTCGTTCTGACCGACCGGATGGGACGCAAATGGCAATGCGGAACGGTTCAGCTGGATTTCGTGTTGCCCGGCAGGCTCGGGGCAGGATACGTGGCGCCTGACGGCAGTCGACGTGTCCCGGTCATGATCCACCATGCCGTTCTCGGCAGCATGGAACGGTTCATCGGCATCCTTCTCGAGCATTACGGGGGACGCCTTCCGTTCGACCTCACCCCAGACCAGGTCGCGGTGATGCCCGTCTCCCGTCAGCACGCCGCCTACGCGTCCACCGTCCATAAGGTGCTCTCGGATGCAGGTTTGCGGTGCGTGCTCGACGATGCCTCCTCGACACTGCAGCGCAGAATCGTCGGCGCCAGGGCAATGGGCATCCCGGTTGTGGCTGTAGTTGGCTCGCGGGAGGAAGCGACTGGAAACGTTTCCCTCAGGGACATGCACAGCGAAATCGGAAGCGTTTCGCTTGATGGGGCCGCTGCCGCCATCCGTGAGGCCGCTCGACGAAGATGACGAGTGGCGGTCCTCCCTTGCGTCGGGGAGGACCGCGTCCGTCGCCGACGATCAGGCAATGGCATTCGGCAGGACCCGGCGCCGGATTTGTCAGTCGCATCCGGCGCCGGGACAGTTGCGCTGATGCCAAGCGAACACACCAGCCGCCATCCGACAGGCGCGATCGACGAACGGACGTGGAGACGGGAAGGCCTCGTCGCCAGAAACCACCATTCCCTCGGCACGGCGTCGAAGGGATCCGCGGTCAGGGATTCGCAATAGGATTCAGCAAGTACGGCATTGACTCGATCCGAGTCGTGCTGCATCGGAGAGGAATGATGAAAAGCTACGAACGGGCGGCCGCTCCGGCCGTGACCGCGGGAACGGAAGTCAATCACTTCGTCAGTCGCAGGTTCCCGAAGCCGACCGCGGATTCGGTCCTTATCTGCCCCGTCGGGGGCGTGGGGCAGATCGGCATGAATTGGACGCTTTACGGGCATGCCGGTCGGTGGATCCTCATCGACGCAGGTTCGGCCTTCGCCCCGCGCGATGTCCAAGGCGTCGACGCCATCTTCCCCGATCCACGTTCCCTCCGTTCCATCCTTCCGTATCTCTCCGCCCTCATCGTCACCCACGCCCACGAGGACCACATCGGCGCCATCCACCGCCTCTGGCCCGCCATCAAGGCGCCGATCTACGCGACGCCATTCGCATCCGGCATCCTTGCCGCACGTTTCAGGGAACTCGGCCGCCTCGGCCGCGTCAGGATCCGAACCTTCAATCCCGGCGACTCCCTGAGGATCGGACCATTCGATGTCAGGACCGTGCGCATGACGCATTCGGTTCCGGAGTGCGTCGCGCTGGCCCTCGGGACGACTGCGGGGACCATCTTGCACACGGGAGACTGGAAGCTCGACCCTGATCCCGTAATCGGTTTGCCAACGGACATCGACGCGCTCGGTGAGATCGGTAGGCATGGCGTCCTCGGCATGGTGTGCGACTCGACGAACGCCGATCGGCGTGGCGAGATCACGTCCGAGGCAATGGTGGCCGAGGGCCTGCGGGAAGTGTTCGTCAGCGCGAAGGGAATGGCGGTGGTGTCGTGCTTCGCGACCAACGTCGCGCGCCTAGCGTCCGTCGCGAGGGCCGCGGCAGCGACCGGACGGAAGGTCGCCATCGCGGGGCGCTCCATGATCCGCGCCGAGCAGGTGGCGCGCGAATGCGGGCTGCTCGCCGGCGTCCCGGAGTTCATTCACGACGTTCGCCATCTGCGCGGTCTCGATCGCCGCGAGATGGCGCTGATCTGCACGGGTTCTCAGGGCGAGGGCAATGCAGCCCTAGCTCGCCTCGCCAGCGGCGACGACGGTCGCCTGCCAGAGATCGGGGAAGGAGATGTCGTCGTCCATTCAGCTCGTGTAATCCCAGGCAACGAGGAGGACGTCGAGACCGTCTTGGACGGCCTGCGCGCCCGCGGCGCGACGGTCCTTCAAGAGGAATTCAACGGTAAGCCCCTGCATGTATCTGGCCACGCGAAGGCGAACGAGCTCGAAACTCTCTACGGCATCATCCGGCCCCGCTTCGCCATCCCGGTACACGGCGAACGGACGCATCTGGAGGCCCACTCCGAAATCGCGCGCTTGGCCGGCGTCAAGGACGTGGCCATCCCCGCCGAGGGGGATGTCCTCATGGTCTCGCGCCGTCGCATCCAGCGCGTGGCATCGGTCAACGTCGACCTGATGTGCGCCCTGACCAGCGCAAGCGGGGTTCGGCTTGCGTCATGGGACCCCGACAAGCAGGAGCCCGTCCCCCTCAAGGAGGGCAACCGCCATCCCAAGCGCCCATACATCGGCCGGCGTCCGGGCGGCAAGCCGTATAGCCGGGTCCCGCACGATCGGCGGATCGACGACTATTCCAGGACGATGAGATTCTGAACGATCGAGGACAACGAGGTCCTCGGGAAGGAGCGCCGCCAGTCCTCCCGGTGGCCGCGCACGCTCGAGATCACGCCCGAACGGAGCGTCTTTCCGCATGAACGAAAGGTGGCGACGTCGATCATGCAACAGTCCGCGACCAGGAATCGCGCCGGCGCAAGTGGTGAATTTGCCTAGCTGGCTTCGTTGACGTATTTCTCCGCCGAAGGATTCGTCAACCAGGAGTCCGCGTTGGAGGTCGATCGCGCCGCACGCATGTCCAGAATCGGGGACACGGCAACCGAGCTCCGCTCCTTCCTCGAGCCCCTCTGGCTGCGCAGGAAGGCGGAAACAGGAAGGCTTCCCGATGCGGGATCGCCGCTGTCCGAGGGCATGTGCGGGTTTACGTCGGCATTCGTGGTGCTGGCGCTAAGTGTGACCGATGGTCCTGGATGGCGCATGGCGGGCGGATGGCCGCAGTCTGGCGGCGGAATAGCTTGTCGCCGCGGACGTCTCCACGGACACTTCTGGGCGGTTTCCGAGGACGGCATAGTCGTAGACCTTACGGCCGACCAGTTCGGCCATCCCAACGTGATCGTCACAACCGATCGGGATGCACGCTACGTCGAGAGCTTCACGCTGAACGAGATCGAGCGGCACGCGGGAAGGGTCATGCCGCTGGCCGAGGAGTGGCTAGCGTTGGCGACGAAGGACGGCCTCGTCCCGCATGTGGCGCGCCTTGCCGCATAGGTCTTCCCGTTGACCCGGTCCTCGCCGGCTGGAACGCTCCTCCTCAACGGGAGGATATGGGAATGAAGGAACCGAAGCGCGCCCGGCGCCGCCGGGATCTTGCTCGTCGCAAGGCCAAGGCTCGGTGGCTGACCCGGGTGATAGGCGGCAATTGGACCTTCTGCTACAACCACCTGTGCATTTGCTCCGGTCCCTGCTGCGGAAATCCTCGCCGGTGGTTCGGCGAACCAACGATGCAGGAGCGCAGACACCTCGAGGCGCATCGTCACTTTCTCGCCGAGGAAGTCTGACGACAGTTGCAGTCGGTTGCAGCATCTGCATTGCATCCCGACGTGATCATTGGCGACCGACGAGAGCCGCGGCGAAACCATCACGCCGCAGGCTGCGGCTCATGAAGAGATGTACCGTCGGTCCTCTGCCACGGCATCCTGATGGTCGATGATTCCGCTTGAAAGGTCGCGAGCGAATACTTGATGAGGCGCCTGACGGTCATCTGCAGCAGGACCGTCTTGATCGCGATGAGAGAGATGAACGCGAGCGTGACCACGTGAAGGGCCCCGAACTCGCGCCCGATCAGGTAGGCGCAGAGCACGTAGAGGATGCCTAGCACGAGGTCGACGACCCAGCCGCAGGCGACATTGCGGTAGTGGGTGGCTATCACGTCGGATTGGATGTCTCTCAGACGCGCCTCAACGGCGTCGGCGTAGGCACGACGGGCCTCGTACTCCTCCCGCCCGATCTGCTCCGGATCCCCGATGGATGACGCCGCCGCTTCATGGAAGGCGGCCGACGGCAATGTCATGCGGCCGTCAGGCCCGATATCCGATCGCAATCCGACCAAACCGCGGATGAAACCGAGTTTGGCCCACTGTCGAAGAGGGGTCGCGAGCCTTTCCGCGTCCCCGCTGGCGTCATAGTGCATCAAGTACCTCCTGGGCATGCGCCCTACATGGAGGATTGTGGACCGGATCGCCGCCGGCTTCTCCTCCTCTTCTCGAATCCCTTTGACTTGGCGGCGTCCAAGCGTGAGAGTCCTTGGAGAATTGCAATCGGAGCACCGCCGCTCATGCGAAATGCAGGACTGGCAACGGCGTTCCTGGCGGCGACGCTTCTCGTCGGCACCGCCTTGGCGCGTGATGGAGTTTCTGGACAGGGGGCCCGGGAGGAGGATTCCCAGCTGGGCGTCATCAGCCGCTGCATGGCTTACTACGCCGTGGTTGGCGGGATGGATGGCCAGAGCGAGGTCAGCCCGGACCTCCGGGCCGTTGTCAGGGATCTCGGGACCCAACTCTACATCGAGGGGAGTAGATTCAACGTCGATGAGACGACACTTCAGAACTCCGTCGTGGCCGCGCTCGTGTCGCTCAACTTGACGGCCCGCGAGGAGGGCATGGATGTGATCAAGGCGGCGATGGAATCCGAATGCGACGATCTGGTATCGCGCATCAGGGGCATGCCCTAGGGCAGTAACCGACGGCGACGCGACAGACTGACCGCCGCCTCGGCGATCATGTCGGCGTATTCCTCGGGAACGTCGTCACGGCGCGCGATACCTTCGAGCCAGCGAGCCAAGGTTCTGCCCGCGTCGCCAGGATCGCGGCCTGCAACCAGACGCGCGACCGCGACCGCCATCTGAAGCTCACGCTGCCGAACTCTCTCTCTGTGGCGCCTCACTCGGATGGCGGACGACCTTTGTCTCGGGCTCTCCTCGGATTGCATTGGCGGTTCCCGTGATTACGGCATGACAGCCTGCAGGATGTCGAAACCGCCTGCGCCGCAGGCAGTTCATTGCCGTGCCGCATCGAACCTTCCAGACGCTTTCAGACTGGCCGGGATCCTCATACAGCATCCGCGGCGATTTTCAATTGTCGGTCTTCAGGGGCGAGAGACTTGTCCTGAAACCTGCGGTCCGCCAATGAACGCGATGTCACCCCAATTGAACGCGGCTTCCTCGATGGCTCGGTCCGCCTCCTTGATGCACGCGGAAGCTTTTCCGGCGAATGCGAGGAGCAGTAGGCAGAGCCATAGAACGAAGCAATCCATCGTTAGCCAGGTAATGCCGATGACGGCTGCGGCAGCGATCCCGGCCCTGACGAACAGTCCGAACGTCATCAGGCGATAGCGCCTGCCGATTAGGGCGCTTTCGCGGGACATCAGGTCGTTCACGGTCTCAAAGGCGGAATCCAAATGCCTTCTCATCTCCGCATCAGCAGATGCCCCTGGTTGCGGGACGTTCCTCGCGATTTTCTCTATCAACGCCGTGGACGGCAGGATCACCGCCTTCCGCGACCTTTCCAGCTCGGCGGCGTCGAGCAAGCCGACCAGGAAGCCATGGTTCGCCCATCGGCGCATGCGTTGCGCGATTTCATCGAGCGATGTGTCGGTGGCGCAGTTCATGAGCGAGCTCCCCCTCATGCGGGGGCCATCGTCATCGGATCCGACGCCAAGCCGCGCGCGGCTTCGGCTTGGAATACGGGGCGTGCCGTGTTCCGCTCCCCGTTCACCGAGAAAAGGCCCAAGGCGGTCAGCGCGCCCTGGGCGAAACCAAGACGCAGGGAAAGCTGCTCGAGGGAAATGCTCTCGTCGGCAAGCGTGGCACGGATGATCTTGGCGACCTCGTTCGCCGATATGCTGCATCCCGAGGGAGGGTCGACAGCGCTGATCCGCTCGAGCAGTCCGGACAATGCCTCCCGCGCCTCATGAGCGCTGGACCCGGCCGCCGGCTTTCCCGATCCGTCGAAGGGAAGGCCCGGGGAGACGATCCCGCGGGCCGCCATGACGCCGAATGCGAAGCCGACCCACCTGCACCGTCTGTCCATGGACATGTCCCGACGGGCGACAGCGTCGATGAGAAGCGCGTGGATGTACTCGGGGGATGTAGCCGGCGGCTCCGCTACGGTCCCTCTTGCCGCGGCCGCACGAGGCAGGAGATCCTCGACTATCCCACGTGTCGTCGGCGGCAGCTGGCGTAACGCTCGGTTCCAGGTCATGCGCGAATCCTTTCCCGAGACGACGTCGCGGTCAATGCCCGCAATTGTTGACATGCGACGTGGACGCTGCCATCCCTTGATCGGCCTGCACGGGCTGGGAGGATGTGATGAGGATCTGGACGGTTTCCGACCTTCACCTGAGGCCGACCGAGATCGCGGAGCTCGTTCCGCCACCTGGGGGCTTCCCTGATGCCGACCTTTGCGTCGTCGCGGGTGATGTCGGCGACGGTCTTGCCGGCCTGGGCTGGGTAGCCAAGGTCATCCGACCGATGATGCCCGTCGTCCTCGTCCTAGGAAACCATGACATGTACGGGCATTCCGTGCCAAGCGCGAGGAAGGTCGCCAAGTTGACGGCTGAGGCGTTCGATTGCGTTCTCCTGGACGACGATGAGGTGGTCATCGACGGCGTCCGGTTCCTCGGGGGAACGCTCTGGACCGACTATGCTCTCTTCAGTCGACCCGAGGACGGCGAGGAGGGCAGGCAGGCCGCCGTGAGGACGGCGATGGCGGCTGCGAGGAGGAGCCTAGACGATCATCTCTCGATCGATGCTACCGAGGTCGTCGAGGGCGTAATGTCCCGCCGGTTCCTGCCGCAGGACGCCGCAGCGCTGCACGCGGAGACGCGGGCTTTCATCGAGCGAGAACTGAAAAAACCGCACGACGGCCCTACCGTAGTCGTCACACACCATGCTCCGCATCCCGGTTCCATTTCGCCTAGGTTCAAACGCGATCCGGTGACGCCGGCGTTCGTGAGCGACCTGTCCGGCCTCATCGAGGCCGGGAACCCGACGCTCTGGATACACGGCCACGTCCACCATGCCTGCGACTACCGGGTCGGGGCGACGCGCATCGTCTGCAACCCAAGAGGCTATTCGCGGGAATCGGCGGACTTCGATTGGTGGAAGGTGGTCGAGGTCTGATTTCCTTGCCGTCTTGATGTCCGCACGAAAAAATTCTGGATCGACCTTGAAGGAGGAACCGCGGTGCGCATTTGGACGATTTCCGACCTGCATCTCGAGATTTCGGAACTCGATGCGCCGCTGTCGGTCCCCGACGCAGACGTCTGCGTCATCGCTGGCGACCTGACACAACCTCTCGCTGGCGGCGTAAGATGGATCGCCGCGAACATCTTGCCGCGTATGCCCTGTGTCTACGTACCGGGCAACCACGAGTTCTACGGTTCCTCGATCAGCGAGGGCCTCGCCGAGGGGCTCGCCGAGGCCTCTCGCCATGAAGGGCTGCATCTTCTGGCAGACGGGGAGGCCGTGATCGACGGCGTGCGGTTCCTCGGATGCACGCTTTGGACGGATTTCCGCCTGTTCGGCAACCAGCCCCTCGCCATGATGGCGGCGAACCTTCAGATGAGGGACTTCCGATACATCGCCACCGGCCGGGATCCGACCGCCCGACTGTGCCCCGAGGACGTCTGCGAGATGCATTCACGGTCGCGGCGTTTCCTCGAGACTGCGCTCGCAGAACCCTTCGACGGGCCAACCGTTGTCGTCACCCATCACGCTCCGCACCCGGGGTCCGTTGCGCCCAGGTACCAGCACGACACCCTGACGCCGGCCTACGCCAGTGACCTGTCCGGCCTCATCGAGGCCGCGCGCCCGGCTCTCTGGATTCATGGGCACGTACACGGTTCCTTCGATTACCATGCAGGCGCGACCCGCGTGGTGTGCAATCCCAGGGGATACGGCCGCCAGAACGGCAACGGCTTCGATCCCGCCAAGGTCATCGGGATCGGGTCGTGATCCATCGAGTCAGGGTTCGGTAGCGAATTGTTGACAGGGACTTCTGAGCCGGTCATCGAATCCGGGGGCGGCCGCCGCCGCGATGGACGAAAGGATTTGTCCAATGACCGAAATCATCCCGCATGATATCGAACCTGGATCCGGCGAAAGGAATCGTATGGAAGCCGTAACGGACCGATCGGTCCACGGGATGGCCTTGGCCAAGGCCATCCATGCGAATCTGCGCCGCCGGACCCTACGGGAGGTGAGGATCATCGACCGTCACGTCGGCATGACCGGGCCGACAGAGCCCCTCGCTCCCATCGGAAAGGACTTCGGCTTGACGGAGGACGAGGTTCGCCTCGAGATCGAGGCGTTCGCACGAGATGTCTTTGTCGATCAGGAGGGCGTTCGCCTTCTTGCCCGGCAGTGTCTGGCGGCAGTTGCAGCCGGACCCGTCGCGATCAGGGATCTTCCGGCGTGCGACGAGATCTTCGAGGGACTGGACGCGCATCCGCATCTGGTTGAGCCCGCGTTCCGCCTCGCGCGGATGATCGCGGCGGACGTCGAATTCCCGTCGGTCGTGGTCCTTGACGGCGAGCCGTCGCTTGCCGGATGGGTAGCGTGGATGGACGCCTGATGAGCGCGAAGATCCATCACGGCATCCGTTTCCACGAGACGAATCTGCTGCGCGTTGGCTCGAGCGCGAGGCGAACCTCATCAAGAAAAGATTGCCTACCATCGATGCGAACACCCTCCTGAACCCCGGCGGTGACGATGCACATGACGGATGAAATGGCTGGGCCGACGTTCCCGCCGGCGGGATGCCGCTACATCTTCCTCGAAGGATTCATCTTCGGGAAGCGACCATGAAGCGCCTGCTGATCGCCGTCGGTCTGGCCTGTCTGACCATCCAGGCTGCGCATGCCGACGGCAGAATCGTTCAGTGGGACCGTAACCTGCCTCCAGGAACGATCGTTATCAGCACCTCCACCCGGAAGCTCAACCTCGTTTTGGGCGACAGCTCGGCCATCCAGTATCCCATTGCAGTCGGCCGGGCGGGCGCCCAATGGACCGGAACGACGTGGATCACGCATAAGCGGTGGCGACCGGAATGGCGTCCGACCCCGCGCATGAGACGCGAGAACCCTTCGTTGCCGGCCGTCGTCAAGCCCGGTCGCGGCAATCCCCTGGGCGTCGCCGCGCTGTACCTCGCCGAGGGGCTGCTCAGGATCCATGGCACGAACGACCCGAAGTCCATCGGCAATGCAGCTTCGAGCGGCTGCTTCCGCATGTACAACGAGGACGTCTCCGAGCTGTACGACCTCGTCCAGCCAGGGGCTGTCGTCATCGTGGAGCCATAGGCGAGGCGACGGGGCGAATCCTTGTTGGGCTTCCTCGCACGGTATAGCCTCGAACTGGGCGCGATGCGCCCCAGCGGAGAGTGAGGCATGCCATCGTTGTCGCGTCTTGCCGACGGGATTATCACGGACAGGGGGCGGCAAGGACTTCTCGACGCCATCGCCAAGGCGGAATCCGGTCTCGAAGGGCTCGATGGCAACGGGATCGCGGCGCGGGCGTGCGCCATCAGGCAGGCCATCACGGACGGCAGGCACATGGACGAGATGCTGGCCGAGGCATTCGCGCTGGTTGGCACCGCGGTGCGAAGAACGTTGAACTTCCAGCTTCGGCCCCAGCAGCTCCTGGCAGGGATCGCCCTGCACGAGGGGAGGATAGTCGAGCTCGCTCCTGGCGAGGGGAAAACCCTGGCCATTGTCGCACCTGCCTACCTGCATGGCCTGACCGGGCGCGGTGTCCATGTCCTCACCACGAACGACTACCTTGCCAGACGCGATGCAGCGATCGTTGGCAAGGTCCTGGGATGCCTTGGCGTCTCCGTTGGCGTGGTCGTCTCGGGGATGGACGACGCGGACCGTCGCTCGGCGTACCAATGCGACGTGACCTACGTTAGCCATGCCGAACTCGGTTTTGATTACCTTCGCGACGACATGCGCCTCGATTCCAGCGAGCGCGTCCTGCGGAACCTGCATTTCGCCATCGTGGACGAGGCGGATTCCGTGCTCCTGGACGAGGCACGAACGCCGTTGGTCCTCGCGGCACCCTGTGACGGCAAGGCCGACCTTTACCGCGCAGTGGATGCCGCGGTTGCAAGGCTGTCCGCCAGGGACGTTTCCGTCGACGAAGGGGAGAGGATGGCCGTCTTGACGGACGCCGGTGTCGATCACCTCGAGGCGCTATTGCGCGGTTGTGGTCTTCTTCCGCGGAACGCCGGACTCTTCGATCACGGCAATGCCGATCTCGTTCATCATGTCCAGGCGGCCCTAAAGGCAAGACACCTCTTCAAGCGGGATCGCGATTACATCGTCCGGGAGGGCGAGATCGTCATAGTCGACGAGTTCACTGGACGCGCGATGCCTGGACGGCGGTACGCCGACTGCGTCCACCAAGCCATCGAAGCGAAGGAAGGCGTCGAGATCAGGCCCGAGACCCTGACACTGAACTCGATCTCCTACCAGAACCTGTTCCGGTCCTACCCGAAACTCGCCGGTATCACGGGCACGGCCATGTCAGCCAGGGACGAGTTCATCGGCACCTACGGACTGGACGTATGCGTGGTCCCGTCGAATAAACCGAGCCGTCGCGTCGACGAGCCAGATAGGCTGTTCAGGACCGAGAAAGCAAAGTACGCGGCGATCGTCGACGCCATCGTCGAGGCTAACGGCCGCGGGCAGCCAGTCCTCGTCGGAACGACTTCTATAGAGAAGTCCGAGATCGTCGCCGACTTGCTCGAGAAAGCCGGCTTCCGCCGGATGAGGGTTGACGAGCCAATTTCAGAGTCGGCGCCAGGGCTCCGACGCGCGTTCCACGTCCTCAACGCCCGCCATCACGAGGATGAGGCTAGGATCATCGCCCGAGCCGGGCGTCCGTACGCGGTGACGATCTCGACGAACATGGCCGGACGGGGAACGGACATCCAGCTTGGCGGCAACATGGAGGAGATCGTGGATGACCTGCACGCAGATGGCAGGTCCGCCGAGGCCTACGTCGAGGCCAGAGAGAGGATGCGTCGCCTCGTGGAAGCCAGCGGCGGCCTGTTCGTCATCGGCACGGAGCGTCACGAGAGCCGCCGCATCGATGACCAACTTCGCGGACGCGCCGGTCGGCAAGGCCAGCCTGGACGATCGTGCTTCTTCGTTTCCCTCGAGGACGACCTCGCGACGAGGTGGCGTGGCCGCAGATACTCGCGGCGACCGTGGGTCAGGTGGCGGATTCCGGAAAAGGGGCTCGCGTTGGATCAGGCCTCCAGTAGGTTCCTCGACAGGATCCAGCGGGCTGCAGAGGCTGAGAACGCGGCCATCCGACGAAACCTCCAGCGCTACGACGACGTCATCCACGCCCAGAGGAAGGCCATTTTCGACGAACGGCGAACTATCCTTGCCGCGTCGGACGTGTCCGACATCGTGATGGGCATGTGCATCATCGCAGTGGAGGACCTCATCGCCAAGCGCATCGCGGCGAGGGTGCATCCTAACCTATGGGACGTAGAGGGGCTGCAGGACGACCTCAGGTCGCTGTTGGGGATCGACGTTCCCGTGGGATCATGGGTCGCGGAACCATCGGTCGACGCCTACGCGATCAAGGATCGCACGCTCGAGATGGTCGATGCCATCCTTGAGGCCCGTGAACGGGAACTCGGATCCGACGCGATGCGGAGGATCGAGAAGAGGCTGCTTCTGTCCGCCTACGACCGAGCCTGGCAGCAGCACATCGTCGCTCTCGAGGGGATGAGATCCGTCGTCTGGTTCAGGACGGCCGCCCAGCGCGATCCTCTGGCTGAATTCAGGGCAGAGGCGGCCGATCTGTTCTCCCACATGATGATGGGGATCGCGCGGGACGTGACGCACGCGATCGTTACCCCCCTGGCCCGCAAGAAGGCCGCCGCGACAGGCGCCGAGATGGCCTGAGGTCGACCAAGATCGTTCCTTGCGGGCTGCGTCTGAATCCTTCGGCCAAGCGACCGAAGGATCCCGACATGCATGTAACGATCGTGACTTCAGTGGCCCATGACGAAGCAACTGGTGAGTGGGGCTGGTCCGGCGTCGGCCAGTCCGGGAAGTCCACGTTCAGGACTAACGGACGGCTCCTGGAACGTCCGGCGGACCGGACGGAAGCCTGCATCATGGCAGCCGCTAACGCGCTCCATCGCGCCCTCGTCGCCGAGAAGGTCATGCCTGGCGACCATGTGCTGCTTGGACTGGACGACATCGATGCCGTCATCGACCTTACCGTCTATCCAGCGGTTCGGAAGGAGCGCGATATTCTCGCGAGGGCGGCGCGCGCCTTCGCCTCCTGGCAGGATCGGTACGACATCGGCATCGAATTCCGACACACCCGCGCGCTCGGGCGCGAGCGGTGGATGCGCAATGCGTGCGAGGTGATGGCGCAAGCACCGCTCTCCTCCGGCCGCATGACCTGATGACACGCAGTCCTGCTTCAGGATGCGGACAGGTTTCCGTCGCCAACGGCCCGTGGACGTATGTCGCCCGAGGAACTCGTCGCTTGGTGTGGGATGGTCCGCAGGCTGAACCCGAAGCCCGATGGCAGCGACCTGAGCGCCGTTCGCGAACAGGTGATCGCCTCGCTAGATTCGCTTCGACCCTCGCGTGAAGTCCATCAGGCGCCTGGAATCGGGATGTAAGCCTCGCATTTGGACGGAAGGAGCGAGCGCGAATGTCGGGACCAGCTCGCTCCCAATCCCTTGCTCTCCGTCGGCTATCGTTCCTTTCGCTGTTCGGATCCAACCTCGAACATGCAGGGATGCGCCTGCGGAGGAGCAAGATGGACGCCACCGCCGCCAGCATTGACGAGCCAGCCATCACGGGCGTCAGCGTGGCCGGGGCAAACGGCGACGTCGCCATCTTCATCGAGCGATCGGAACAAGTCCCTGAGCGCCTGCTCAAACGTGGCAGGCGCATCGTCATCATGGGGGCCGGAGGCGTCATCAGCGATGCCCTGTACGGCAGGATCGCCTCCGGCATGATCGACCGAATGGGATCCGCCCTGGTCGTGGAGATGGGGCTGGATGGCGATCCCCAGCGCATCACGCGCCTTGCGGTGGAGGGCTGACGATGATCGACCCAGCCCTCCTCGAAGCTCTCGACCAGATTACCAAAGGGCCAGCCTACACGATCGAGATGCCGGCTCCAAGGGTGATGGAGAAGACCCCCCGCGTGCGCCTGCTTGCCGGCAACACGATCGCGCTGGTGGCGGCGCCGAAAGCCGTCGACGGGGGCGCGAAGCTGGGTCGCCATCGCAATCCTGACGACGGAATCTCGCTGGAGGACTACAGGAAGATTGTTGGGGACCTCAGGGAGAAGCTCGAGAACGAGGTCCCGAAGGTTCCAGGATACGAGATCAAAGTCCTTGACCGCTACGAGGACCCGCGGGCGCAATTCGATTCCTTCTTCGGCAACAGCGACTTCGCGAGGGACGCGGCCGCAAGCCTGTCCCGCGACGCGAACGGCTACGCGTACCACGGACACCTCGCGAGGGGCGGCTATGGCTGCCTCGTGGTCGGGTTCGGCCGTGACCTCGACATCGACAGGATGCTGTCCAACCAGACCCACAACATCCGCGTCGACCGCAGCGGCGTCGATGATCTCTGGTTCCACGCATTCTTCGCGGATCATGAGGTCATGCACTGCCTCACCGCGACCGATCCCGGCATGCCCGAGATCATGAAGCTCGTCTCGGCGGAGGAGATCGCCGATGCCTTCGCCGCACTGCGCGCCATTCAGAAAGGTGCTCCGAGGGAGCTCGTGCAGGTCGTCGCGCTGATGCGCGAGCACGTGGAGATGCTGGGCAGTCCAGGCGACACGCACTTCTCGTCGCACATCCTCAACCGGATCCTCGAGAACTGGGACAGGCTGGCGTCCAGCGAACGATTCATGAAGCTCGACCTCGCGGGGCTCGCGGGCCTCGCCAAGGACATCCAGGCGAAGTACGGGCTGCGGAAGAACGAGCTCATCCACAAGCTCGACATGCGCGACGGGATGCGGAAAGCCGGATTCGACGGCAGGAGGCCTCTCGACGACCTACGGAAGCATTCCGGCTTGGTCCCGGAGTTCGAGAGAATCCTCAAGGTCGTTGACGCGCTCGAGTCCGGCAAGCGGGAAATCGGGACCTTCAAGGTCGACGAACGCAGGACGATGGCCGGTCTGCGGAAGCTCAGGAAGCAGGGCATCGAGTTCGGCCGCGTCCTTTACCGAAACATGACAGACGGGAAGGTAGTGAAGCCGGCGGCGGGGGAGCTCCGCAGCGCCGAAGGCCTCTCACGTCCCGTGACGCTCGCCGAGGTCCTCGAGGCACCTGAGGGATCAATAACTCTCGCCAACTCCTCGGGGTCGAACTCGCCGATCAAGGCGTCGAACGAGGGGGTAGACGACGGCCATATCGCGACGTTGGATCCCGTCGTGATTGCGCCCCGCGGTGTCGACGGTATCGACACCCTGGGGCCGTCGGCGGCCGCAGATCCCCTGTCGCGTGTCGAGCACCGCGTCAGCGCCGACGCCCCGGTACCTGGATCCTTCGACGTTCTGTCCCGACTACCCATTCTCGCGTCCATGCCGGGACTGCTCTCCACGACAAGGATGCCGGACCTCAACGGCACGACTTTCCTTGCCGACAACATCACGGGGCTCGGCTTCGGGCCCATGGACACGGCCACTGCAGCCCTATCCGAGCAGGGCCCCCAACTCAATGGGGACGCGTTCCTCGGTATCGATCGCGTCCTCGACGAGGCGAGGTATCTCGAGTTTGGTCCCTTTTCCGCCAGCAAAGGGTTCGTTAGGCAAATCGCGGACGCCGCAAACGACACGGGGCAGGATCCTGCCTACCTGCTGGCGAAATGCGCGCAGGAATCGTCCCTCGGCAAGAACCAAGTGGCGCAGACCTCCAGCGGCCGCGGCCCATTCCAGTTCCTCGAGGGAACGTGGCTTGCGATGATGAAGAAGTATGGGGCCAAGTACGGCTACGCGGTGGAGGCGGCGCAGATCAGAGTTCACAAGGGCAGGCTGCACGTGCCAGACCTTCAGGCCCGCAGGCATATCATGAACTTGCGCTACAACGTCTACCTGTCGGCCGCGATGGCCGGGGAGATGGCGAAGGCCGACCGGGAGGCGGTAGAGAAGGTGCTCGGCCGCCCGCTGACGGAATCCGAGACCTACCTAACGCACGTCATGGGCCGCCAGGGCGCGCTGCGGCTTCTGCGTCTGTTCGATGTCGCGCCAAAGGAGAATGCGGCGAAGGCATTCCCCCGGGAGGCCAGGGCGAACAAGGGCCTTTTCTATGACCGAGTTGGAAAGGAACTTCGCCCGGTCTCGATCGCGACATTGCATTCCCGGATGACGGGCAAGATCGAGAAACTGCACAGGCACTTCGCCGGGGTGCTCAAGATACTGGATGAGCCAGCGGTGGCGTTCGGTGAGTCAAACGACAATGATCAGCTGTCCACGATGGACAACATTCACGGAAGGGTCGCGAACTTCATCTCCGCGCTACGCGGAGAACACTCCGGCAGTCCGCCCCCCGGCATCCCGGCTTCAGGTAGGCGTTGAGACGCTGATTGCCTCCACGTCCTCCACGCGACGACGGGCACCTCAATTGGTTGGCGGGTCGTTGCGTTGACCCATACGCCAGCCCTCAGTTCGCATGGAAATGGCAAGGTGTAGGTTCCTATATGGTCGATGACCCGAAGCTGCACGAGGTCTCCCTCGAACGGCAGGTAACCGCGAACCCACGCCTCGTAGGCCACGTGCCGAGCAATGCGATCGTCAACGGGGTAGAGCGCGCCCAAGGGCGGAGATGACTCGGACCGATATATCATCGGAAACGTGAACCAAACACTGAATTCAATATGGAAGCAGAATCCGCAGCGGCGAATGCTAATACCATATCATGGATTTGATCGAGATTAAGTCCGGCTAGGTCGCCACGGAGAGCCTCTGTTTGGTTGTGCATCCTGGCCGCCATTCACGGCACGCCCGGATGAAGGCTTTCGATCACTCGCAAGGCGACGACATGTTCGCATACGTTTGATTTCAACATGTAATGAGTTGGCCGGACCGCGTCGCCATGTGGCCATAATACAAAGGTCATCATGAGATCTGCGGTCGAGGTGCGACATCGGGGCCCACCGCTCAAAAATTTAGGCTCTCCTCTCACCAAAGATCGTTCCGTCCAGGATATGATAGGCCTCGACGTTTGGCACTTTCGTCATTCCGTATTGCCAACTGGCCGCGCGAGGCTTAGAGCACGACTGCCAGTCTGCGCTGGACCTGCGGAGCGTTGGGGGCTCCTGGCGTAACTCGGCGGAAGGGATCGGTGATGTCGTACCTAGCTCGCCTTCGGGTTCTCCCGAAGGTGATGCTGCTCTCCGTGTGCCTCGTCATTGTTGCCGTGGCACTCGGCGCAGCTGGTGTCTTGGCATTAGGAAGTCTCTATGAGGGCGCGGCCGAGCGGCACTCGGCCGGTTTGAAGGCGCTGCTCGCGTCGCAGATGGAGGTGCGGGCGAACTCCATGAACTCCGCCGAACTCTGGATGGCGGCGAATCCCACCAACGAGACGATCGACGCCGCGCGTCGGCGCATCGACGAGGAAGTCAGGCACTTCAGGAACTACGTCACCGAGTTCAAGAAGCTCGCCGACGAGACCGAGGGGGCCGAGATCGACCAGATCCTTGAACTCGCGGACGCGTACGGCCGACAGCTCAAGATGACCTACGACATGGCCCAGGCCATGATAGACGTTCCAGAACGGGAGCGCCGAGCGAAACTCTTCGAGCAGAGCCAGGCCAGTCTCGATGCGGTGGGACGACTTCGGATCGCTGTACGATCATTCACCGGGCAACAGATCTCCGAGATCAATCTCCTCGTGGGGGAGATCAGCTGGCGGAAGCTCTGGCTCACGACCATCCTCGTCACCATAACCGTCATCGGCGCCGTCGCCTGCCTGGCGGTCGCGTGGCTCATCGGCAAGTCCGGTATTTCCGATCCACTCAATCAGCAGGTGGGCTACCTCTCGATGCTGGCAGCCGGGGGCATCCCCATGGACGTGGAGGGGGACGACCGCAAGGACGAGATCGGTGAAATGGCGCAGGCAATGATGGTGCTACGTCGACGGAGCATCGAGGTTGCACGAACCGAAGGAAACGCAATGTCGACCGGGGACGACGAAGACGGCCCATCGGACACCGCCCGGTAACGGCGGCATAAGCAATTGATATTATTTCTGTTCACGTGTGAACAGGACCGAGAATCGGTCAGCGACGAACGAGCGCATCCAAACCGATGCGCAGCGCCCTGTCAGGGCGGGCTCCCCCGCGAGCGGATGACGGTGCGCCGTGTCATGGCCGAGACGCTTGATCGCGGGGCGTCTGAGCGTCGATCAAACATGGCACGGGTCCGGTTGAAGCTGCCTTTGCGTCGGCCATGGCCTGTCGTCCGGAAGTTCGGCCCGCGTCCTTGTTGCGCCGAACCGGGTAGGGCGTCCCGTCGCCTCATCCTCCTCATGGCCGCAGCATTTCGAACGCTTGCGCGGCTTCGGATTCACGGCGCCGGGCCAATAGCCCAAAGAGTTCGAAGAATAGAACAAAAGGAGAACAAATAAGGATGCGAAAAAAGGATCCGTGGCATCAATCGAGGTTTCATGAAAATTTTTTTGAACCTCGATGGAACCAGTCCTTATACGGTGCGATTATGGGGGTGAAGGGAGGGAAAGAGACCTCCCTTGGAACGAACAACAGGATCCGGTGAAAACCGCAGAAGGAAAAGTCGGAGGACCCAATGAGCAACGCCGTCGATACCGCCGTCACCGCCAACACGGACGTCACCGCGGAGATCTTGCGCGGGATTACGGACATCACGAAGGCCTTCCTCGCCAACAACAGCCTGACAAAGGAAGAGACGATCGCCTTCATCCGGCAGGTCCGCGAGGAGCTGATGACCGGTGTGCGCAACGCTGGCGACGTCGCTCAGGACGATGCCGGGCTCGCCCCGAAGTCCAGGACGGAAATCCAGTCGGCGTCGGAACGCTGGGCGCATCTGCCGAAGGAACCCGCCGTTCCCGTCGAGGAGAGCGTGCACCAGGAATACCTGGTGTGCCTGTTCGACGGATGCAAAAAGAAGATGCTCAAGCGCTACATCCGCGCCAAGTACGGCATGGAGGAAAAGGATTACAAGGAGTTCTGGGGCCTGCCGTCCGACTACCCGATGGTCGCCCCTGGATACTCCCGTGAGAAGTCTCTGGTCGCCATCGCGCAGGGGCTCGGCCGTATGGACAAAACCCCGAAGAAGGCAAAGGCCAAGCCCCAGAAGAAGGCAGCCTGAACCGTTCAGCGACGTCCGAAGGGAGGAACCGCGGGTTCCTCCCTTCGTTTGGCCGAGCCCTATCTCCGGCCGGGATCCGCCTGAGCCACCGGGATCGCGCCATTGCGCGTCTCGAGCGGGAGGGGGTCGTCAGCGAACTCGACCGTGGCCTCTGGCTCGCCCCGACGTGGCAGAGGCCAGAACTTGAAGAACTCGACGTCCCTCGGTTCGCGGGATTGGTCTTGCAGGCGAATGGCATTGGCGATCCCCTTCCATGCGCTCTCGATCATCCGCCGGGCGCCTGTTGCCGCCGAGAAAATCGATGCGCGACCCAGGCTTCAAGCCGCGGGTCCAGCCCCAAGGGACTTTGACCGACCACGAGCGGTCCATAGCCTGGGGAGGCGTCCCTCTGAAGCCGTAGCCGGAGATCGCCGACGTCGATCCGCCGGTGGAACGGACGACCTACAATTGACCCTGGATATCGTGGTCGCGCGGCCGGAATTCAGGGAGATGCCGATGGACAGGGACTTCCGGGTGGGACTCGTGGTTGCGACCTTGACGTCGGCCTTCCTCGCCATGTCTGGCCAGGCCATGGCCTGCGATGACGGATGGGTGGACTTCACGTGCGGAGACGTTCCGAACATCCCGCCGCCTGTTCTTTCCGAGCCGCCACCCCCTCCGCCACAGCCGACCTATGTCGGGAAGTGCAACGACACCTGCGTGGGCAACGGCAGCAAGGGCACCACCTGTAACGTTTACGACGTCTACAGGGATGCCAACGGCAACTACTTCAAGGTCTGGCTCGGCCACAACAAGGACCGATACAACCCGCTCTGCTCAACCTACGGTCTGTAGGCTAGGCGGCGTCGTCGTTCGTCCGATCGAGCAAAAGAAGACCCGGCTCGCGCCGGGTCTCCGTCGTCATGCGGCCGCAGGCAGCGGGCCCTGGATCTCGATGCGGCGCGGCCGCTTGGCCTCGGGGATCTCCCGGACGAGGTCGATCGCAAGCAGACCGTTCTCGAGACGCGCTGCCGTCACGTCAACGTACTCGGCGAGCTGGAAACGACGCACGAAGGAGCGGTTGGCGATGCCGCGGTGCAGGTAGATGCCTTCGCCCTCCTTCTTGCGTTCGCCCCCCCTGATGACCAGGGATCCTTCCTGCGTCTCAACGGAGATATCGTCCGGCCCGAACCCGGCGACGGCGAGGGTGATGCGGTACCTGTTCTCCTCCAGCTTCTCGATATCGTAGGGCGGGAACCCGCGGAGCCCCTCGGACGCGAGGTTTTCAAGCGTGCTGAAGATCCCGTCGAAGCCCACGGTGTTTCGGAAGAGGGGCGAAAGGTCAAAGTTGCGCATGTCCAGTCCTTCTCAAGCGACTGCGGATGGGGGGATCCAAGCGGCCCGATCCTGGCCTCTGGAAGCGCCCCCGGGGTCCCATTCAGGCGACCCCGCTGCCTAGTTAGGCACGTTGCGCAAAGGATTCAAGGGGGGCAAGAAGGAGTCATTCGCGGAAAGCCGGGCCGCGCGAAAAAGGCCCGGCGCATGGCCGGGCCTTCCGATGGGCGATGTCGTCGCGATCACCAGAACTTGTAGTTGAGTCCCGCGCGGACGACATGGAAGTTTGTCTCGTCCTTCACGCGGTAGGTGTCGGTGCGGGTCGCCGAGCGGGCAGTGTACTTGTCGGTGCCGAGGTTCACGTAGAGGTACTCGCCCTTGAGCGAGAGCCTGTCGGTGACGGCGTACTCGGCGCCCGCGCCCACGGTCCAGCCGAGACGCGTCTGCGACTTGCGGCCGGAGAAGACCACGTCATTGGTCGGATCCTCGAGGACGCCGATGAGGTACGAGGACTTGCCCTTGACCCCGCCGAAGGCGAGACCGCCCGTGGCGTAGATCATAAGGTCGTCGGACGTGGTGAAGCCGATGCGCGGACGCAGCGTGCCGTACCAGTTCACGCGATGCTGGGCGGAGAGACGCTCGGCGGCCGTGTTCGGGCCGACCTGCCACGCAGCGAAGGCGGCATGCTTGTCCCGCAGGTGCGAGTAATTGACGTCTGCCTCGATGCCGTAGACGACCGTGCCGACCTGGTAGTTGTAACCGACCTGCGCGCCGCCCGTGAAGCCGCCCTTGTCGCCGTTTCCGAAGCCTGCGACGTTCAGGGCGTCGGCGAAGAACGGCGTGGTCGAGGCGCCGAGCTTCAGCTTGCTGTCGCTGATGCCGTAGCCGAGGTTCACACCGCCATAGGCGCCCGTCCACGTGAAGATCGGCGGGACGGACGGGGCCTTAAGCGAGACCGGGGCCGGAGCCGGCGCGGTCTGGGCGGGGATCACCGGCAGGTCGGCGGCCATCGCCGAGGTGGCGAGCGAGACGGCAGCTGCGGCGGCGAGCGTGGAAAGAAGACGCATCCTGTCAAAACCTCCGAAAAGCCGCACGGCCGGGAGGATTCCCGGTCGGCATGGGACTCAGTATCCCGACGGACAGGCTCCTGTAAAGCGAGGGAGGCGAATCCATCCGCTCGTTCCTGCCGAATTCATGAGGGGCGAGACCGAAAGGCGGTCGATGTTGCCGTTTCGCAACTTATGGGCACCTGGTTGACAAGGGGGGAAGGAGTCGCCTCAACTGGCGCTGGTCGGCATGAAAGGATTCGAGTCAAGCCTGCCGGGCGCTCCCATAGGGCCTCTGGCTTCACCTGACGAAGCCGCCACTCGGGGAGCCATCTGGCCGGCAGGACACCTGATCACACCCATCACGGAGACTGACCTATGGCCGAGAGCGTATACGCGGCTGTCAACGCCATGCAGAACACGCCGTCCGGAAGCATCCCTCACGTGATGGTGGATCTGGAGACGCTCGGCACGCGGCCGGGATGCGTGATCCTGAGTATCGGGGCAATCTCGTTCAAGCCGTGGCTCTGGGGCAGTCCAGGACTCAAGTGGCAGGAATCGATCACCCGGCTCGAGGTGCACGTCTCCGTCGAGTCCTGCCTGGACGTCGGTCTGGAGATCGATCCGCGAACACAGGAATGGTGGGAAAGGCAATCGAGTGAGGCGCGGGCCAATGCCTTCGGCAATACCGACAAGGAGATCCCGATCAGGGACGCGTGCCTTGCGGTCCGGGACTTCTTCCTCGGGCTCGGCAACGAGAACGGCGTGTTTCCCGGGCGCGTCTGGTGCCACGGGCTGAACTTCGATCTTCCGATCCTCGCCGAGGCCATGCATCGGGTGGGCGTGCCTCTGCCGTGGCACTATCGGTCGGGGCGAGACACCCGAACGCTCCTCGAAGAGGCAGGCATGGATCATCGGGGCAGGCATCACATGCCCATCGCCGACTGCATTGCGCAGGCAGCCCTCGTTTCGGAAGCGAAGATGCGCCTTGCCGATGCCCTCGGACGTGAGGTCATCTGATGCGGCTCATGGGTTACGCTGCCGTCCTTCTCGCGGCTGCCACCTGCATTCTTCGGGATCTCGCGCCCCTTTTCGGTAAGGATCCTGCCGTCGGGTTCACATTCCTCGCGCTGTCGATCTCGCTGGCGCTCGGCTGGCTCCTCGGGCCGCACGGGCCAATTTCACGAGGTGCTGAGCGCGCGACTTTGCGACGCAACAAGGCCGACTCGCGTCCAGCCCGTTTTCTGATATGAGCACCGCGGCGCGCCGGCCGTGGTCACCATCGGGGCATTGGCAGACTGCGGGAGCCTCAGCGAAGCTTCTCGTTTCCGGCATCGGAACATGTCCGGCGCGCCCACACTCGAAAAGGCATTCGACCGCACGCCAGTGGCGAGGCGTGTGGGTCGCACGCGATCTCCTCCGACAGGAAGCGGGTCCGTGGGCCGTGTCGGCACGAGAGGAACCGATGATCATCGCCGAAGACGACTACGTCCGCTTGCTGGGCAGGGCCAGGGATCTCTGTCCGACGCGGAAGACTTGCTGCACGAAGCCCGCAAGGCTTACGGCCTCTCGCATCTCGTCTACGAGAGCGAGGAACGGATCGGCGTCGTGCGTACCGTGATCTGCACCATTCAGACGGAGCGACGCGACGAATACGTCGAGCGCCGACGAACCCTCATCGACCCGGTGAGAAAGTGGTCGCTGAAGTCGCGGATGCCCGTTGAATGGGCCGGCGTAGCCAGGCGCCTTCCTGGACTCCAGCCGGCCTTTGAGTGCCTAGCCGAGTTCGGCATCTCGCGAAACGGCTTCACGAGTCCGCTTTTCGAGGAGCCAGGACAAGGCTACGCGATCATCTCCGTAACGAGCGCCGAACCCATCGAGCGGTGGGATGCGCGCAAGGCTTTGCTGGCTCGGGACTTCATGCCGATTGGCCAGGTCCTGCACGCCAGCCTTGCCAGGTTGGAGGAGGCGCGCCGTTCCAGGGTTTCGCTCTCTGGCCGACAGATCGAGTGCCTGAGGCTGATCGCCGAAGGTGCGAACCTTCTCGAGGCCAGCGTGCGCATGGCCGTCACCGAACGCACGGCAAAGCGCTACCTCGAGGAGGCCCGACTGCGACTCAATGCCAGGACGAATGCGCATGCGGTGAGCCGGGCGATCGCTCTCGGGCTTGTATAGGCGGAATGAGTCGCGGACCCGATCTTGTGCGGCTTGCTCTTTTTCGTCGAAGAGAAATCGGTCATTGGCGTTCTTGTCGGCAAGTACGGTGGCGTCATGCGCTTCGAGGCGAGATTTAGCGTTTCAGTCGACGAGTTCGGGCGCGTCGCCCATGAGTTCATGGACCATTCGTTGCTGCCGATGCGCTACCGTCGGCTTACCATCGAGCTCGACGAACCCATCCCCCGGCGCCAGATCGGCTACGCCATCGTCATGGATGACGACCGCGTCGTGCACGCGGCCGCCGTCGTCGAGGACCGTTTGCGGGTCGACCTTGACCTTCCCGTCTCGGACGGCGACCACACTTTCTGGTTCCTCTGCGCTGGCCTCGATCCGCGATCGATCATTAAGGGGCGGGCGATCATCGAGGGCGATCTGGACATGTCGATCCCTTCTTCACCTGAACGCTCCCTTGGCCACCGGAACGTTGAGGACAGCCCCCAGGCCGCCGACAGGGAAGGCCCGGCTGGGGAGGCTATGGATCTCGGCAAGGAAGACGACGGAGCGGCGGACGAAGGCGCAGATCGACCGATATCGGAGCCGTAGACGAATTAAGGCTCCATTCCGACATGTGCGGAACGCGTCGCAGCGAACCATGCCGCCCGCATCGACAGCCGCGCGGAGACCGCTCATTGGCAGATCAGGCGGCGAAGCTGCGCGGCATCTCCTCGCCGAGGATGCGCTCGATCATGGCTGCAGCCTCCGACCAATCGTTCGCAATTCGGTGATGCGTCTCGTGCGCGTTGTACGAACGACGGAAAAGGATCGTGGCTAAACCAACCTCCTCGGCGGTCCTGATATGATGCATGAGGTCGTCGATGAACACGCCGTTAGCGCCGACATCGATGAGATGATCCTTCTTGGACGCCCCGATAGGCAGGACCGTAAGGAAGTCGAGCTGGAACTTCTCGAGGTTCGCGCGGCGTAGTTGCGCCGTTCGAGGGTCATGCCCAGCGGCAGTCAGCGCCCCAATCCGCACATGGGGAAACGCCTCCCGCAGGTTCGAGATGGCCTCGAGCGCGCCCGGGATCATGGGCAGCCTTCCGAACTCCTCGGTCGTGGCGAACTCACCGATCAGCCTCCTCGCCTCCTCATGAGGTATCCCAGGCAGCCATGAGTCGATCTCCCAATCATCGATCTCATGGACTCGCTTCGTTGGCGTATATCCGCGCGATACGGTCCATGGCACGAAGCCGCCGAGATAGTCGAGGAGTACGCCGTCGACGTCGAGAATGATGGTGGGGGAGGACACGCTTGCTTCGCTCCTCGATCAGATGGCAGGGAACGATCGGCTCGCTCCGCACGGTCGGACAGCGGCCTGCAGCAACCCGCGGATGAGGCTAGCCGTCTCCGTCCAACCGTCGGCGACGAGGCGGTGCGAATCCATGGCGTTGTAGGGCTGGCGGAAGAGGATCGCCGACAGGCCGACCAGCTCCGCTTCAATCACGTGGTCCAGCAGGTCGTCTACGAAAACGCTGCCGGGCGGCAGGGCCTCCAGGCACAAACGTTTCGACGCCTGGAGGGGAAGGACGACGACATCGTCGACGGCGAGACCAAGCCGCTCGAGGTTGGCCCGTCTCAGGTTGGCGGTGATCGGCGAGCTGCCGGCGCTCGTGATGCAGACAATGCGGAGTCCCTGAAAGTCCGAGCGCAAGCTTGCGATGGCCTCCACGACGCCGGGTATTGGCGACAGGCTGCCAAAGGACTCAGTGACGGCAAACTCCCGGATGAGTCCGGCCATCTCCTCGCGCGAGCATCCGACCAGCTGCGAGAGGTCCCAAGCGTCGACCTCGTGCGGTCTCCTCGTCGGTGTGTACCCGCGCGACTCGAGCCATGGCACGAAACCGCCGAGGTAGTCGAGCACGACCCCATCTACGTCGAGGGCAAGGATCGGTGTTCCGTAGGCCTTCATTCGCATGCTCCGCAATGCCATGCCGCGATTCTTCCCCCCTTCCCGACGCGTGTCAACAAATCCACGAAACCCGACCGGTCCTACGGAATTCTTGCTCAACAAGAGGTTCGATGGAATCGGAGAAAAGGCGCTAGAATACGGTTGACTGCATGAAAGGATTCGCACATAACACTCCACACCAACGGCACACCATTACGAGGCGAGGGATGAGCGAGAACAACGTGAACGTTTCCATTCCGGCTGACGCCGACGTTAACCATGATGCGGTGGCTAAGGTCGCGGCTGACATCGTCTGCGCCTACCTGTCGAGCCACGACATGTCTCCGGACGAGATCCCGGCGCTGATCGACGGCGTGTTCGGCGCGGTTCGCCGCTGCGTGACGGGCAAGGCCGAGGAGCCGAAGCCCGAACCGGCCGTTCCCGTCAAGAAGTCCGTCCAGGACGACTTCATCATTTGCCTGGAGGATGGCAAGAAGTTCAAGTCGCTGAAGCGCCACCTGCGCACGAAGTACAATATGACGCCCGAGGAGTACAGGGCTAAGTGGGGCCTTCCCGCAGACTACCCGATGGTCGCCCCGGCTTACGCTCGTCGCCGGTCCGAGCTTGCCAAAGAAATCGGCCTCGGTAACACCCGCTTCTCAGGACGTATCGACCGGGCGAAGTAATTTCGACGCACCCCGAGTTCGTGAAATTGTTGGATAGCAAACTGAGTAACTGCGGTTAATGGAGGCGAAAGGCTCGTTTTAATGCGGGTTGTCTTCCGTGACCTCCACAGCGAGGCCATGGCGGTCTGCGGTTTCCCCTTCCGCTGACCGCGTGGCCTCGCGTCGCTTGTATGGCGGACACGTCCTCGCGGGACTGCCAGAGCTTCGCATCGGCCGCGCCTTATCGCAGCGCGGCCGCACTGATGTTGATCCTCACCGGTTGTCAGTGGCGCGGCGCCTTGCGGCGATGGCTGGACAGGAAAAGTGATGTCTTCCGCAGCCCATCGATGCCCACGGTCTTGATCGCGTGGCGGACGGCCTTCTCGAACAGCGCGAGCACTTCCTTGTCTGTTTCCGTCATGGAGTCCTCCGAGCGTTTCGGGGAGAAAAGGATAGCCGAATAGGAGTCGCTCCGCGAGCGGTTCCACCTACCTCAGGCCCGCCGTCGGGGCGGGCGAGAACAGGACGTCATAGACGAGGTTCTGCTGAGCAGGGGAAAGTTCGAGTTCCCCGACGATGGAAAAGCCGTCGGCGTCGGCGCGGCATAGACGGCGCTCGTCGTACTGGTCGACGAACACGAAGATTCCGTCGTCTGCAAGAGGCTGCTCGGCGAGAACCTCACTGACCCGCAGGAGCGTCGCGCCACCTCGGTGCTCGACCAGGATCCGTTCGCCGGGACGGGGAGCGGAGACGTGTTCCATCGGCGTCCTCCTCGTGTTCTGAATCGATCATCCCCTTTTCCCCGGCAAGGATCGATGGTGACGCGGGATTCCGCCGGCAGAAGCGCCAAACGTGATGACGGACGGCGATGCCGAGAGGATTCTGTGCGACTTCCCGGTGTGTGGCGCACGGGTTCGGCGACGCTGCGACAAGGATTCGCTAAGATGGGGGTGCCGGGGCGCCGATGCCCCGGCCCGGGAGGCGACCCCGGCGGGGATCTCCCGGCCATTGTCACGATACGCCTGGAGGTTCACATGAAGACGGACGTCGCGATCACCGTCCAGAGCTCCAATGTCGGGCTGGGCGAGGCGCTCCCCCGGCACGCGCGGGACGCTATCCGGCGCACGGCCGCGAAATACTTCGGGCACCTGAGTTCGGCCTCGGTGCATTTCCGTCGAGACGGGGATGGGTACCACTGCACCATCAACATCCAGATGGGGGCGCTGCCGAACGTGATCGGCGAGGCGGCGGCCGACGACTGCTACGCCGCGTTCGACAGCGCCCTGGAGCACGCGGCCAAGCAGCTGAGGCGGATGAAGAGGGAGGTGAGGGACGACAAGAGACGCAGGCATGGGGCGTCCATGAAAGTTGAACATGGCGCCATGGCGTAGCTGCTCCGGGAGTCCACAGCCTCCCTGGGCGCGGTTGAAAGCGACCGCGAACGCGGTTATCGGGACGCCTTCGAAGGATGGCTACAAGCTGGATGAAGCGACGACGACAATCCCCAGCGTTGTCCCCTGTGGCCCCAAGAACCTCGTGACCGCTGACGGCGGTACAGACCGGGAAGCCGACAAGAAGAAACACGACGGCCGTACAGGGAACTCTACCGCATGAAGATCTCCGATCTCGTCGCGCCAGACCGGGTTGTTGCCCGCATGGCGGCGCCCAACAGGAAACACGTGGTCAGGGAACTCTCGCGCATAGCCGCCGAGAGCGTTGGTCTCAACAAGGATCAAGTCTACGAGGCCGTGATCACGCGCCGGGGAAGCATGACGATCGGCATGGGGCGCGGGACCGCCGTCCCCCATGCAACGATCGGCTGTATCGAAAAGCCCATCGGTGTCTTCGCCACGCTGAATCCGGCAGTGGACTTCGAAGCCGTGGATGGCCTGCCCGCGGACCTGGTCATGATGGTCCTCGCGCCAGAGAACGATGAGCGCCGGCTGCTCGTCGCCCTGTCTTGCGTGGCGCGGAGCATGAGGGACGCTGAACTGGTGTCGCGGCTGCGCACGGCGAAGGATGCAGAGGCAATCTACACGCTGCTCACCAGCGACGCTTGGCAAGGCTCGGAGTGCGTCCTCGAGACTGTTAATCCGTAGGTCCATCCTCCAGCGGCAGCGGAACACCTTCGATAGGCCCTTGGCCAGAGCGTTCCTGGCGATAAATTTCGGCTGGCGGCGAGCGTCGTTGATTCCCGCATGCCCGCCGCCCAATTCCGCTGCAGGCATGGTTCGAGCGACGACGTCGCCACATGGAGCAAGATGGCGGCTAGCCGCTTCCCGTGGTGCAAGCAAACGGACAAGGAAGGGACCCTCGAGGGGCGCATGCACTTCACCTGATCGTGGCGATCAGGCCGCCCGACACACAGCGGCCCTTTCGTCGTGGGCCTCGACCATCCTTCGAGCAACGAGCAGGTTCTCGGGACTCAGAACCTTGTCCGTCCCGCCCCACGCAATTGGCCTGCGGGCGATGAGCAGCGTCTCCGGGAATACGCGACGGACGACGTCCATGTCATGCAGGACCGCCACTACGGTTCGCTCCTCGTCGTGCCATCGCCGTATCACGTCAAGGAGATCGGCCTGCGTCCTAGCGTCGATCGCATTGAACGGTTCGTCGAGCAGGATGAGCCCTGCATCCTGAAGAAGAAGGCGGGCAAAAAGGGCGCGTTGCATCTGGCCGCCGGAAAGAGTCGAGATCGGGCGTCTCTCGAAGCCCGCAAGACCGACAGCCATAAGGGCCTCTTGAATCCGATGCCGCTCCCGCCGAGAGACGCCGCCAAACAAGCCGATACGGTTCCACAGCCCCATGGAGACGATGTCGAACACTGTGATGGGGAACGATCTGTCGATGTCGCATGCTTGCGGGAGATAGGCGATCCGATCACGACCTGGGATCTCGATACGCCCCTCGAGTGGACGCAGGGTACCGAGAACGCCCTTGAGCAGCGTGGACTTGCCGGCGCCATTCGGCCCGACTAGGGCCATCAGGCTGCCAGGTCGGATCTCCCCGCTCAGGTGGTGGACGGCCGGGCGCCGATCGTACCCGAGCGTCACATTGTTGAAGCGAACGGACACCATGGCATGGCTCAGACCGTGATGGCCACGATGGCGATGTCGTCGGGAAATGCGTTGCCGCATCGCGCGTAGATATATGCGGCAAGAACCTCCGGAAGGACATCCGCCGTTTCCCGCCTTGCGATGTCGAAGACCTCGCGACGGATGCAGTTGACCCAAAGCCCGTCAGAGGCCGCGAGGATCACGCCCTGGAGGGGAAAAAGGGTCTCGCAGAACTCAACAGGCGCCACGGAGTCCCCAATGCGCGGCCGCCGGTTCTGGTCCTTGGTCAGCTGGCGCGGGGTGTCACCGTCGGCTGGGATGAACCATGCCTCGCAGTCCCCGGCGGAAGATCCGTACACGGCTCCATCGCGCACGACGAAACCCACCGCCGATGCCTGGAATTCTTCTCCGGTCCTGGCGAAGTCATGATCGATCGCGCCGAAGGCATCGGAGATGGACGCCGCATCAGTCATCGGACAGCGTACCATGCCGAAGAGGACCATTTCAGAAGCCTTGTATCCCTGTCCCACGGAGGTCACGCCATCGATCACGACGACGCCTACGCCGTTCGCAACGGGCCTGACGAGGATGGCGTCGTCACAAGGTAGATCCGGCCGGCGACGGACGCGGACCAGCGAGCCGCTGGGGATCGGGCGGCACTCGGAGGTCAGGCTGCGAATGGGGTAGCTCATGCTCGCGACTCCTTTGGAAGGCAAGGCGATAGCATACGAATCCCGTCCGCTCAATCGACAGAAGGGATCCAATTCGTCGGCGCATGAACGAAATTTAATGGTCGGCCAATGGGTTGCGGCGAATCCTTTATGGTAGGGTTGTGCCGGGTGCCAACAGAGGAGAACGAGGAATGAAGAATCTCGCCTTCGCGGCCGCGGCGGCCTTCATGCTCGCAGGGATTCCAGGTGTCGCCATGGCGCAGGGACCTGACCATAACCGCATGGGTCCTCCCCAATTCACGGCCGAGGCCCGAGCCGCTCTCGTCGATGCCAAGATGGCTGCCATCAAGGCCGGCCTGAAGCTGTCAGACGCCCAGCAGGTGCTCTGGGAGCCCGTGGAAAGGGAGCTTCGAAAGCAGTCCGAACGGCGGGCCGAGGTCATGAAGGAGATCGAGGCGCGTTTCAAGGAGGCAAGGGAGAAGATTGCCGAAGGTGGCAAGGATAAAAGGAAGCGTCCCGACTTCCTGGAGGCTCTCGAACGCCGTGCCGAGTTCGCGGCCAGTCATGCCGAAAGCGCAAAGGCGCTTCTCGACGCCGTGAAGCCCCTCTGGGCTACGATGACCGACGAGCAGAAGACCCTGTTCCCCATCCTCATGCATTTCGGCGACATGCCGGAGGCTGGCAAGAATCCCGGTAAACACGCTAAGAAATGATGCCCTGCCCGGGGAGCGCGCGACGCCGCTCTAGGTTGATATGACCAAGGCCAAGGCCCCGGCATCGACCGGGGCCTTTCGCGTGTGTCGGCGGTCCGAATCTGGGCGCCGGCGACGAAAAGACACTCGTCCGTCGGCTCCGCGTGGAGCGAATCGGATGAAAACGGATGAAAACGGATGAAAACGGATGAAAACGGATGAAAACGGATGAAAACGGCGTCCGTCGGCTCCGCGTGGAGCGAATCCTGGAGGAGCCTATCCATCCCGACATCGCACAACGAGGGCTGTCGGCATATCGGATCCAAGCTGCGCGCAGATGGCTCGCGGACGGCTGGGGCGGGTTCCGCGTAGTGGATCAAGTCGCGCGCCGCGCCTTGGAGCCGAGCGACATCCCGCCCGACTGTCGATCTGGATACACGATTGAGTGTCGGCCGGCGACATCCGGCCCTCGGTGTGGAAGGTTTCACGGTGCCGTTCCCGTTCAAGGTCACGTCCACCTGCCAACTGTTACCCCTCTTTCTGATTGCCACCTTTTGTCACTCCTCTCAGGTAAGGCATGGCCTTCGCCACAAGCGCCTCTCCTGCCGGTGTCAGGTGGAGGTGCTTGAAGCGTCGGTCCACTAGACTGGTGCGCTGGGTGATCAGCCCAAGCTCACCCGGAAGATCGGAAAGCAACTGAATGCAGCGACCAACCGCGCTGCCTGTAATGCTAAGGTGCGGCTCGATTTCTTTGGAGGTTATCCCCGGTCGTTCTGCCACCATTAAAAGGACCATTACAGCGTGTACAGTAATGGTCGGATGGATTTCGTGGAATATCGAGAGCGCCTTTATCGTCCGCCGAAGTGTGGCCTGAGTGCTTTCCATGGTATAACCTCATCGGGAAGCTTAGAGTAATCTCTAGCGGCCCAAGACCGCAATAGAACCCATCGCGAGTTTTCTCAAAAAATGCAAAGGGCGCGGTAGCGTGTTTATCCCACGCAAGAAGCAGCTCCGCAAGCGCGGGCAGTCTCAGAAACATGGGCTATCTCTCTCTCAACCACTCACGTTTCAGGGGAGGAAAGGGGGATACCTCGTCAACGACAGAGGCCCGCTCATTTGAAGCATGACGGCCGCGTGTTGGTAATTTCCAGACCGCCGCAGCCAGAACCGTTCCGACTGCACAGGACGCCACTGCGTCGGTGGCGAGCGCTCAGTCCCAGAGGCCGTTGTGGGGCAATGGTGGACATCGCGCCGCCGCCCGGTAGCAATAAGCGCTTGAACGACAGGGTCCTTCCCATCGGTAATTATGTTGCAAATTAATCCCAAAAGCAGGCGATCGGAGCAACAAGCAACAATCTTGAGCGCGATCGAGAAATGTTGCAGAATAATCCCATAGGTATGGGATGGGGCGAAAATGGCACAAAAAAGATCGATTCAGGAGAGGATCGTTCTCGATTGCCTGGCTGGAGGACGGCTTGCGCGTTCCAGGGACCTTGTCCAGGCAGGTGCCTCCCGGACGGCAATTGCGCGTCTTCTTGCGGAGGGGCGGATTACCCAGGCCGCACGGGGTTTCTATCGGCTCGCCGATGCCGAGTTCGAGATGTACGAGACCTGGGCCGCCCTTGCCCGCAAGGCCCCAGATGCGATCGTCTGCCTTCGATCGGCGGCCATGTTCCACATGATGACGCAGGATTTCGTGGGGGAACTATGCGTGGCCGTCCCCCACGAGAAGGGATCGAGACCAAGCCTTGGAGACATGGCTATGGTTGAGGTCGTCCGCTGGCGTGCCGGCGACGCCTTCGAGGTGGGAGTTGAGGAGCACGAGATCCTGGGAGTTCCCGTCAGGATCACCAATCCCGCTCGCACGCTGGTCGACCTGTTCCGGTACTCGACGCTCAATCCCCGCGTTCAGCAGGCGGCGAGGAGCATCATCACGGAGACATTCCTTGATGCCCTGTTCCGTTACCTCGACCCGTCCCGGAGGATCGCCGACATCAACGAGCTTGTTCGCATTGCCACGACGTTCAAGGTGCTGGACCTGATGACTCCGTACCTACAGACGGCCACGTTCTCGTTCAGCTATGGCCAGCCGGTCGACACCCGGCCAGAGGAAGCCCACGTCGCCCGTTGAACGGTTGTCTGTTGCCTGCCCGAGCACCACGCTCCTGGATGGAAGGCGCCAACCGGGGAATCTGTCGTGGCGAGGAATGTCGGAGCCGCAGCGCTCCAACGCATCAAGAACCTGGCAAAGGAAACGGGCCTTGACGTGCAGAGCCTCGTGCGTCGGTACGCGCAGGAACGTCTGGTCTATCGCCTATCCATTTCCGATGCCGCTGACAGCTTCTGCCTGAAGGGCGGTCTCCTGCTCTCCCTCTACAACGGAGGCCGCCTCTTGCGGCCGACCGATGATGTCGATTTCAACGGCTTCGATGGCGACGGAGATGTCCGCACCCTTGAGGAGACGTTGAGACGTGTGCTCTCGATGCCGGTGGAGGACGACGGCGTCGACTTTAAGCTCGAGACGATGCAGATCAGCAAGGATCGCACCGGAGTCGTCCCCGGCGGCAAAGTCTCGATCGTTGCTTTCGTGGGATCGGCGAGGGCCAACGTGCGCGTGGACGTGGGCTTCGGGAATCCTATCACGCCGGCAGCCCGCCGCATGGAGATCCCGACGATCCTCGAAGGCATGGCGCCTCGACCGGTCATCGCGGCCTATCCGCTGGAGACAGTGGTCGCGGAAAAGCTCCACGCGATGGTCGAGTTCGGCATGATCAACACGCGGATCAAGGACTATTACGACGTTTGGATGCTGCTGCGCCTACATCTCTTCTCCGGGAACGATCTTGCCGAAGCCATCAAGAACACCTTCGAGCATCAGCGTCGCGCCGTGCCGGAGCGCATCGAGGGCCTTACCGAAGACTTCGCTACGAATAACGAACCGGTATGGCGCCGCTTCCTGTCCAAGGTGGCGCCCGACCTCGACGTATCCCTCGCCGACACGATCAAGGAGATCGATGCTTTTCTCTCCCCCGTCCTGGCGCGGGTGAGGGGCCAATCCGCCGACCCCGGAGAGTGGAGGCCGGCCAACGGCTGGGTTCCCTGAAGCACGGTGGCGGGAAACCCGGACAGCGCACCGTCCGGGGATTACCGCGAAAGCGTGCGCACACTGGACCAGATTCGGCAATCAACGCCGAAGATGGATCTCGATGCTCGAGTCTTCCGCGCCGTGACCGTCCGCCATTCGATCCATCCAGGACGATCCGATTGGAACGGATGACAATTCCCGCATCATCTCGCGGTAGCGGACAGGAAGGGCCTCGAGGGCGTCGTGGCCGTAATCGGTCAGGATCCAGGTGGCCGCCCATCCTCGCATCAGGTCACGCAGGATGGCGTCGCCACCAGAGGCGGCGATCCTCGACCGCAAGTTCTCCGGCCCGGAATCAAGAAGCGCGAACGCAAGGTCCGAAAGATGCTTGGACAGCTCCGTGGACCGATCCCGGCGCCCGAGATCCTCGAATGCCTTCCTCGCCCCTGGGTTGTGCGACCTCTCCATGGCGAGGACGAGTTCGGAGGTGACAGCCGCCGCCGATAGCGGGGGAACGACGCCGGCGGCGAAGGTCGGCCTCCGCGGGTCCATGGCGCGCGCCGCCGTAATCCTTCCCCTGATACGATCAAGGCCGCTCATGAATCCCTCCACAAAAGGTTTCACGGCGAACATACACGACCGAGCCGCAACCGGAAAGGAACGAATCCATGGGTGCCGCGCTGGCATCCGGCGGCGCCCAGGCGCAAGGCCGGGATCACGTGGGCGCGAAAGCCCCGCGAAACGCATGGCGGCTATGGTTTCCGCCGCGGCAGGCCGGCCCCCGCGCCCACCGACGGGCTTGCCTTGCCGGAGGATTCATGTTGTCTAGCATCCGCCCGCGTCGGGGATGCGCGGGAGGAGTCGGCGGCCATTCCGCCGATGCCGTGGAGGGGCTGATGCGAGGCAGAGTGCTCGGCTTCGACGGGTCGACTGGTAAAGGAGTCATCCTCGGCGAGGATGGCGTCCACTATTCCATCGTTGGCGGGAGCCTGCGCGTAGGAGTGCGCCGTCTGCACGAGGGGCAGGACGTCGAATTCCTCCCCGGAGCCGACGACGTGGCGTGGGAGGTTGGTCCGACGCCACGCGGCAGGAACCGCATCGTCGCCGCAATGCTGGCCATGTTCCTCGGGGTACTCGGAGCGCACAAGTTCTACCTCGGGCGGTACGGCACAGGGTTCGCGATGCTCGTCGCGTTCATCGGCGGGATGGCGATGAACGGTAGCTTCCCTTGGTTGTACTTTATACTCGGACCGCTACCGGCGGGTATCATCGGGACGTTCGGCTTGATCGTATCCAGCGGCATCGCGCTCGTTTCAATAGCCGAGGCCACCGTATACATCACAAGGACAGACGAGGAATTTCACGAAAAGTATGTGAAACGACAGGAACAAACGACTTTGCCAAGGAAGGATGGAAGCCCTTCCCTTCGTTGAACTCGATCGGAGAGCGATGGGCGGCACCCGCCATGCGTGGCGCACTCGCAAAAAGGCCCCTGACGCCGAGCGACAGGGGCCTTTTCATTTAGCTGCTGCAGCGATCACGCGAGAAAAACACGGATCGCTTCGAGGCCCTTCTGTCCAGCCACGACATCGACATTGACGCGGTCTCCTTCCCGCAGGTCCGCAAGGCCGGAACGTCGAATGACGGAGATATGGACGAACACGTCGCTGCCGCCGTCGTCGACCTGGATGAAGCCAAAGCCCTTGTCAGGATTGAACCACCTCACGCTGCCGGACTTCCTCTCGGCATTGGCACGGCTGGCCGCTGGGCGGGAACGGGGCGGCTGCGGGGGTGCCTCTCCGACCTCGAGGAGACGCGCCACCTGGGCGCCCTTGTGACCGCGGAGAATGAGCACCTTCAGGGGCGTCCCAGGAAGGATGGTCGAGAGACCGGATGTCTCGAGGGTCTTTACGTGGAGAAAAGCGTCGCCGGCACCGTCGGCGAGCGCCACGAAGCCGAAGCCTTTCTCGGGATTGAACCACTTCACCGTGGCTTCGGTCTCGGTCCCGGGCCGCTCACCGGTGCTACGGTCGTGCACGTGGCGACGGGAGGTATCCAGGAAGGCGGGAAAGAACTTGGGGTTGTCGTCGAATCCATCGATCTCGTTGAACCCCTTGCGACCGCGGTCGCGGCGGAAATTCTTTTGACGCATGCGGAAGGCTTTCGGGCCGTTGGTGTTCGCAATCGCCGGACCATCCGACCATTGCTTGGCCGCAAGGTTGGCGAGGAATCAGTACCTGTTCAAGGCCTTTTTCGGGAGTTCTACGTTCGTAGTAGTCCCTCGGGCCGCCCTGTGGCCCTGCCGGTCCCATTGGCTGGCACGTTGTACGCTTGACGGACCAGGCTTGCCGTCCCTCGGGAGCAAACCCTATCCTCCCGGGAGGCAGAGGAGCCTAACGAAACCTGCCACCGTGAGGCGATCCATGGACATCTTCGGACAGCATTCGACGGCCGCCCGCCTAGCCAAGGCAACGTTCCATACGATTCTCGCCGTCGTGATCATGGTGGGTATCGGAATGATCCCCGTGGGCCGAGCGCAAGGCGGCATTGACATCACCTCGGACGCTTGCCCGCGGCCTATTCCGACCGCCGGGGAGCGTATGGAATTCCTGCACGAGGTCACGGGCCTGTACATATTCAACTACGTCTGGGTCGACGAATGGGTTCCGAGGATCCGCTCCTGCTTCGGCGACGTCCGTCCGAACGACGGCATATTCGCGCGATTGGCCCGGATGGTCGGCGTCTAATCGCCGAAAGACCTCGATCGAGTCCATGGCGCCGCCGTCCCCATGAGGATGGGGCAAGTCTGGCTGCTTGAATTCGGCTGACGAATCCCGCATCATGTTCGTGTCGGGGTATCTCGACTATGACCGTAGAGGTCTGGTAGGTAGACGTATGGGACCCGGGGGCGGTACCCGGCGCCTCCACCACGAGGGGATCGGCTTCTGCAGTTCCCCTTCTGATGGGGGCGAAACAGGATCGACCAGCGTTGAAGGACTGGATTGCGGTCAGGCTGAGCCACGGCCTCAACAGTGCAGAAGTTCAAATGCCAACGACAACTTTGGCATGGAGGTGCGCCTCGCGGCGTGACCTTTCCGGGGCCTGACCGGGTAAAGGCCTTGCAACAGAACTGGCAACAGAGACGGCGCCTTTGGGCGCCGTTCCCGTTTTATGGTCCATAGGACTCGATCCGTCTCCGCTCTTGCCAGTGAGGCGCGGCGGCCCGCACACTCGATGCAGGACCATCGAACGGGCGCGGCATGACGATCGACCAGAACAGCAACGACAACAGATCCGGATCGCGGCCCACCCGGGTTTTCGTCGTGGACGACAGCGTGGTGATCCGAGGGCTGGTCACCAGGTGGCTGCGGGAGACGGGAAGGTTCGATGTCGTCGGCACGGCCGCCAACGGACGCATCGCGGTCGAGAACATCGAGCGCTTCGACCCGGAAATCGTGTTGCTCGACATCGAAATGCCGGAAATGGACGGCGTAACGGCCCTTCCGCTGCTTCTGCAACGCAAGCCCGACCTGAAGGTGATCGTGGTCTCTACCCTAACCCAGCGCAACGCCGAGTTTTCCGTTCGCTGCCTGTCTCTCGGCGCGGTCGACTACCTGCCGAAGCCGGAGTCCAGGAACCTAGGGACGTCCGACGACTTCCGGCAGGAGCTCATCGAGCGACTTTCTGTCCATGCCCAATCGACCGACAGGTCTACGGATCCCGTCGGAAGGCCATCGCGGGCACATCGGATAAGACGATCCATTCCTGCCAGGCCGCGCGTTCTCCTGATCGGCGCGTCGACAGGCGGGCCGAGGGCCATCGAGCAGGTCCTGCTTGGCCTTGGCCCAGCGCTGAAGCGGATCCCGGTCCTCGTTGTGCAACACATGCCGCCGATGTTCACGGCGGTTTTCGCGTCACACCTCCGGATGAAGTACGGCATCGACGCGCGCGAGGGTGCCGAGGGCGACAGCCCCGTGCCGGGGACCGTCCTTATCGCCCCCGGCGGTCGGCATATGGGCGTCACCGGCCAGGCAACGTCTCCGGTGATCCGCCTTGATGACGGGCCGCCGATGAGCTTCTGCAGGCCGGCCGTGGATTTCCTTTTTAGGGATGCCGCCGCGGTCTTCGGGAATGCAGCCATCGCAACGGTCCTGACGGGGATGGGCTCGGACGGGACCATGGGAACGCGCCTGCTCGTCGAGGCGGGCGCGACCGTCATCGTCCAGGACGAGGCGACCAGCACCGTATGGGGGATGCCAGGGAGCATCGCCAAGGCCGGGCTCGCCCATGAGGTTCTGCCGCTGGAGGCGATCGGCCCAACGATCGCCTCCATCATCGGCGGGGCCGTCTGACATGAGCTACTTCGACTTCGAATTCCTCCGCTCGTTCCTGCGGCAGCGGTCCGGCCTCGCCCTTTCACCGGACAAGAAGTACCTGCTCGAAAGTCGGCTGGCTCCGGTGTGCCGTCAGCATGGCATCGACAACCTCGCGAACATGGTCCTCCTTCTCAGAGGAGGGCGCTGTCCCGACCTTGAAAGGGACGTCGTCGAGGCGATGACGACGAACGAAACATTCTTCTTCAGGGACAAGCTGCCGTTCGATCTGTTCAGCGAGGTCCTTCTGCCGCGCTACCTGGCGGCCCGGGCGTCCACGCGCCGCCTGCGCATCTGGTGCGCCGCCGCGTCGACGGGACAGGAACCCTATTCCATCGCCATGCTGATCGACGATGCCCAAGCGAAGCTGGCGGGCTGGCGCGTGGACATCCTCGCCACGGACATCAGCACGGCCGTACTCGAGAAGGCGAGGGCTGGCGTCTACAACCAGTTCGAGGTCCAGCGTGGGCTGCCCGAACGTTTCCGGCAGAAGCACTTCACCAGGATTGGAGACCAATGGCAGATCTCCTCCGCCATCCGTTCGATGGTGGAGTTCAGGCAGCTCAACCTGATCCAACCATTCTGCCACACGGAGCCGTTCGACATCATCTACTGCCGCAACGTCCTAATCTATTTCGACCGCCCCACGAAGGCCGACGTGCTGCGGAGGCTGAGCTCTGTGCTCCAGCCCGACGGCTCCATGATCCTCGGAGCCTCGGAAACGGTCGTCGGTCTCGTGGAAGGCCTCGCCCCGGACGCCGTTCATCGGTATCTTTACGGTAAAGCGACGTAACGTTCCGTTCATTCATCGAAGGCCTTTAAAAGGGTCGAGGAATTTGATTTAGTCGCCCGGTTCCTGTTTGTGAGGGGAACCATGAACTATTCTGTGACTGTTTCGGATTCCGTACTTCGTTCAATGACCATGGCTGCGCTGGAAGCCTACATCCTGGGGGACGGCAGGCGGGGTAAAACACGCCTCGAAACTTCAGGACTCTTGTGGGGATACGTGCGCCAAAGGGAGGATGCCACCCACATCCATGTCGAACAGACGAGCATTCTCCTCTCGTCGAGAAGGCACCAAGATTGGGTCGACTTCAACCCAGTTGCCACTAAACTCAAGAATAGCGTGATGGCCGAGTGGGCACCGCACCTGTCGCTTCTCGGAGATTTTCACACCCATCCGTACGAGTCGCGCCAAGACCATGTCTTCAATCAGGGCGCGAAGTTTTCTGACGCGGATATCGAAAGCGTCCTTAACTACGACTACCTGTGGGAAGAAAGCAATAATCTTCCCTTGCAAATGATCATGAGTGTCGCGGAAGTGGAGAGAGTAAGAAACTCAGAGCCTAGACGAAACAGTCGAAATGTGATTCGGTTCAACTTCAAACAGTACCGCATTTGGTTGACCGCCGGCGTCGGGGAAATCCGAAAGGGAGAAAGGATCTTTCTAGGTAACGGCACCAGGAAGGTATTCCTGTCCGTCGACAGGTTCCCGCTCAGTCCCCCCGAGAGGATCGATCTCACTGCCTGACGGGATGGAATCGGGCGACATGTACTGCGACCTTGGCGGCAGCTTCAGCAAACAGCTGCCGCCGGGGTCACCACGCAACGATCGGCACATCCCGGCAGCCAGACCCGCTGAGCAGGCCCCCGCAATTGGGGTCGATTCAGTTTTCCTCCCGGCTCCGCGCCGGTTTGGCGAGGCCTGCGGCCTCCCGGATACGCTGGCGTTCCTCAAAGAAGCGCAGTCGTTGACGAACGGTTGAGATCTCCTCGGGCACGGGCTCGGGCCTGTCCGTGATCTCCTCTGGCCCCCATGCGGAGTATCGCTTGGCGTAGTTCGCGGTGGCCGTGTCCGTGACCACGTGCCCGACGAGGGCAGAGACCGCTTCCGGACGATGGTATGACTTTGCGTTCGCCACGAATTGGTGGCGGAGGCTGTATAGGGCGTAGGTGCGCTTGCGCCCTGTGAAAAGCTTGTCGCAGACGGTGTAGAGGAGCTGCGAGCACTGCGACTGCATGGTGTCGTAGATGCCGTCCTCAAGCCATTGGCTACCCCTCTCCGACATCCTGCGCACGGCCTTGAGGGTGGCGTCGCCGAAATGCGAGAGGTCCAGGGTCCGCACGATGCCGTTGCTCCTTCCGTTCGTAGCTTTGGCATTGAGGACATAGAGCCAGATCCAACGACCCTGCGGGGCGACCGGATCCTCGCGGATCTCAATCTCGGTGGCCTGCCACTCGATGGGACGCAGGCCCGTCGATACGCCGGCAATCATCCAGTCAATGAGGATGGGCGCGAAACGCGAGCGCGAGTAGTAACGCAGGTAGGCGATGACCTTGTCGAAGTCGTCCTTCGGGAACCGCTTTTCCTTGAGCCCACTCGTCCGCCTGGGCAGGCCCTGCTTCCGGGACTTCGGATTCGCCGGCTTCGGAGCCTCCTCCGCGTTCATGGCGGCCGCCTCGTTGATGTCGGCATCGATCATGGCGATGGCGGCCTCGGTGTCGTCGTGGGGCATCGTCGCCAGGATGGCCTTGGCGGCTTGCCTGTACGGCCGCCAAGTGGACGGCTTGAACGACGGCTTCAGGCTGAAGAGCCAGTTGACGAACTCGATGGGATTGACGGCATCCATCTCGTGGCTACCGAGATCGAGCTCGCGGCGGTAGCGGCGCACGAGCATGCGGCCGCGGTCGAGGTACTGATTGTAGGTTTTCTCTGACCGGGTGACGCCCGGCGCCGTCTCGACGGATCCGGCGCCGGGATCGACGCCTCGCGCCCTAGCGCGGGCGGCAGCCTTCTGCTTGCGAGCCTCGCGCAGCCGACGCAGTCGCTCGACGTCCGGTCCCGAGGGGCCCGATACCTTGGCTTCCCCGGGAGCCTTCAGGCGAACGGGAACGGGATCGGTCGCGCCGGGCATGGAGCCTTGTCCGGCGGGCTGGGTTCCTTGCCCAGCGGAATTGATGTCAACAATGCGGGAGAGGAGCCCGCGTCGTTGGGGCGCGGGGACGGCCGCGTCCCTGCTGTCAACAATGCGGGCGGGGCGTCGTTCCGCGGGGGGCGGGATCGGTTCCGCGTCCCTGTTGTCAACAATGGGGGGAGGGCGCCGCAGGCTGCGGATGGGCCATCCGGCCCTGTCCGATGCGGCGTCGTCGGCCGGGGGCCGGCGTCGGGGCACCGCCCCGGCGTCGCCGGGGGCGAGCGAACTCGGCCGCTGGGCCTGGGTGGTTGGGTTCTCTTCCTCGTTCATCGACGCCTCCGTGCGCTCGATCTCCGTCCGGCGGGCCTGAAAGGCCCTTGGCCCGGGTTCGAGACGGCCCCGGAGGGCTGTCTTGAACTGGGCCTGTTGCCCCCATTACTTCATACAAAAATAACGCGATTCATTGGTTTTGAATCGGGAATCCAGAGTCTCTTCGACCGCCGAAACGTCCGCCCGACGACTGGCCGCGCCCCGAGGCCAAACAGCCACGAAATTGCCGCGAATCCCGAAGAATCATGATTCGAATCCCGAAGAATCCGATTCAACGATCCTTCAGGCCCGGGCGTCCGGCATCATTCCCGTCCGTCCGCCTTCCCGGAACCTGGGTGATCGGCGCCGAACGGGCGTCGGTCGGCGGGATCGCGTCCGGGTCGGCGCCGTCCCTGGTACCTGGACGATCGGATGGATCGAATCCTGAATCATCCCGGCATCCCGTTCGGCTCGACCGGGAGCCTCGACCGCGCCACCGATGGGAGCAATTCGGTGGTTGGGCACCGTCGACCGACCCGGTCGTTTCGAAGTCCGAAACGTTTGTTTCGAGATTCGCAACGAACGTTTCGACCTTCGACTCGGAAGTTTCCATCCTTGAATCGGAAAAGCGCAACTTATCTCAATTCGCCGGCAACTCGAGTCCTGTTGCCGGGGCGCTGCGGGAACTTGGCGGGGACGTACCGGCAAAGGCTTCGGACTTGCCGGGCAAGGATTCCATCATCATCATCGAGGCATGATGCGTTCCGGGCGACGTGTCCCGGCTTGCAGGGGAAGCAGGAGAGGTCCTTATGAGGCATCCGAGGCTCAAGATGGCGGCCCTGGCCGCGTGCACGCTGGCGCTTGGGGCCTGCGCGACGCAGAAGGCTACGGTCGTGGAGCAGTCGACACTGCACCGGGAGGTCGACGAGTCGCTGGCGCGGGCGGCGGAGCGCGCGGCCGAGGCGCAGGAAACGCTGGCGCGGATCCAGATCGCCCGGACGAAGCCCACGCCTTCGCCGATCGACGAAGCGGAACTGCCCGAGGAACTGCGCCGTCCGGCGACCGTAGACTGGTCCGGCCCGGCACACGAGGCGGCCCGCCGCGTGGCCGCGCTCATCGGCTACAGCTTCTCGGTGGTCGGCAACCCGCCATCGATCCCGCCCATGATCCACGCGACGATGACGGACGCCCCCGCCGCCAAGGTGCTCGAGCAGATTGGGCTCCAGGCATACCCGTTCGGCGAGGTCGCCGTCGATCCGAACGCCAAGCGCGTGGAGTTCCGCTACCTGCAGGCCCACCAGCAGCCGACGTCCGTGCGCGGCAGCTCGCCGTCCTTCCGCGGTCCGTCGAAGTAAGTTCCCGGAGCCACGTCAATGCGCGTGAAGAGCATCGCCGCCGTTTCCATCATCGCCCTGTCGGTTTCGGCCTGCTCGGCCGCCATGCAGGCGCAGCCGCAGCCGCAGGATACCGGGTCCAACGCCGGGAGCGGCGATCAGGCTCCGCTGCGCGCGGACGTCAATCCAGGTTACAAGGTTGGGTCGGTCAAGATCCCGACCAAGCCCACGGCAAGTCTCCAGGAAGTTCTTTCGCGCCTTCCGTCGCCTGGCAGGCAGGAGAAGCCCAAGGACGCCGAGGACAAGCTGCGCCTGCCAGCGATGCAGGACGCGGCCCATGCCTACGGCGCGCGGGCCGGGCTGGCGTGGGCCACGCGGGAGATCAACAGGGCGCTCGAGGCCCGGTCGGCCGAACTGACGCGGACCTATGACTTCCAGCGTCTGATGATCCAGGGGCCGAACGGCGTCATGGTGCTGCCGCCTGTCATCTCGGAGGCGCGGGATGCGTGGGAGTCGTTCGACGCCGGCAAGACCCTTCGCGTCGCCGACACCGTGTACGAGATCATCAGCCAGTCGCGGTTCACTTCGGTCGCGCCGATGTGGCAGTCGTACCTGATCTCCGACTTCAAGGAGCCAGAGCCACCGCCGGCGGCGCTCGCCCCGAAGGACGACAACGAGCGCGAGCTCTACCGCCAGTGGGTGATGGAGGGCTGGAAGAAGGGCGAGCAGCAGGCTCAGGAGATTTTCCAGGCGAACATGGACCGCCTGGTGCGGGATTTCACGGGCATGGTCCGCTACCGCCAGCTCCTCGAGGAGGGCAAGGTCGAGGCCCCGATCCTCGCCGAGGGCAACCTCGGCGTCACCGGGACCGGACAGGACATGCGCGTGAACGACCGTGCGATCCGCATCACCCGAGACCCGCTCCTGAAGGTGAATCCAAACGCGTGGGGTGCGTCCGTGACCGGAACGGGTCCCGACGGAAAACCCGTGGGCCCCGAGAGGAGGGTCTCCGAGCCTGGCGACGAGCCAACCGCGCCGAAAGCGAAACCGAAGCCGAAGCGCGGGTCCGCCTGGGGTTCGAAGGCCTCATCCCGAGAGGAGGCCACGTCGGCAAGGAAGGGCGAACCGGCGCCGCGCAAGACAGCCAGACCGACCGACGACAGGACTACCGGGGGAGCGGGGAGGTTCTGACGACGACCGTTGGCCGGAGTTGAATCGAATGCTTCGGCATTCGAATCGAATTCCTCTGGATTCGCAACGAAAACCCTTGGTTCCGAATCGAGCGTTTCGAGTGTCGAAGGAATGAGCAACGAGCACGACAGTCCCTTCGCGGGCCGCCACGATGGCTCGAAATTCGAGGGATTTGCCTACCTCGACCCGCAGGCGTTCAACGACATCCTGAAGTGGGCCACGGAGCGCAAGGCATCCGACATCACGTTCCAGCCCGACACTCCGGTGATGGCGGACTTCGGGGGACAGATCAAGGAGATCACCCACCGGGCGATCAATTCCGCCGAGATCGAGGGCATCGTCCGCTACGTCTACGGGGAAAACGGTCCGGCCGAGGTCATGGGCGGGTTTGACCTCGACCCTGCCCACGAGATCCGCGACCCGGCGACGGGATTCGTGCGCCGCTACCGCGTCAACGTCACGGGCGGCCGCATGCTTGGCGGCAATGACGGCATGCAGATCACCGTCCGCACCTTGCCGAACATGCCCGTGGACTACAGGAAGCTGAACCTCGAGCAGGACATCATCGACAACTTCCGACCCGAGCAGGGAATGGTGCTCGTCACCGGGCCGACCGGCTCCGGCAAGTCGACGCTCCTGTCCTCGCTCATCCGAAGGCGAGTGGAGCAGGAGGACGCGAACGAGAAGGTCCTCGAGTATTCAGCGCCCATCGAATACGTCTACGACGGCGTCCGGATGCCCTCGTCCGTCGTGTTCCAGACGCACGCGGGCAAGCACCTGAGGCCGCGCAACGCGAATGACGAGCAGTCGATCTTCGCGCACTGCGTCCGCAACGCGCTGCGTCGCAAGCCGACCATCATCATCATCGGCGAGGCGCGAGACCGAGCGACGATCGAGGCTTCTGTCGAGGCGGCACTGACGGGTCACGTCCTCTATACGACCATGCACACCATCGGCGTGGCCGAGACACTGCGGCGTGCCGTCATGCCGTTCCCCGAGGACGCCCGGCGGGCGATGGCGGTCGACATCATGGAATCCCTTCGGATGATCGTGTCGCAACTCCTGCTACCACGCGTCGGCGGCGGTCGCGTGGCTTGCCGCGAGTACATGGTCTTCAGCCGGGCAGTCCGAGAGGAATTCCTGCGGGCGAACGTCGACACTTGGCCACGCGTAGCGCGTCGCATCCTCGCTGAGGAAAGGGCCCTCGGCCGCACGATGGCGAAGTCGGCGCTCGATCTTCTCTACAGAGGCGAGATCTCCGAGGAGGTCTATGAACGCGTCGCGGCTCCCGGAAAGCACGCATGAGGTGGATCACATGAGTGAGGGAAGGATTCCGATTGACCAGTCCGACCTCTGGACGCTTCTGCCGGACAGCGGCCTCGTCGTCATCTGCGGTCCCGATGACGCCGCCAAGGGCGCGCTCGAGGCGGCCCTGACCGAGGTGAGGGAGAACGCCTTCATCCGAATGATCAACCAGAAGTCCGAGTCGGACGTAACCTCATGGTTCCGTACGGAAGGCGGCGACAAGGATCCGAAGCTGTTCTTCATCGCGGACGTGGAAGGCGGCCAGGCGATCGAGGCGTGCGTCTACGCGGCCGCAGCGGGGAAGACCGTGGTCGTGCGCCTTCGCGGAAGCCAGGCCATCGGCTACGCCCTGAGGGATATGATGGCGGCCGAGGGTTCGATCATGTCCCGCTACCCCGGCATGACGCTGCGCAGCCTTCTTCTTGAAAGCCTTCATGCGATCGCCGATCCCCGTCTGGTGAAGACGCCCGATGGCGGCCCGGTTATGTGCATCAGCTACCTCCGTCTCGACGCGCGCATGCGCGACCTCTACCGGAATGCCGAGCACGACGAATGGCCGAGGCTTACCGAGGCGCTCCTATCTGGCGGCGCGGAAGGCACCCGTTCGCTGTCGGCCCATGCCGATGCCCTGCTGTCCCTTGGCAGGATCACGCGCGAGATGCGCGAGATCCTGAGACTCGTGGGGGCCCCATGACCGGGAACCAGTCGATCCCCTTCGGGCGGCGTATGGCGTCGCTCTGCGTCGCATCAGCGATCCTCGCGTTCTGCGTGGCCTGCTGGGCGACGATCCTCGCGGCGGGCCCATGGGCGTCCGCCGCCTTCTTGGCTGCCTTCCTCGCGTGCGCCATTTCCACGATACGCGGCGCGGGGGAGGATCCGCGCGACGGGGAGGGCACTGGACGGAAGGAATCGTAGGACCCGAAGATTGGACGAGGATGATCGCGATGGGGTGCGGTTTGTGGGATTCGTCGACAGGGAGCAGCCTCGTCGGCGGTGTATTCGAGGGCAGGAGGTGAGGGGATGGCGCACTGGAGGGACACATACAGGCCGGCGAGGTTCTTTCTCCTCGACGTCCGAGCGGGCGTGGTCATCCTGCTTTGCCTGCTTCACATCAAGCCCTGGACGATCGCCATCGCGATAGGGGCAGTGGCGCTCGCCTACTACCTCGAGCGCATCGGCATGACGCCGCCAGGCGCGCTGAGAGCCCTTAGATCGTATTTCGCGGGCCGGTACAGGCCTGCCCTCGCCTGGCACAAGGTCCGCTTCCCCGTCGACTACCAGCGCAGGCGTCTCCCGTGGGAGCGTCCCGCGCCCTCGGGCGAGATCCTCCTCGAGCCAGTTTCGAAGTCCGACGCCCTCGGGGGGCGGCAGGCAATCAATTCCGCCGACTCGGCGTAATCTTCCCGAAAGGATTCAATCGATGAGCAACTCACCCCTCCTCGTGGCCGTGGACGATGGCTATGCCCAAACGAAGGTCTACGGGATCGATACCGACGGCAACGTCGTAAAACACTGCATGCGCTCCTCTGTGCGCTCCGGCCGATCCGGCCTCGGCGCGATTTCCGGGACGGGATCGGTCGGTCTCTACGACACCGAAGACGGCCCGTTCACGGTCAGCGAGGACATCGAGGCCGAGAACACCCAGTTTGACGGCTTCCACACCTCGACCATGAACCGGGTGCTTGTGAACCACGCGCTCATTAAGGCTGGGTTCGGCGGCAAGGAGGTCGAGGTGATCGCTGGGCTTCCGGTGGCCGACTTCTTCCTGAACCGTTTCAAGGACGAGAAGAAGGTTGCCGCCAAGCGAGAGAACCTCCTGAAGCCTGTGACGCTGGAGGAAGGGGACGAGGGCAACGAGATTGCCATCATCAAGGACGTGTCTATCGGTTGCCAAGCCGTCGCGGCGTGGGTGGACTATGCCCTCGACGACGAGTTCAACGAACGCGTCGATATTGAGGGTTCCGTCGCCATCGTCGACATCGGTGGGCGCACCACCGACATCGCCACGGTCATCAACGGCACCTCTGTCGACCATGCGAAGTCCGGCACCGCGAACATCGGCGTCCTCGACGTCTACAAGGCTGTTGAGCAGGCGATCCTGACCCAGTTCCGTTTGAAGGAAAGCTTCCCGCTCAAACTGATCGACGCGGCCGTGCGCACGAAGTCGATCCGCCTTTGGAACAAGCCCTACGACGTGTCGGACCTGGTGGACGAGGTGATCCGCGAGTTCTCGGGCAAGATCGCCCGAGAGGTCGACCGCCGCATCGGCTCCGGCGCCTCCATGCGCGCCGTCGTGTTCGTCGGCGGAGGCAGCGCCCTTTTCAAGACCATCGCCGACGAGTTCCCGAACGGCGTCCTCATGGAGGATCCGGAGTTCGCGAACGCCCGCGGGCTCTACAAGTACGCGCGCTACCACCGCAAAGCCTGACGATGACCAGCCCTCGCTGGCTCCACCGGGCCGACGCAATGCAGGACTGAGGCCATGAAGAGATCCAAGGCACTCCAGATCTACATGAAGCCCGGCATCAGGGAAGATGACTTGCTGCTCGAGGTCTGGGAGGCCTGCCGCAAGCATGCCCGGACCCAGGACGTCTTCCGCGCCATCCTGCGCGCTGGCCTGCGCACGTTGGTCGAGGAGGGCGCGATCCCGAACGCCGTGGTCGAGGCCTGCAACCTCGAGAACAGGGGCGAACTCCGAAGGAAACGCCGTGGCTCTCATGAAGCGCAGGCTCCGGCCCAGGCCTTTTACACGGCCGTGCCGTATCCGCCTGGGCTCCTGCCGCAGGCCGCAATCCCTGTGGTGCCGGCCGCTCCAGCCGCAGCGATGGCGCAGGCGGATCCCCAGCCAGCCGTTGCCAGGGAACAGGAGCCGAGACACGAGCCGGCTCGAGAGACTGTCTCTCCCGAGCGCGCGCCGGATCGCGGGGGGCATGCCCAGGAAAGGCCGCCAACGGGAGGGGCCGCACCATCAATGTCCTCGACGGCACCGGGTGCCGGCAGGCGTATCGGCAACCTGATGTAAGCGCCGGGGCGCTCCGCGATATCGGATCAACGGAAGGACGGGAAACGATGGCCGGCAAGGGCGGTGGAGAGCAGCATCAGCAGACCGAATGGGTCTACTTCATCGTTGCCGTCTGCCTCATGGGCGCATGCTGGTCACTCTGGAACTTCGGTCGCCAGTACGTCGTCATGCCAGCCTTCGCGTCGAACTGGCTGATGATCAAGGCAGTCGAGGCATTCCGATGGCTGACGGGGGATGAGCTCGGGCCAACGGGCAAGGCGATCAAGGAGGTCGTGGAAGGTTTCTTCGACGGCCGCCGGAGGGCATCGGACGGCATCGACTGGGAAAACTTCGTCACCATCCGACACATCGTCGGCTCGCAGGTGAAATGGATCGTGAGCGGGATCATCGCCGCCCTGGCCGTTGTCATCCTGTTCCAGATGGAGGGGGACAGTTTCAAACGCGTCTTCAGCCTCGCGGGCGGCAAGGGCCGGGGGCCGAGTCTCGCGCTGGAGGCGGCCCGCAAGTGGCGTACGGCCGCCGCGAGCGCATCATTCGATCCCGACGGTCGCGACAGGAACATCCTACCTGCTCGCACGCCGATGGAATGGCTTCGGGACAACAAGATCAAGTTCGAAAACTCAGAACTCGACGAGGATGCCGCGCGCGATGCGTTCGCCCGTCAGCTCGGCAAGCCGTGGCATGGCATCGCCAAGGCGGACCTTCCGGTTCAGACGGTCCTCGTTCTGTGCGCCATGCACCTGCTCCGCGACAAGAACGCTATGCGGATGCGCGAGGAGGTCAGTGTCGCCTGGGCGGCAGGTGGCGACGGCATTCCGAAGATGAAGGAAATCGTCGAGTGGGCGCTGGGCAACGAGAAAATCGTCAAAGTCATCAACAAGGTCGGCTCGAAGCACGCCTACGCCAACCCCGTGGTCATCGCCATGCTTGACAGAGCCCGAGCCAAGACGGGCGTTCTCCCGGCGGCGGACTTCGTGTGGATGCGCCGGGTCGATCGTGACCTCTGGTACACGATCAACAATGTCGGCCGCCGCCGTTTCCATATCGAGGGCGCAGGCGCCGTTGCCCACTACCAAGCCGAGCGCGTTCTCGGCAGCCCCATTCCGGAACCCCACGTGGACAACGCCATCGAGGGCATCCTCGACTATATGGAGACCCAGGGCATCTACAGCATCGAGGAGTTCTTCAACCGGAAGGACGAACTCGACTGACGGCCGCAAGGCTTCCGATCGGCCTGACGCCAACCACGTCAAGAAGTCCTGTATCAGGAGAACGGGATGGACCTGACGAAAGGATCAGTCAGACACGTGAACGCTGGATGCCAGAAACTGGATTGAACTCGCCCTGGGCGGGAGGCATCCGAACGGACCCATGGCGAGACAGGAGCGCGTCATCCCTACCGAGGTTTGACGTCTGCGGGCATGGTTGCAGCCTGCATGGCTGCCGACACATCGGATCATCGGCAATACTCTGCGAATATCTTTCGGCCGCAGACGCTTGCTTGCCGCAATTTCCCTATGACGCCTTCGCGGAGAGTTTTTTCTAAACACGCCAAAGTTCACGGAACATAATTCGCTTCCTAGTCTGCCGCGGAGAAATTGCCGGCGCGCAATTTGAAATGAGTTACGGGGAACGCCTTTCAGGTTGCCTGGCGCGCAGTGGACATCAAGATGACTTGCCGATCGGGGAAGCAACCAGTGATGCGTCCTTCGTCGGAGAGATCGAGAAGCCTTGATGGCCGTGGCTTGGTGAGAACGTGACGGCGATCCAGCCAAAGTGCACAGAGCCAAAGGGGTTTGAACAGTTTGCTTTGAATCGATGCATACCTATGCTAATATCTCCAAAATGGAGAGATTGGTTAGCATAGGTGAGGCCGCGAAGGCGCTGGGCGTGTCGGTGACGACGCTGCGGCGCTGGGA
>Ga0207866_1000448_pt1 | contig 60087 bp, 68 predicted proteins | sample HigsolmetaAR203D_FD_184835 | JGI IMG/M metagenome (GOLD analysis project Ga0207866, IMG submission 184835) | Ionic liquid and high solid enriched microbial communities from the Joint BioEnergy Institute, USA - AR20-3-D (SPAdes) (version 2) ...
CCCTCTTGAAGTCCCCCGTGGGATTCACCACTTCCTCCTTCAAGTAAGTCCTATCGGATTGTCTGCTTCCACACAGAAGGTGAACGCCTAGCGATTCGTTCTCCTTAATTGTTCAGTCCTTCCTCTTCCATCTCGAGCTTGAAAGAGTACTATGACTTCTGCTGACTTCTGACTGTTCAGCTATCTATCACTAGATAGGTTACCAAGGTTACTTGGCGTGCCAGCCAGACCTCCCCGGGTAAGTACATGCACTTTCACACCATCTATCCGCCTCATTTACTCGATATGACCTTCGACAGAAAGAGCTTTGTTTTGTTATGCAAACTCACTCAATCATACCTAGCCTTATATGAGGTTCGTGTTCCTCGGACCGGTGTTTTGCCTCCAGCTTCCTTCAGATTCCGCGTCACCACGGACACCCTTGCTCTTGGCTAACCTCTACTTCTGTCTTCGGGGTTCGGGACTTACACCCTATAGTTCATGTACATGCCGGGCGCACATAAAAAGCGCTATTCATAATGAATAGCGCTTAGTTGCTTGTGTCTGGTGCAAAGCAGTCCGTCCTACCTTTTATATTAGTTCTCCTTCATCTTCGTATACTGGAGGAAACAGCACGTCAAGCGTACCCACCGACAAAGATTCCCCATCCCAGTGCACGAATAATTCAGATGCGGCCCCGTACAAGCGCCCGGTCCGTTTTACTCTTATAAGGGTACCTGGTTCGAGCAGAACCAAGTATTCGGGATGACCTCCCATCCGCCCAGCGCCGCCTTGAGCGCAATAGCCTTCAGCAAGCACAGTCACTCCTTCGATATTTTCCAGAGAAGGATAAGTCATATACGTTCCTTCATCTGGATGTGCAGAGTTGAAAAATCCTATCGGTTGAACTTCCGTGCCGCAGGTTCGGCAAAACCTCTTTCCTCCCTCCTTTTTATCAAAGTACACGGAGTTTATTTCGCTTTTTCGATGGGGACAAGGTGTCTCCACCTTCTCGGCACCCGTCCAAGAAGCGCCGCCGCGAAATCCTGCTTCGATCGCCAAATGAACTAACGCCCTGCGATCTTCTGGCGATCGCTCTTCGACTAAGAGAAGAGTGCCTTTTTGTTTTGTCTTGATAACGGAAGCACGCTCAATGCTTCCGTCATCTCCGAGGGTTTCAGCAAAACGTGCTCCGACAGGAAACAATGTGAGTTTTCTTCCTCGACCGCTTTCCCCGATCGGGATATGCGGGTAAGGTTCCTTTTCTAAAGATATTTTGTTCTCAACGATTCCATCTCCGTAAACTTTATATACTTTCATTTTAATTCCTCCTTTGGATTCATTCTTTTCTTTAATTCTTCCTCTATTATTTCTTCTTCTTTTTCTATCATTTCTCTCACCACCTCATTTGGGAGGTGATTCCATTGGTAACATGGATAATAATCCGCGTCGTTTGGGTCATTCATGTCAATAAACGATTTCTCTACTACCCTTTTTACAAATTTTTTTGTACAGCGGTAATCGCTGCAATTTAAGGAGATGCTTTCATATATCTTGTTCTTAAATTCTTCGGTAACCTCCTCCCACTCGGTTTCATGGATATTTAAGATGTCTAAAATGCTTTCAAATGCAGCTCTGATTTCATGTTTAATAATCATATTTTTGTTCCTCCTATCAAATTAAAGTTTTTTCATGCAGGGAGGTAGTTTTCACCCCCGGCAAAAAGACAGGTATTCTTCTCGCTCGTCATCGACAACCCAGTCATCAGCAAACTTTTCGAAATCGCTTCCGTATCCGAACCAGAAGCCCCAATAATCCTTCCATTGCATCTCCGATGAATCGGAGATGCTAGCAAGGATTAAACGTGCGCCAGGGCTTTCGCCCCGACGATCCGCCCTTGATCATCCCTAACCGTTTCGTCAACAATAAAAACGTCATCACGATGTGGAACGGCTTGGGCGACCAGCATCGACACAACATAAATTGTGTCCGATTGCTGCTCTGGCAAACCGTCAATGTCGCCAAACACGGTTTTGTTGATTGGTACATCAACGCCATCCACGTTGATTGTACCGACTTGTTTTCTCACGGTTGCCGCGCGGGCAACAGTACCAGATGGGGGAACAACAATTTCCTTTCCGTCTACAAGTAGATTTAAAGCGTGTGGTGTTAAGTTGATGATTTTCATGTCTATCAATCTCCTTTATTTATCGTTTTCTTAACCTTACATCTTGATTATACAATTATATAATTATATAGTCAAGATGTTTTTATAATATTTTTTATTTTTTGTTTGCTGACTCTGGCAGGGATCGAACCTGCTGTTTCAGCTACCTCTAGCACAGAGCCGATTTCGGAGTATGTCACCCGTCAAAGCAGTTTACCATCACTCCTAGACTAGATCTCGCTAGCCGCAAAGCCACACAGTATACAGCGTGACCACTCTAGCCAGCCAATTACGCCCATTTTGCCACGCTCACCTAATGGTGAGATATGTCCCTGTCTACACCCTCAACGAAGGTGCACACAGAGACATGCAGGATTCGAACCTGCGTAGGACGATACAGCTGGACTTCCAGGCTGTCTCATCAGTGCGGGTAGCCCATCTCCCGCAGACACCCCATCAAATAGGGTGTTTCGACACTAACGCGACATAAGAGCTCTCAAATATTCGTCGACATCGCGGCCGAGTTCTTTTAGATGCTCGGCCACTTCGTCTAGCGACAGTATCTCGCCTTTCGGTTGGTCGCCTTGCCATTGCGACCATTTCTCTAGTAAGAATGTTGGTTCGGATGGCTTTCCGCCGTCCAGCTCAACGATGCGGTAAATACGCTGGTGTAGGCCGATTCCACCTATTTTCCAATTACTGCCGTCCCATTCGTCGAGATTGACGAAATCGGGATCGGCGACAATGCGAGTATCTGTCCAGCACTCGTCAAGTTCGACAGTTTTCCAGTCTCCACCGTCCCAAAAACGGTAAATTTCGACAACGTAGCCGTCTTTGTTCATGTAATAAAAGTTTCGGTTTTCCGTATCATAAATCAGGCGATCGCTGTCAGTATCGCCGTAATATTCTGTATACTCAGGCGATACCTCAACGCCTAATTTGTCTCGGAAAAATTTTTTGAGCGAATCAATGACAGATTCGTCTGAATCTGCGAAATATTCACCAAACTCTTCACTGAGTTTGGTTAAGTCCAAATCCGTATTTACTCCTTCGATGTTTACTCCTTCGATGGCAACCGACCAGTCGCCTAAAAGAACGACTTTTCCAACCTCATCGGCATCAATCAAATAGTTCCACGCATCGTTTACCCATAGTCTAAAAGTTTTCATTTTAAATTCCTCCTTGTTTTTTGTTTCCCTTAACCTATCTTTATTATACAATTGTATAGTTATATAGTCAATGGTTTTTTTTAATTTTTTTCATAAAATCTTGGAGAAAAACTCCAAGATCATAGAGAATAAAATATTCTTTTTAAAACCGGGAATCCACCATTATCGACAATATTGTTTATATCATAAAATTTCTTTATTAACTTGCTGATTTCTTCATCAGCAATCTCAGAAAAGGATAGCAACAGTTCCCGTTTTTCAGGGGAAAAAGAGTCCTTTTCCCTGTATTCCTCCATCATAGAGGAAACTAATTTTCTTAAACTATCTTTTTGAATCTCATTCATTTTTTTCATTTTTCTTCCTCCTAAATTTTTTTTGCCTTCCGAAGCGAAATCAGTTCCCCAAGGGGGGATTAATTTCGCCCTTTGGCATGGAGAAGAGGAAAACACGCAGAGAAATGGTCAAGGGTCTCAGTCAAAAAAGTTTTTCCTTCCACAATTTTTATAAAAGGAAAAAGTTTTTTGCCCCTTGACCGTTTTGATCGCCGACTTAGCTTCCAGCAGGGAAGAGGGCGCAGCCTACGAGGCTCACCCTGATGGAAGATTAGTCGGCTTGCGGTGTTTTACGATTCGGAAGGCAAAGGGCGAAGAAGAAAAATGAAAACAGAAACAAAAAAGCATGCCTAAAGCATGCTGTCCGTTTTTCTCTAAGGCTTCTTTGAACTGCCCGAAAGTCCGTCATCGTTCGGGCGTTAAGAAATTGACAGGAACCTACGGAATGTTGGCGTTAGCCTTACAGTCCGTGGTTATCGGCAATTTTAGACCGAAGCGAGATGCTTACGATCTGTTTTGACCAATTCTATTGGTCAATTACAGATCGTTGCAGACCCGCAGGGTGACCAGGTAAATGTTGAAAAAAATTAGGTAGTTTATTGACAAACTGAATGACATGTTCTATTATTTTAATATAAAGTTATCTTATCCTATAAGGAATTGACGCAATATTTTATCTAAATCACAACATAGCAATGAAACAATATCTTAACTATAAGGACTTGGAACATTGACAATGTGATTATCATCATTGTCTAATCACATGCTTCATTGCTATTTATCTTAACTATGAGGACTTGAAACATTAATAATATGATCATTTTTTTATGATCACTTAATGTTATCTTACCTATGAGGATGTTGCAAAAAGGCACTCATTTCTTGAGTGCCTTTTTGCTTTGAAAACGTCATATTTCCTCAAATTCCAACGCTAGTCTTTTAACCCTCCTAAATCTTACAAAACGGAAACCTCGTCCATTTGCGACAGTTTCCGCTGCGTTCAAGGGAACTTCCTCCATCTCAGCCCAAAGTGGATGATATCCACGCTTGCACAACTGATCGATGACCGAAAGCGGTGCAACGACCAGCATTTCATCGCCGCCATGTTCCTTGTATCTGCGGATCATGTCATCCGCATTCGAAACACGTGCAGAATCTTGCACGATGTTCACATCTTCCCCAAAGAGACGTTTTAATTCTGTTACTTGCGAGGGAAGAATGTTATGCCTGGAGAACCACACGACTGTTTTCACTCAGAATCCCCTTTCTCATAGTATTCTTTCAAACCGGCCAAAACGGCTTGACGCTCCCGATTGGATCGAGTATCTCTCCAAACGTATTGATAAATGTTACGTTTTCCCCAATTCTGCACACGTTTTCCGTGTACAGATTTCCGGGGCATTTTTCTTTCGTCTTTCATTTTATTATTTCCTCCTCATCCTATACTATGCTTTCGAAACATTTTTCAATATATCAATGATATATTCTAGTTTTTTTGATTCCCTAGCAAAGCTTTTGAAGGCTTTGCTTTCTAAAGTTTATTTCCTTCATAGCCATTCTCCTCCAAATACGGCTTATGATATTTTTCTTCACCAATTTTTCTTGCTTTTATAGCCTCTTCTATGGTATCAAAATACCCCAAGTGTATATCTTTATTTTTAATGCAGATACGTGCTTGATATTTTATTTTATTTTTACGTTTTACGATGCTTACACCTTTATAGCCAGACTGGTTATCAACTCTTAATTTACTTTTCAAGAGAGGTGTAAACACTCCATCCTTAACTAAGTTTTTTTCATTATATGCCTGGACTTTCTTTCCAGCATGGATTCTAAGACATCCGCATGATTTGGTTTCACCACTTAAGAGCTTATGAGACTCGGCAACTGTTTCATTTCCGCATTCACATCGGCAGTTCCATAGCACTTTTCGACTTTTTGATTGCCCCAGCCTACTTAATACAGTTAATTTTCCAAATTTCTTCCCGGTCAAATCTATAAAGTTTCTTTGGCTTGCTTTTTCTTTTTGCAAACAACCGCAAGATTTTGTATTTCCACTCCTAAGACTACTCATATAAACAACTGTTTCATTTCCGCAATCGCATTTACAAAGCCATCTTCTACTATATTTTTTAGGTTCAACCTCCTTGATCACTGTCAACATTCCAAAACGCTGCCCAGTTATATCAATTCTTCTTTTGGCCATGCTGCACCTCTTAACACTTTTTTCGTTCTCTTTTTATTTAACCTCATCAGGTTTAATGAATCAACACTCTCCCCTTTGAACTCCCCTTTGAAATTTTTGCATAAAAAAAATCTTGGAGAAAACCTCCAAGATCATAGAGAATAAAATATTCTTTAATTTTTATAAAAGGAAAAAGTTTTTTGCCCCTTGACCGTTTTGATCGCCGACTTAGCTCGAGGAGGGAAGAGGGCGCAGCCTACGAGGCTCACCCTGATGGAAGATTAGTCGGCTTGCGGTGTTTTATGATTCGGAAGGCAAAGGGCAGGGAGAAAAATGAAAACAGAAATAAAAAAAGCATGCCTAAAGCATGCTGTCCTTTTTTCTCTAAGGCTTCTTTGAACTGCCCGAAAGTCCGTCATCGTTCGGGCGTTAAGAAATTGACAGGAACCTACGGAATGTTGGCGTTAGCCTTACAGTCCGTGGTTATCGGCAATTTTAGACCGAAGCGAGATGCTTACGATCTGTTTTGGCCAATTCTATTGGTCAATTACAGATCGTTGCAGACCCGCAGGGTGACCAAGAAAAGTAACGTATATTTCTTAAAACAGTATTTTGCTGCACAATAAAAAAAACATGCTTACAGCACATTGTCAGTTTTATTTAATTAAATACCAAATTAGCATTTAAGTTTCTTTTTTGCCCGAATCAGCGTACTTTTGCTAATACCAGTCATTTCTTCTACTTGTTTATAAGAGTGAGTCTCTTTTAATTTTAAAGCGTGTTCAATCTGTTTCTTACTGAATTTTTTGGGTCTGCCTTCTCGAAAATCAGGTTTTTGTTTCGCAATTTCTTTTCCTTCTTGTGTACGTTCGACAATCATATCACGTTCAAACTGAGCAAAAGCAGACATAATGTTAAAAATTAATCGACCAGTAGGTGTATCTTCTACAATTCCCATATTCAATATATGTACTCTAACTCCATTTTCAAATAATTTTTCTATTACCTCAATGGCGTCCTTTGCTGATCGCGCGAATCTATCGAGTTTAGTAACAACTAGCGTGTCTCCTCTTTTTAATTCGGATAATAATTTATTTAATTGAGGTCTATCTTTTGTCGTCCCTGTAAATTTTTCTTGATATATTTTATCACAGCCCTCTGCTTTTAACTGTTCTATTTGAACTGTTAGATCTTGCCCTTGAGTTGATACCCTAGCATAGCCATATTTCATGAGAGTGTACCCTCCTATCAGCCCAATTTATGACACTAAGTTATGACACTTCTTTATATACTGATATTACTAGACTCATGAATCGGTGTCAAAAATTAAAAGTTATGATACTAAATGTCTAAAAGTATTTCCCTTTGGGAAAAAAATCCCACAGGTAAAGGAGGATTTCACCTGTTTGAAACTGCGGTAGCAATAAAAAAGGGAAAAATCCTAGTAAATATAGGATTTTCCCTACATTTTTTAAGCTATTTTCAGCATCCATTTACCTCTTTGTTTTGAAACAAAATTTTCGTGAATTTGTAAGGTCTGACGAACTTTTTCTTTCCAATGCTTGTTTTTCTGTGCTTTCTTACTGTCTTTTATCACTTCATAGATAGAAGTTAAATCTGCTTCTCCCCCTAAAAATTCTAATGCTCCTTGAATTAAATCTCTCCATGTCATATTTTCAAAATTTCGTAGGTCGAATTCGTATGTTTTTGTTAGTTTTAATGGAACAGCCCATATCTGATTTTTCTTAAAGACTAATAAATGTTCGTGCATAATCGGAATGAATTTACCATTATAAGTTTTCCGTTCGCTAAAAGTATTATGTTGTACTTTAATTAAATGGATTTCTAAATCTCCAAACCATGTCATGTCTTTTATAATACTGTAATATTTTCCCTTCTTCCTTACATCTCCTATTAATATAGCATGTCTCCCCCCATTTACTAGGGATTGATAAATCTTGACATTTACCTTATCTAGTTTAAAAATGAATTCATCGTATGACATATTATTGGATAGGTCATCGGGGTGGTATTCTCCACGTTGTTCTTCATAGGAGATTATATCCCAGTATGGAGGATGACTGAACGTGAAATCATTTCCAGTCGGAATTTCATCTATTAAGGCGTTCCAACCATTGATAAGGTCAAGATGAACGCTATTAGTGATTCCTAAATCTCTAGCAACTTCTTTTCCTGTATTCCCTCCTGAAAAAACTTCAACGAATTTAATAGGTTTAAAGAATTGCAAAAGATCTTTAATTATATATCCACTACAATTCCCACGATATGAAGACTTGCCCCATTTCCCACGATTTTTGTATGATAGAATAGAGTTCATAATTCATACCCCCGTTTTATTACTTTATAATCGCAACCAATTCACTATCTTTTTTTGAGGGGAAAGGGTATCCCCTTTCCCTTCACATCATTTTCAACGTGTTCATTTTCATCTGTGAGATAGTGTAGTCCTATACCGATTTCAAAACCTTCAAAGTAAATGTAAATAGTACCATTCATTCCGATTCCTCCTATTCAAGCTTTATTTCTTTTTATTCATTGATAGGGTTCGCATATTGTTCCTCAACAATATCACTTTCTGATACATCCCATACATCCAATTCAAAGTTGGTGTAGTCATTCAATTTATTTTCCTTCCAAATAGATATAACGATTTGTCGTGCTTGTTCGGGGCTTTCAGCTCTTATTTCTAACGAAGAATTGAGGGAAAACGGTACTTGATATACAGGCATTTGATGATTCCTCCTTTTATTTAGTCCTATTTCCTAATTTTTTTGCCTTCCGAAGCGAAATCAGTTCCCCAAGGGGGGATTAATTTCGCCCTTTGGCAAGGAGAAGAGGAAAACACGCAGAGAAATGGTCAAGGGTTTCAGTCAAAAAAGTTTTTCCTTCCACAATTTTTATAAAAGGAAAAAGTTTTTTGCCCCTTGACCGTTTTGATCGCCGACTTAGCTTCCAGCAGGGAAGAGGGCGCAGCCTACGAGGCTCACCCTGATGGAAGATTAGTCGGCTTGCGGTGTTTTACGATTCGGAAGGCAAAGGGCGAAGAAGAAAAATGAAAACAGAAACAAAAAAGCATGCCTAAAGCATGCTGTCCGTTTTTCTCTAAGGCTTCTTTGAACTGCCCGAAAGTCCGTCATCGTTCGGGCGTTAAGAAATTGACAGGAACCTACGGAATGTTGGCGTTAGCCTTACAGTCCGTGGTTATCGGCAATTTTAGACCGAAGCGAGATGCTTACGATCTGTTTTGACCAATTCTATTGGTCAATTACAGATCGTTGCAGACCCGCAGGGTGACCAAGAAAAGTAACGTATATTTCTTAAAACAGTTAGAGAACATAAAAAAAGAAGCTTGCAAGAAAACTTTTCAGCTTCTTTAATACCATGTTCCATTCGAATAATGCCACCAATCACCATTTTTATAATAAACTTTAAGAGATCGATTATCCCTTTCGACTTTTACAATATCCGAAAGCGTGTAATTCTTTCTTTCCTCTAATCCCATACTGCTATTATGTTTTGCATACACTTCCAAAAGCATTTTGTATTCATGGTCTGTTAAATGTTTTGCTACTGGTAATTTTTTCATTTTTATTCACCATCCCTCATATATTGTATTCATCATTTTTTGATTCCTTTCTTTTCTTTTCTAACTCTAGTTTTCGCAAAAAAATTTCGGCTGTGTATCGTGACCAATAAGGTTTTCCGGCTATCAAAATATCTTCCTTCGGGAATTTCCCCCTTTTTCTATATACTGCGACTTTGTTTTGAGTATAATCAGGGAATCCTTTTTCTTGTAAAAATCTTGCAAAATCAGTTTGCGTAAGGTAATCATCAGCATCTATTAGCAAAGAATGAGACGGCTTATTTTCTTGAAACAAATAAGTGTCTTCCTTGAAATGAATCTGAATCAAATCTAAAGCAAATTCTAGCCATTCTCCTTCCAACTGATATAGCCAGTAAAGATTGAATCCATATTTACCTTCACTCTCAAAGAACCATGCTAACTTCAAAAAAATTTTTTCTGTATCATTCAAAGAAGCAATGGCATTTTCAGTCATAAAAAGATTTTCATATGCTTTAATATGTTTCTTAAGATGCGGAAAATAGTTAAGTAACAAATATGTTGCTTTTTTCATGTTATTTCTCACTTTTGTTCCCCTTTTTTAAAGAAGTTAAATAGGTTCTTTATCTATGTTGTGATTTACGACATTATAGCATATTTGAATTATTTGAGAAAGATTTAAGCCGAATAAATTCTTCCAATAATTTCTTTTTCAGGGTATAAATAAAGAGAATCTAGCCATTGCGAATAATCGTAAGTAACAATAATGTCTGCTCCCGGCATTCCCTGGTAAAGCGAATCTAATAGTACAGCTAAATCAATATGATCTCGTTTTGTATAATAACAGTGATATAAGTCTCTCCCTTTTTTTACATAAGGAGGATCAATAAAAATAGTAGCATCATCTTGCCAATATGCTTCTTCTATTAATTCAATGGCATTATCGTTAGTAACCTCGATACGATCGCTGAGAGAGTGTATATGATTAATTCTTTTGATTAGCTCACTTGGGTTCCATCTGGAAAGCAATTTTTTCGCAGATCCGTTTTTCCCTCCGATTGGATTAGCCTTGTAAATTCCACTATACGCCAACCGATTAACCAGTAAAGAAGACCACGCTGCCTCTACCATATCTACTCCTTTGTAATCATTCTTAATTATGTTTTGAGCTTTAAAATACTCTTTATGATTAGGAGTAATGCTTTTAATCCTTTCTATAAGTTCAAAAGGCATATTCTTAATCATCCACCAAAGAGAGAATACTCCTGTGTCTAAATCATTTAGATGTAAATAATCAACTATTCCTGCGTCCAACATGGCCAGTTCAAAGCTTGCTCCTCCAGCAAAAGGAGAAATGAGTTTTTTTGTTTTATGCTTTTGTAAATGGTTATACAGGTAATTGATAATTTTTGATTTGCCACCTGGATATCTATAAGGGGATAATCTTTTGTTTAATTTCAGGTCAACTGGCAAAAATGAATTTTTTTGATTTTTATCTTCAAGAATCAGCGTGAATCTATTTCTATTTTTAACATGATCAAAATAATTATAGGCATCACATAATTCACACCAGTAACCTCTTTTATATTGATCCATCTGAAAAGAACCATCTTTTTCTGTTCCCGTGTTTCCACAAAATTGACAAGAAAGCACGACTATTCCCTCCACAGGCTTCCTTTTTTAACTGATTTTTTTATACCAAACGTTCTTTTTCCCTGTAGGATGTTTGTCAATTCTCTTCCTGGTCTTGCAGTTCCATGAGCCTCCCCCATTCGTCATTAGGCGCACTGCAATAGTAATAATTTCTATATGGTTTTCTTGAATAATCCAATCCTAATTGAACAACTGTTTTCATTCCTCTCCCTCCACTTCTTCATGCTCGACATAGTAGCCGCAACAGATCTTTATAATTGGCTTCTCGCTCCAGGCTTCCCACCCGCATATGGAGCAATAAGAGATAATCATCTTTCCCCCTCCAGTGTTTGTTGTTTTAATTAGCAATTGGATTTTAAGCATCCTTAGGTTCTTTATTTATGTTGTGATTCACAACAATAATAACATATTTTGTTGTGATTTACAACATTTTAAAATAAAAAAGGAGGAAAAATCCTCCTTTATTTTAGAAAAATCCTCTCTCTTTGAGAGATGTGTATTCTTCTTTATAGTTAATGACTAGATGATCTAAAACTGGAATCCCTAGGATTTCTCCAGCTGCAGCTAGTCTTTTCGTTATTTCTATATCTTCTTTACTTGGTATTAGTGATGAACTCGGATGCTGATGAGCAACGATGATCGATGCTGAATTATTGAGGATAGCCGACTTAAATACTTCTCTTGGATGAACAATTGAAGCATTGAGAGACCCGATATGGCATCGATGAACTGCAATAACTTCATTTTTGGTGTTCAGGCACATTACGAAGAAGACCTCACGATCATCTTCTGCGATGTAGGATGCTGCGATTTTTGCTGCATCTTCCGGACAACGAATTACTTTTCTTTCTTCTGTTTCTGTAACGATTTGTTTGATTCGAACGATTTCAATTATTTTTTCCATGTAGAACATCTCCTTTCTTTGTTTGAGAAAGGAGGAATTTTTGTGCAAAGGCGGGTAGAAGGGTGCGGAACGAAGTGAAGCATACGGAGTATCAAGCGATTCGTTGACAGCTTGCGGAAAGCCCAATGACTTAGCAAACCTTAAAGCTTGCTTTTTAGGTTTGGTTAGCCGACTTGGCTTTCCCAAGATGTCCGAAGAGCGCAGACCCTTTATGCGCCTTATAAACAAAAATTATAATGGAAAGAACAAAGGAAGGAGAATATATGAATAGAGAGGCAAAAAGGTTATAGCAATTTATAACAAACTCATGTTTTTATATTCCTTAAATATGGTATGATAGAATTACTATAAACGGAAAAACTCAAGGGTGGGTCGGCACTCCCAAAGGAAAGGAGGGAGTGCTAATGACAGTATTTGAAGCTTTGATGCTTGCAATTTCTTTTACAAGCTTGATAGTATCAGTACTGTCTTTTTCACAAAAAAAATAATCCACCCTTGAGGTAGCGACTCAGGGTGGATTCCTTATGTCCACTTCGGTCGATCCCCCTTGCAGGGAACCGTTTATAGTATAGCTGCCAGTGTTCCCGCACTGGCGGCTTTTTTAATTGTAATCATTTTATATATATATTATACCCTTTATTTTCAAAAAAGTCATCTGATTCTAACCATCTAACGTTCTTTTTCCCTGTTCATACGCTGATCCTGAAGTTTTCCTAGCGATTCTAACGATGTATATTTATCAGGATGAGGCTGCGGATCTGGTTTTAATTCTAATAACGGATTCCGTTGCAAAGCATGAAATTTCATATCTTCACGTATCCATGCTTTGGCCATTTTAGGTTTTTTCCAGTCCTTCTGTATTTCCTTTATTGATTTTCGGGTTGCAAAAGTATGTGTAAACTCTTTACCGTTTCCCTCTAATTTAACAGAGAACAAATTTAAATTTTTTCTTTTTTCTAAAAATTGAATTGCTTTTAAGCTAAATTTTTTATTTCTAAGAAACTCATATTGATGGTTCCCTCTATTATCACGCATAAATTGAAGTTTTTCTGCCACTGTAACTTCTTTAAAAAAACCCATAATTTTTGCATAGTTAGGATTTTCCATTTTCATTTCTTGAACTTGGAAAGGACGATTTTTTATATGTTCATGAATACCAATCAGCTGTATTTTCGTTTCTAATGGTAAACTTCCCACCTTTAGAATCATTTGTTTCCCTTCAATAAGAGGAAAACGATGCGCTTTAATAACACCTCTTATTTCAATATCAATTTGACGATTAATAACCTCTTTTGGAACCATTAATTCATTTTCTTTTATTCTATAACTTGGGTTTAAAGCTTTTCCTCTCCTAGTGGAAATGGCTTGTGCAGGGAGCGCAACGGCCCCCTCTCTAAAATTCCCAATTACTACCGCAAAACGAGTTTTAGTGGGGTCAGTTTTCGCTTCTTTAAATTGTAGATTTGGATAATCTTTTACTAACACAATATCTCCTGTTCGAATAAATTTTAATTCATTCTTCTTCACTTATTCCAAACGCCCTTTCAACTGCTTTTCCCAAATTTTCTTTGTTATTTTCAGCTAAGGCTTTTTCGATCTCTTCTACTATGTCTTCAGGCACTCCTTTATCCACTTCATCTTCTAAATATTCTATTAAATAATAGGCATAAGAAGGAGAAGGAAGGTCTTCTTTTTTATGAATTTCCTCTCTCGACTTCAAATATTCCAGCGCTTCGTCAAGATATGGTAGCTCTTCGTTTGTAATTTCTAAATCCTTTATTAATTGCTCTTTAGTTTTGTCAAATGTCGTATAACTCCATACGAAATCATAATATTCATCAGTTGTCATTTCACGAAATGGTTTAGTTTTTTTCATCATCATCACCTCATTTAACGTTCCAAGGAAAGGGACGTTTTTTCTTTTGAAGTTTTCATTTCTTTTTCATCTGACTTTTCATGCAGCTGACTGATTTCCTTCATTCGGTCCCGCATAAGTTCGTCAATCTCTTGAATAACTCCATTTGCTACATGTTGAATTTCCTTCATTGCTTGTTTAGCTAATTTAATATCCTTTGACCATGTAGCTATATAACCGGAACTGTATGCTTCTGTGTCCAGTCCATAATATTTCGAAACGATAAATGCAACAGCTTCAGCTTGTGCTTCCATATGTCCTCTTGGCAAGTTCTTCATATCACTCCCTCTAGAAATGTTGATATATCAAGGCTTTTCGGCCTCTCAGGGGTGTCAAAAAAATATTTTTCGACAAAATCCCTTACATCCTTTTTCAGTTTTGTGGATATCTTACAGAGCCAGGGTGCGCTTCGCGGCCACGTCTGGATACATTTTCCTGACGTGGGGGGAAGCGTATTCGATGCACCCTTGGATCTCCGCATCGCTGATGAGGACGAACCCTCCCATGTCTCCGGGCGTCTTTGCGCCAACATTCCCTCGTTCGGTCTCGTCATCAGGCGGAGGCCGGCCAAGCTTTCTTAGGGACTCGAGGTCGCATGGAGGAGATCACGCCAGCTTCTCCGGTGTCATCCTGTTGTCAAACATTTTTTCTGTTCGTGGGGGAGGCCTTATGCCACCCGGTGTTGAACTTGGGACAAGACGTCCTGCATCATTCGCTCTGCGTCAAAGGCTTGTTTCTTCGTACAAATCGCAAACAGCACATTCAGCAGTTTTCGGCATAACACCACGATAGACTGTTTTCCGGTCAGCGGGTTGACGGATCGGGTCGTGTAATACTCATGCAGCTCGCGAAACGCCTCGTTGTGCCGGATCAGCGGAATCACCGCCCGAAACAACACCGATCGCAGCCGTTTTCGTCCCCGTTTGGAGATCCGCTTTTGCCCTTTGCGCTGGCCGGAGGAGTTCTCCTTGAGCGTCAGGCCCGCTAATTTCACCAATTGACGCGGGTCCCGATAGTGGGAGAAACTGCCGATCTCCGCCAGCAGGTCAATGATCGTGGCATCCCCCAACCCGTCGACCGTTTTCAGCCATTGATACTCCATCGTCGTTTGAACCAACGCCTTCAACTCCGCGTCCAGCGCCGCGATCTCGGCTTCTAATTGGCGGTATTGGCGGACGAGCGCGGCGATCTCAAACCGGGCCATCGTCGTCCCTTCCGTCACCCCAATGGAGTCCTTCGCGGCGTCGATCAACGCCTGAATTTTGGCCTTCTGCGGGCATTTCAGCCCTTCGCTTTGCCGGTACACCTCGATGAGCTCCTCGGCGGTCCGACCCACCATATCGGCCGGAAACGGCGTCCACTCCAACACCGAAAGCGCCGTTTTCCCCAGATCGCGAAACACCGTCCAAAACTCCGGAAAATACCGATCGGTCCAACGAATGATCGCATTTTTCACCGCCGTCTGTTCCTTGCGGAGCTTTTCTTTGAGGGTGCTCCCGACGCGCAAATCCGCTTCGATCTCGTGCAACAGCCGGGGGACGAGGAATCGTCCGTCTTTCGCCAGTCTGGCGATGACCAGGGCGTCTTTGGCGTCGTGTTTCGTCGGCAGGTTGTCATCGAGTTCTTTCGACCGGCACACATGCGCTGGGTTGACCATGACCAGCGGGATCCCGTTTTCCTCGAGAAAGTAGGCCAGGTTCAACCAGTAGTGCCCGGTCGGTTCCACGGCGACGATCACCTGTGACTTCCCGAACGCTTGCATCGCCTCCTGAATCGCTTCATTCAGCTGCCGAAATCCCTTCTTCGACTGGAGGAACGGGAAGGATTTTCGAAGCACACGCCCCCGGTCATCCACGAAGCAGGCGTAGTGGGTTCGTTTCGCGATATCGATTCCCACGACAAGCGTTTGTTCGGTGACTTGATTGATTTTATGATTTTGTGTACAATTCATCTGAAGTCCTCCTTGGCATGATGGTAGGTGTTGTTTGACACCCCTGCATCATACCAAGAGGGCTTTTTTTGATCAAGTCCCCGGAAAAGCTCCTAACAGGAATGCTTTCTTTATGGTGCAGCAACGAATGAGCATATTCATGAATCAATGTTTTGAATTTCATAGACGTATTCTCAACAGAAGCATTGATACGGATGTGATGTTTTATTGGATTATAATAACCCTTTACATTCGGATTCTCTAATATTTCCTCTTTCACTTCGATTTTTTTATTAAGATAATGCATAAAATTTTTATAAAGAGATTGAATATGATGATCTTCTTTTAAATCTTCTTGAATAAGCTTATGAATGTTAAACAGTTCCTTTCCTTTTGTTTGGCTAATGTCAAAGACATTAACCAATTTAAATCCATATAAAGTCTCTCTTTTTTCCATGACTGGATTACCTTTTTCATCAAAAATCGGTTCCTGTGTTTTAGGATCAATCTTAGGTAGAGATTCTTTTCTAAACAATGGAGCAAAAATTTTGATCGCTTTTTCTCCCTTTTGAACTTGCCTTCCAAGTTCTTGCCATTTTTTATAGCCCATAACCAAGGTAGCATCCGGATTCTGTGATACTATCATGATGATATTATTCAGACTGTATTTTGGAAACTTCGATGTCACTTCCAAAAATCTTTGAAATTCCCCGTTTTGAAACATGCGTTCAATTGCTTGATCTACTTCTTTTTGAATTTTATTTATTTTTTCTTTATATTCATTGGACTGATTCATCATTGCTCACCACTCTTTTATATAATGGCTCATAAAGATCTTTTCCTGCTTCGTTGTACTCCAGGTAAGCAACAATTTCATATTCAATAAAATCTGCTGAAGCAATTTCCGAAAAGGTCTTAAGACCTTCCGGTTTAGTACGGTATATCGGTTTCTCGCTTCCTAGAATTTCATAATATTCGTACATATAGACTGTCCTTTCTTTCTATTGGAATGTAAATTGAATTTTCTCTTTTTCAAGTGTTAAATATGCATCAAATGTCTTTTTTCCCTTAAATCCTTTAATCTTACTTGTTTTCCCTTTTTCACAAAGTTGTTTGATATGCTGCTTTGTAATATTTTTTTCCAAAATCTTTTTTGGAAAGGTTTGCGTACATCCACTTGAATATTCCGTGCATCCGTAGAAACTTTTTCGATCTACAATATATCCTTTTTTGCATCGTGGACAACGGGCAATCATATTCTCTTTTTCCATTTCTTGAACTGCCTGTTTGGTATTGATGCTTTCAATATCTTTTTCAGCTTGTTGAATAATTGCATGACATAATTTTTTAGCATTTTCGATGAATACGTCTTTTGACTTATTCCCTTTTCCAATTTCTCTTAAGAAAAGCTCCCATTTCCCGGTCATTTCTGGTTTTGATAGAATTGTTCCCTTAACGGCTTCACACAGAATTTCGCCTTTTTTGGTTACGAATACTTGATTCTTTTTCACTTCAATAAATTTTCTTTGAAGCAATGTTTCAATAATGGCAGCTCTTGTTGCTTCCGTTCCCAGACCTTCTGCTTGATGAAGAACTTCTTTTATTTCCTTATCTTCTACATGTTTTCCAGCAGTTTTCATTAAAGTAATAAGCTGCCCTTGCGTATATGGCTTAGGTGGTTTTGTAACCCCTTCTTTAACAGACACATCAGCTTCAGCTGTTTCCCCTTTTTTCACTTTAGGTAAAGATTCATTTTCTTCTTCATTTTCTTCTTCATCTACTTTTTCTATTTTTTCGTTTAGATAAAGCTTTTTCCATCCCATTTCTTTTTCTGTTTTTCCTTTTGTAATAAAATCTTGTTTCCCAATAGATGTTATAATGATGGTTTCATCGTATATGTAGTCATGCATAAACATGGCTAATACACTTTTTAGAATTTCCTCATAAACTGTTTTTTCATCTTGAGAAAAGGATTCGAGTACTTTTGGATCAGCAACTTTTTCAGTCGGAATGATAGCGTAATGGTCACTGACTTTTTTAGCATCAACATAGCGTTTCGATGGTTCTAATCTAGTAACAGGAAAGTCCATTCCTATTGCCTGTTGGTACTCCTTTAGGTGATTTTTCAAATAAGCAAATTCTTCTTCTGTTATGTGCTGTGAATCAGTTCGAGGATAAGACACAAACCCTTTCTCATAAAGAGATTGAACTAATTCTAACACTTTGGTCGGACTGAATTTTTTAGTTTGATTGAGTTTACTTTGCAAAGTAGAAAGACTGTGAAGTTTTGGGGCTTGCTTTTTCTTTTCGGTTATTTTAATGTCTTTTATGACAGCATTATATTTATGCTGATCTTTTCTAATATCAGGATGAACTTTTTTATAAAGTTCATCAGGGGAAGAGAAACGGTCTTTTAATTTTCCATGATACGTTCCGTTTTCGACATGAAAAATTGCCTTCAACTCAAAAAACGGTTCAGGTTTAAATTGTTCAATCTCTTTTTGTCGATCATAAATAAGCTTCAAAACAGGAGTTTGTACACGTCCGACACTAAAAATATCTTTTAGCTTTTTTTTCTGGAGAAGTAATGTATATAATCGGCTGGCGTTTATTCCAACCAGCCAATCAGCGATTTGTCTTGCTTGTGCTTCATGAAACAAGTTGACCGTTTCTCTTCCATCTTTAAGTTGAGTAAATCCTTTGATAATTGCGTTTTCTGTAAGAGAAGATGTCCAAAATCGTTTAATTTCTTTCTGAGCACATCCTGACATAGTAATTAATAGCCTTGCAATATTCTCTCCTTCTCTTGCCGGATCTGTTGCAATAATAATTTCGTTAGCTTTTTGAAGAAGTCCCTTTACGATTTTGAATTGCTTGGCTTTTTCTTTAACTACTTTGTACTCAAAACGGTTCGGAACAATAGGAAGCGTATCTAACTCCCACTTTTTCCACGCTGGATCATATTCTTCAGGGTCTTTCAATTCAACTAAATGACCGATTGCCCATGTGATTGCTGCCCCTTGCGGAAAGGTTTTGCATGACTGTATGGATATGTATCCATTTTCTTTTTTACTTGGAAACGGTGCAGCTAATTTGCGGGCCTGATCTGGTTTTTCTGCAAGAATAACAATCAATAGATTCCCCCCCTATTTTTTTACATCACTTATTTCATTTCTTGTTATTAAACTGTTTAAATTCTCTATTGCATCAATGACTTATCAATTTAATAAGATGTTAAATGTTTAAAATCCCCTCTCCTGCCAAGTTATATTGGTAACTCGTCTGTTACTTTATTTTCTTCTTTAAACTCTTCTATGATATCTTCTAATTCCTCGTCTGTTATGTCCATTTCTTCTAAGTCATTAAATTGATCTTCTAACTCATCAATGGCAGCTAAAAGATCCTCTTCTTCTATCTCTGTTTGGCTGTCAGCCGTGTTTTCTTCTTTTGTTTCCTCTTCGTTGTTCATGTTTCCTAATAATAGCTTTAGTTCTTCGTCACTAATTTCTTCCTCTTGTTCCACATTAATAATGCTTTCTTCAATTTCCTTTAGTGGATCTTCTTCGTCAGCTTCATTATTAGAATCTTCCCAGGTGTGATTTTCTTCTTTCCATAAAGGGGAAGTATATCCCAATTGACTGCGATATGCTTCATAATTATTGAGAATATCTCCAAAAATTTCAAACTGCCATGCTTTTTCTAGTTTCATTGGATAAACACCGGATACGAAAAGATAGCAAGTGTTTTTGTCAATGTTCATCAATTCTCCTGTAGTGATAAGCTGGCGTTTGACGTATTGTTCAGAAATGCTTTTCGTTCCGTCTTTCCTTCCATAAGATGAGCTTTTTTGTTTGTGTTTTACAGTTGTTTCTCCAGCCAATTCACTGAAGTATTTAGCCGTTTTTGTATCCTTTGTTCGTAAGAACAAGAGGATATCATGGTTATTGATGATCGAACGTGCAATCTCCGAACCGTATCGTTTTTTATCCTCCAATTGCCCAATATCTTGTACAATTGTCATCATTGACATACCTAGTCCGCGACATGTCGCCAAAACCCGCGGATATTTATTAATTGTTCCGATGTTCGCAAACTCATCTAGCATAAATATAGTAGGAATTGGTAACTTGGAATAGTTTTGATCAGCGATATCATATAAAACGGCAATAAGCTGTTCAAAAAAAGTTGCTGTTAATTGTACAAACGGGTTTTCATCCATGCGAATCTTGATGTATAAAATAGATTTTTCTTTTTGTAGGTCTTGAAACTTGAAGTCACTTGTTGAGGTCATGTTTGCAATTTTTTTCATAGCAAAAATGGAAACTTGTTGAGCTAATGTTGACATGATTCCTGCCCTTGTGTTTCCACTGCTAATATTTGCAAGTTTAAACATATGATAAGCTGGATGATCAGGTGTCATATTTGCGATAATATCGTCCAAATATTCTTCATTTTTTCCAGCTTTTGCTGCCAGCTCAACAACATGTGTCATGTTCGCTTTATCTTTATATTCTTCTTTTATATAGAGAATTAAAGCTGATAAAAAAGCTATCGCTGAATCGCTCCAAAAATCTCGTTTTGCTTGATCTACCGAGTTTGAAGCAATTGTATTAGCTACTGCCCTTGCGTCTTCGTCATCTTCTACATAATCTAAAGGATTATATCTGTAACCTCTAAAATTGATAAAATCCACTTGATAAACTTTATATCCTTGATCCCTTTTAATCTGATGGGTAGCTTCATAAAGTTCCCCTTTGGGATCGGTAACGATAATTGTTTCTTCTGTATTATTGATTATATTTGGTAATGCAAAGGCTTGGCCTTTTCCTGCCCCTGAAGAACCAACAACAAAAACATTTCGGTTATCGATAGTCGTATTTTTAGGAATAATAAGCAATTCTCTTTTTTTTGGAACTTTACCGACAATGATACCTTTCTCCAATCGGAAAGAATTAATAGGATTTTTTGTGTACGAATTATTTTTTGAGAACATTTTTCCATCAATAACTTCTGAAGGCTCTCCAAATCTTGAAGTACCATGCAATCCAAATTCATCTGCATACTGAAATTTTTGAATAAAAATAGATGATCTGAAATTATACAAAAGAGCCGCCAAAATAACAAACGGTGTTAAAGAAAAAACGATCTTCAAGCTTTCTTCTGTGTAACAGAATAAAATTAATTCCTTTGGATTTAATAATATTTCGTTTAATTCACCCCCATTTCCGATCATGTAAAATAACCCCATTAGAACATATGTAGCAATAATACTTAACACTACACTTACAAAAATAGGTTTCCATGCATTTTTCTTAAAATTCATTATTTTCTCCCCTTTCTTTATTAACTTTAAAAAGGAATCTTCATTTTTCTTCAATAATCACTGTAGCGTTATAGATTAAAGTTCGCTTACCATTTATATCGAATTTCACTTTGTTCTCGTACTCAGTTTGATTTCATTTCCCGTTTGAATCATACACAACTTCTCTTCATGATCTGAAACATATTTCCACCCTCTCTTTTCACTGTGTATTAGCTAATTTTAACTTCCTTAAACCTAAAATAAAGTTTTCTATTCATCTTCTTACATTCACACCAATCTGTTTCAAATTCTTTCAATGCTTTTGCTAAAGAAGGTTTTGGATTAGCATAATGCGTTTCGCAATGTTTAAGTATTTCATCGATGGACACCCAAGCTTTATCTTTATTTTTGCTTCTTCTACTGAAGTAATGTCTACTTTCTAGGTATTCTTTTACTTCTTTCATTGTTTGCTTGTATGGTGTCCAGTGTGCACCTCCGGGACTCCCAGCCGGAACAAAGTATTTTTGTTCTTCATGAAGTCGCCAAGTCCTAGAAGTAAGGTTATACGCTCTCTTGAATTTAGACGGAATCTTAATATTTATATAATACTTTTCAGAATTGTATAGTCCTGAGTAATCGATTTTACCAACTTCTAATATACCTATCCCCTTTTCTCGAAAAAGCTGTTCTAAATATCTAGGAATGGCTGATTTGCGCTTAGGTATCGCTATATAAATGTAGTGGGCATGTCCTACCCATCTAATCGCTTGATCAATGACTTCATGTGATAAACTAGTTTTCATTTCTACAATGCAGTACATCTTTCCTTGTCTACCGACAATGTCAGCTATGCCTTCATAGCCGGATACTTCTGCAAAAACCTCCCACCCTCTTTCTTCTAACCAATCCTTTATCGGCTCAAATAAATCACTTTCTTTCATGTCTTCACTCCTTTGCTAAATACAAATTAGAAAACATGATATTTCAGAATGCTGCATTTATCGTTCTAAATCTTGTCCTCGATATCTTTTACGCTGTCGTTTTCTCGTTGGATCTTTTTCATATTTTTTGTGTTCATTGGCTCGTTGAATTTCTTCTAATGCCCGGAACAATCCATCAGCCACATCTTTTGCATATTGTTGTTCCAAAATTTGTTCAGCTGTTTCTTGATTTTGTGCAGATACGTTTTGCTCCAATTGGGCATTTTTCTGGATTTTTTGCAGATCTTCTGTAAGGTTGTTTCTACTTTCTCCCTTTTCCACAAGTTCCTGCAACCTTAGTAGAACTTCTGTATTTGTGATGGATAGCTCCACTCCATAGTGTTCTTGCAGCCTTACTTTTAAGACCGTTTTATTTTCTTCAAGCTCTTTATTCATTTTGTCTTGTTTTAAGACGTACTGTTCGATTTTCCGGCTGGCTTCATGTACCTTATCAAAATCCCTAATTTTGAGTGCTTCAATTCTCTCTTTAGACTGTTTTTGAATGGCACGATTTAGGATGAAAAGGCTTTTTGATATATTTCGTGTTTGCTCAACAAATGTTGGGATCGGATGAATCTCTTGCTCTTTCTTCGCAGCATAATTCGTAATATCAGATTCCGAAAGTATTTTCCCTGTTTCCTTAAAGTGTTGAACTGCATGATATTGTTCCTCTATGCCGAATTTATCCACATCCACATGTGGATACAATACTTCAAATTCTTCTCTTGTAAATTGTTTTTGAACTTCAAGAGCAACTTCTGCTTTTTTCAGCACAGCTTCATGTTTCATCCGATCGTTTTCAAAAGCACTTTCCATGCTCTTTAATTCTGCAATTTTTTCTTTCAATTGTTCTTTAAATTTTTGCGGATGGAAACCATACTGAACAACTTGTTTTGGTTCTCGTTGATACACATGATACGCCTTATTGATGACGTTCTTAAGCGCCCGAATCTTCAACTGCTGGCTGTCGATTTTTTTCTTCCAATTTCCCTCGACAATATCAAGATATACTCGTCTTGCTACTGCGAAATCTACATATGATTTCGCACGTTTAGCGACCAAAAGTAATGATGCTTTTTCTACATCATTTAAAGAAGCGTTTTTTCTAATAGATTCGATAGTTTTATTCAGTGATTTTTCATTTTGATAATTAGAAATTGAAACAACTTTTTCTCGTTGTTTCAACGCATTTAGTTCCTTGTTAATTTCTTGAATTTCTTCATTTAATTTTCCGTAATACGTAACAGGTTCATATGGTTTTTTTTGTTTTTCTGCTTCTTTTTTCATTCGTTGTTCATATTGATACGCTTCACGTGAAAGACGAATTTTAGGAACTTTGTCGATCCCTTGTTTCTCATAACTTTCATGAGAAACACGATCTTCTAATCCCTTTTCTTTAAATCTTTGATTGATCTTATCCGCAAAGTTTTTTCTCCATTTTAGGAGAGTTTCTTTTTCATTCCAATTCGTTAAATGTACGGATTTTCCGTCAATTTTTTTTCGTTTTTGACCCCACGTTCCGTCCTCATTAAACGGACGCATTGTTAACATGATATGAGCATGCGGATTATGTTTTTTATCACGATGAATGGAAACATCTGCAACCATTCCTTCATCCGCAAAATTTTCTTTACAAAAATCTAAAACTAATTGTGTTTGCTCTTCATTCGTAAGTTGTACTGGAAGAGCAACAATAATTTCTCTAGCTAATTGAGCGTTGTGCTGCTTTTCTACTTTCTCCACTTCATTCCATAAACGCTCGCGATTATATACCCACTCCGGCGCATGTTTTGGAGCAAGTATATAAGTTTCTGGCTTGACTTCACGATGCCCATATTTTTTTGTAAGTCCATCTCGTTCAGAATATAATGCTTGTCCACTTCTATATGCTGCACATGCAACTGCTGAACGATTGGATTTACTAATAACTTGAGTTCTAAACATGAAGTAAGCCATATTATGTTCTTCCTTTCAATTCTTTTAAGCCCCTGCGGGTCATTGTCGAAGACAATATTTTCGAGTGAAACGAGTACCCATTTCCCCTGACAAGGGGTATAAATGGGCACTCAATTAAAATTTCGTGATATCATTATACCATTATTTTCATTTTCTATCTATATTTTCTCTGAATTTTATTGTAAAATATAACTAACCTTATCTTTATCTGGAGGGAAGTCAATGAAGAAAGACCCATTATCCAAGGCACAGCAAATTGAAGAACAGATTAAGAAACTCCAAGAAAAACAGAAGCAATATATTGAAAAAGCCCAAAAAGAAATAGGTCGATATCTTATGGAGACATGGGATATAGAAGATGTTGATCAGGCGAAGCTTCTAATCGAAAAATTTAAAGAGGAAGCAAAAAAATGTTTTGATGAATCAAAACAGGAGGAAGTAGATGAAAAAGAAGCGTCCGATCAGCGATATACAGAAGCGCATTGACCAGCTTGAGGAAAGGAAAAAAAATATTCTCCGGCTCACAAAAGAACGTGAACGAAAAAAAAGAGCTAATCGATTAATCCAAACTGGTGCACTAGCTGAAAAATATTTTGAACTAGGGTCTCTCTCTATTGAAGAGCGTGAGGAATTGTTCAAGATATTTGCTAACTATATAAATACTAATAAACCTTTAAGATTTAAGAAGAAAAAGGAGGAATAGGCATATCATGAGTACTTCTAGTTCTGTTAACCAAGATCTCTATGATATTATTGAAGAGATTTTAGCCAAGTCAAAAAGATCATTGATTTATTCCAATTCCAATTATTTAACCACTGAAAGTGCTATTGAACGTAAGGAAAATGTGAATAATAGATCATTGAAAGATCTATTAAAAGCTAAAGAAAACTTGAATACTATTAAGGAAAAACTTTCAAATGATCCAATAAAATATAGAAAAGAATTGGATCGTATTTCTCGTATTGAATCCAAGCTGGAAGTTAGCATTGAAAAAGCTGAAAAAAGAGAAATTTTAGTTGCGCTTCAAGCATTAAAGAAAGATCCAAAACGAAATCTTTTAAAACTGTTGGAGAGTAAGAACAAATTGGATCAATTAAAAAGTAAATTAGAAGAAAATCCAAGAAAATTTAGAGTTCAGCTAAAAAGAATAGAAGTTCTTGAGAACAAGTTTAACCAAATGATTGATTCTGCAAAAAGACATAGCATCAGAAGAGCTATTATGTACATTCAAAAAAATCCAAAACGGTTCAGAGAAGAATTGAATCGTTTTAATGAGATAGAAGAAAAACTTAAAAAAGGTCTAGAAAAAATCCAAGATAAAGAAAATGCTAGAGAAAAAGCTAAAGATAAAGAAAAAGCGAAAACAAAAGAAAAGGATTTGGATCTAATCCGATGATCCTTTTCTTTTTTTGTCCTCTAGCCTTAAAATAAAAAACCGGAGTAATACGATTTGCTTGCAGCTGTCGTACAATCATATTACATTTTATTAGTTCGAAATATTCGATCAATTTTAACAAGTTTTCCTCTCTTATAATTTTCCCTCTCAACTTCGTCTAAACTTATTCATCAGATCATATGACAGATTAGGAAACTGAAAGGTGTAGCTGAATCCATACATTACGTTGATCCATCCATAGAGCGTTTAGCGAAAAGAGAATCAAAGAGATTGATGTTTGGAAGAACATTCAAATATTATGATCATAGCTGCCAGCTGCAATTAATAACCTAAGCCCAGTATATTTAAACAATCTTTAAAAATGCTTTTAAAAAGATTTCAATATGACATTAATATGATTCTAAACTTTCAAAGACAGTCAATATGAAATAAATAAAAAATTTAAATGAAATAAAATTGATAGCAAAATAAAACAAAAATGAGTGAAAACACTTGATTGTTTTATATTAATAGCATTATAATATAAATATGATTTAAAAATGATAATAGTTAGGAGAGTGGGGAAATGAATTTGTTAATTGCTAATGATATTGGAAACTCCGAAACTAAAATGTTCATTGATGGTACTCTTATTAAACAACCTTCGGTTGTAAAAAGAGTGCTTTCAAAACCAAATGTTAGTGAGCCGGACGTACATAAAAATATTACTAATTTGTTAGACGAACTGTTTGTCCATGTCTCAAGCAAAGCTATTAAACGAGACGGACTGTATTTCATTGGAAAACGTGCCAATGTAACGTCTGACAAAGTAGAAAATATGAACATTAAGCTAGGGAATAAATCAACTCATGATATTCCCATTCTAATGACCCTTTCAATGATTGCAGCTCGATCTGTTCAATTGGAGTATGAAAAAGATGGAAAGCTGCCTAAATCTATTTCTGTAGAAGTTGATATGACAACAGCTATTCCTGCTTCTGAATTTTCCACTAATCAGGCTAAACATCTTGAAAAACGGTTTACAGAAGAGCCACATGTAGTAATCGTGCATGTTGGCGAAACTACAGTCACAGTAACAATTGAGTTCAAAACCGTTAAAGTAACACAAGAAGGGATTCCTGCTTTATACTCTCTTATAGAAAATGAGAATGGAATTTTAGAGGATTATAATGGAATTTACGAAAAAATGGCGCAGCCAAAGGATTTTGCTAACAAAAAAATTCTTCATGTCGATATTGGAGATGGAACTACAGAATACATCTATACAATTGGATTAAACCCTATTACGGATGCTTGTTCAGGGGCAAAGCGTGGAGTTGGACATGCAACAGAGGAAGCAATACAGCTTCTCAAAGAAGATACTGGAGGATTCTTGGAAGTTAATCGACAACAGTTTATGAACATTCTTAGGGATTCAACTCACAATCTTCATGATCTTGCTGTTCAACACATGGAAGAAGCACGTTTTTCCCAGGCAAAAAAGATTTTAGAAGATGTCCAAGAGAAATATAGCGACATAGGCGGAAATGTTGATGTCATAGCCGTGTACGGTGGTGGCAGCATCCAGTTCAAAGAAGAACTTTATAGCGATTTATTGGATTTTACAAATAACGTCCACTGTGAAGTTCTTTGGATTCCGCCAGAATATGCAGTAGATATGAACGTTAGAGGTCTTAAAGTAATTAATGAAAAAATTCTTAAAAAACGGGTAAAAGGGTGATTTTAATGACTAATAGAGAAGCTCTTGGATATATGTTATTAGCTGCAAAAGAAGTTGGTTTAGATAAGAATACAGTACGAAAATTATATGGAGCCATGTATGTACAGTTTGATCTTAAAACAGAAGAAGAAGCTGACGAATTAGGCCATAAATGGTATCATGATCTCCAGGAATGAGGTGATCTTATTTGGACAATCAAAAAATCCGAAAAGCCGTTTCTTGGAGGGTCTCCGACCTTCCACAGAAAGAACTCATAAACGAGTGGTTAAACAAACAAAGCAATATTCAAACTAGTATTACGAATATTGTTTTGCATATGATAAATAGATTTGGTATGAAAGACATTATGGATTACGATATCCAAAAGATTTTGTATCAGGAAATCTCTCATGTTCCTGATGTAAAGCCGGCCTCTGATAACTCTGATAAAGAAGACAGAAATACTTTTAATTCTAAATCTATGTCGTCTTCTTCCGTTAGTGACACTGAGGATGACGATGATGATTTATATAAAGATGTGGACGTCAATGCCATTTTTTAAGAATGCTGACCTACTTTAGGTCAGTTTTTTTTATTAAAAAACCGGGAAAAAAAACCTTTTTTTTCGTTTATTTCATGAGATTCTATTTGTATTCTTTTTTGCTCTTGTAAAGATCGGATCGATTCAAGCAATAGCTTATCTCTTCGTTCTATCGACTTCTCAATAAACTCTTGCTGTTTTTTTATCTGATCCAGTAGCTCTTCATTAAATTGTTTTTGTTGTATAAGAACGTTCATAATTTCGGCTATATCTTCACTGGTTGCTAACTTGGGAGTTTTAGGAATTTGTTGGTTTCCCTGGTATTCATCAGTGTTTATCACCAATGGAAATTCGTTCACAAGTACGTTGTGAACTTCGTTTGTTTCCAGTCCTTCATCATACAGAGCTTTAATCCGTTTTAGTATATGGACAGCTGTTTCTTCGTATTTTTTTACTCTGTTTCCGCCTTTTGCTACAAAAAACGTTTCAAAGTTGGCTAAATACCTTCTACAGGTACTATTTGGAATATCTACCTGTTCCGCCAACTCTGCTATAGTTAAATATTTCTTCACCATTCACCACCTCATTTCATCACATACTACAGGTTAGTTATTCACTGCTATTAATTACTTATTCAGCATTGATTACTGGATATCCTTTATACAAATTACGACAAATCAGAACAAAAAAGATTTGTCCAGATCAAAACGGTTCATCGTCTTCATCTTCGATCATATCTCTTTCATCAAGCCAGTTATAAAGAGGAACATGATTTGTTGTAGGCATGTTATTGAAAAGATTGGCTCTATATTCAGGATTTCTAAAATCAACGTGATGAGCCATCTTTCTCAATGCTCCTAATATGTAATTTTCCCATCTTTCTTTTGGAACTATCTCGTAAACTTTATTTTCTACTAGCTCGTCTGTGAATTTATCAATCAATTTCATCCACTGTTTTTTAGTCCATCGACCAGGAGCAAACTCTGGATAGAATTTATGGCAAATATTTTCAAAGACATATTTCATAGTTTCCTTGTTAACAATTGAAACAATATTATCTGAAGTAGTCTCTGTAGTAATCTCTGGTATTGCTCCTTCATTTTGAAGCTTTGATGCTTCATTTTGAAGCTTCGAATCTTCATTTTGAAGTTTCGAGTCATCATTTTGAAGGTTCGAGCCTTCATTTTGAAGCTTCGAATCGTCATGTGTATCCTCTAGGAAATCTCCTAAACTATAACCCTCTAACGAATAACCCAATTGGAGCAAATCATGTTGGATTTTGACTATATTTACTCTATATTGATATGTTTTATCCCATTTATATTTTGGGTTTCTTCTTCTGTCGATCCATCCCTTGTCGACTAAATCTTTAATGATTCTTTCCATGGTGGTTACTGATTTTTCAAACATACATTCATCTTTCATTTCTTCAGCTGTTTTATATATCCAACCATTAGAAAGGGTTTCTTTTATTTCCTCAGTATTTTCAATACTTCCATCACTAAATTTTCTAACCCGTTCCATCTCTTCTTTAAGATAATTATCGACATCTTTGATTCTTTCCGACCAATAAATGAATTGGTTTAAAACAATAGCATGTTCCACTTTGCCAGTTAATGCTACCAGCTCTTCTTTAATGATCACACGCTTCAGCTTTCTAACTTTTGTCATTATGTATCATCCTCCCTGATTTTTTAGGAAAGGAAAAAGCGCCTGCCTGTCGTGTTTTGGGTACGACAAACAAGCGCTCAGAATACATAAAATGACAAAATTTAACCTCTTGAAATACTTTCATCTATGCATTAAAATTAAAGAATAGAATGAAAGTAATTTCAAAAGAGTCTTGAGGCAAGTGTTTGTCGTGGGGCTGACACGACGAACGGTATAAAGATGTTGGCAGCATCTTTATACACGCTTTAAGGCTCTTTTTCTTTTCCCGAACATTATTAAGTTATTTTTTATTTTAACTCTATTAAATGAAATGTACAATCAAAAATTAAAAAACTTTTTTGCAATATTAGCTCCTTTCATGGAGCTTCTTTTTTTGTTTTCGGGATCTGTATGTGACCTGGATAATATTATAAAACATTTTTTAAAATCAAAAAAGAACATATGTTCTTGAAATTAAAAAGTTAAATTGGTATAATTTTCATGGATAAATCATCCTAAACTTTTTAATAAAACCCAATACACGTGTATTGGGTGTTTTTTACCTATTTAATTTTCGTTATTTTTTTTAATTTCGATATTTTTCTTCAAATAATTTGGGGTATAGTTCTTAAATTCATATTTTCTAGTCTGTTTAAGTGGTGTAGGTTCTTCTTCAATAACCTTTTGAAAAACATCATCTTTAAAAAATTCAGCTAATGTCATACCAAATCCATTTGCAATTTTATTCAATGTCTCTATGGTTGGATTTTTTGATCTACCCTGCACAATTTCATTCAAGGTCGATTGTGGAACCCTTGATAAGTTAGATAGTTTCGAAAGTGACATTTTTTTTTCAGCACAGAGTTGACTGATTCTATATGTTATTGCTTCATTCATTGATACCAAAACTTTAATTCCTCCTTCCTGCTTCGAAGATAGTATATGTTAAAGCGATATTTCTTATTGGATGGTAGGAGTCGAGTGCTTTTTATATTTTAACTGAAAACCGTGGGCACTACAATAACGGGTAAAATACCCATTTTTGAGTATTTACAAAAAGTTAACGGATAAACGTTGACAATTATTTTTAGCCTAATTATAATCTTAACTGTAAACAGTTAGGATTTATAAAAAATAAATCCTTTATTTTCCAATAGAAGGACTATGTATGTAGGAGGTGCAGCTTTTGGGATTTGGAGAATGGATTAAACAAAAGAGAAGTGAAAACGATTGGACGCAGATGCAGTTATCCCAAATAACTGGGATACCGCAGACGACGATATCCAATTGGGAAAGATATAAGACAAATCCATCATTAAAGCATTTGCCGTGTTTAGCAAAAACTTTTAGCGTTGATTTCAGTGAAATTGTGAGCTGCATTGATCTTCGACAATCGCAGCGTGATATCAAATGAAAATGCAGCTGTTGAAAAAAGTTCCCTATTACGAAATTCCAATTATTGCTGATAAGGGAACTATAAGAACATTTAAAAAAAGAATCTATTCCATAAATGGAATGATTGTAAAGGACGTAAAAACAGGAAATTTGTATAAAATTTCCGAAATATATTACGATATTAGAACTATAAAGACAAGAAAAGGGCAGGTAATTGCTAAACGGAAAAATCCGAATGATGAACTTATGCGTCTTGCGTAAACTCCTGTTTTGAAGCTTATTTATTTCGTTCAAGGTCGATTGTAGAACCTCTCAGATGAAAACTGAATAAAGGCATTTTTCCCGAAAGGTTGCTAAGGGGAAAATGTTGGATTTTTTCAAGTTTATGGGAAGGATTGCTCAAAACCCATTTGCAACCACGTAAGATTAAAAAAAAGGTTGGTCGTCATCCAAAAACGACCAAGGAGGGATTTTTATGAAGAAGAAAGTGATTGTTAGTACATCAATTGTGGCCATGTTGGTCTTAGGTGGAACTGGAGCTTATGCATTTAATTCTCATGTGCAAGAGCAAAAACGTCAGCAAAGCGTTGAGCAAACGTTGTCTTCTTTTCACCAAAATGTAGATGATTTGACGGAGGGAAAAATCCAATCCGTTAAAGCGAAAATTAACAAACTGAAGGATGAAGAGAAGAAACAGGAGCTTTCTCAGGATTTAAGAGATCTCGAAGCAATGTACAAAGTCAATGTATTCGTCACATCTCTTTTGGACAGTAAACAAGTGATCAAAGACGGAGTAACATTAAAGCAAATCAATGATGCCAAAAGTAAGTTGGAAAACATTAAAACAATCGACAAATCCTTCTACGAAAAACAAAAAGGCCTTTTAGATATAGTTATTTCACAATATGAGGACATTCAAAAAGCTCAAAAGGCAGTAAGTGCTTTGGAAAAACAGCCGAAAGAATCGAGATACAAGGCATCGAAAGCCCTAGTTGAAAAAATTAAAAATGAAAAGACCAAGCAAGAGTTATCAAAGAAACTTGCAGCTGTCTATAAAACGATTGAAGAAGAGAAGGCAAAAGCTAAAGCTCTTGCAGAAGCAAAGAAAAGAGAACAAACTAAATTGGCTCAAGCTACACAGAAATCATCCACGAACTCAACATCAGGTAAAGTCGGCTCATCTAGCTACTCGGACTCATCTACTTCATCCAGTAAATCATCGAGCAAGTCATCATCCAGTAAATCATCCAGCAAATCATCCAGTAGTTCTGCAAAATCATCTGTAAAATCTAGTAGCTCAAAATCCAGTAGTTCTACTAAGTCGAAAAGTACAGCTAGTTCGACAAAACAACAAGGATCATCTTCTTCAAAATCATCAAGTAAAAGTAAACCACAATCAAAAGATCCTTATGCCGGAGGTAAGGATTGGGATAAGATCGGTAAATCCTTTGAAGATAAGAAGGATTGGGAGCTAAAAGATTCTGGAGAAGTTGGAGATCCATCAGCACCAGGGGACGGTAACACATGGAAATATTATGAATAAGTAAATAAGAGTTTGTAATTTTAAGGACAATCATAAAAATGGTTGTCCTTTTAATTTTGCTTGAAAGAGGTGATTTTTATTGTCACGAATAAAAGCTGTATTTATTTTCTTTTTATCGTTTTTGATTATTTTTCCAACATTGCAAATAAAAAAAGCTGATGCTGCTCCAAGAATCGAATATTTAGGGCAAGCACGATATGGAATATATGAAGTTGGAAAATTCAGAGTGGATGGAAAGCTTGCATTTTGTATAGACCATTATAAACAGTCACCTCCTACCGGGACATCTTATAGTCCAGGAAGGATTTATTCCAATGAAAGTGTTAGAGCAATTTTACATTACGGGGCAGGTGGCCCAGAAGCTATTGTTGGCACGAATGATGTGGGGATTGTCGCTACCACTTTAGCTCTTGATTCCGTTGTAAATGGGAACCATAGTAGTGGACGCAATTCTATTCCTGGATACAAAGAATTAATGGCTCATGCAGAAGCTAAAGATGCTCCTTCCGATAATATTGATTTTAGTAAATATTCTTTGAACAGCAGTGTTTCAGGGAATAGACAAATTTCTGAAAGAGTTACTTTTGAGGCAGATTCAAGAAACTCTATTAGAATCCCTGTTCCTCAAAATGTCACCCTTCATATTGTCGGAGGAGGCAGCTATACGAATAGAACAGTAACAATTAAAGGCGGACAAACATTCTATTTCTCTGCTGGACTGGACTATGGTAATACAGTTCAATTAAAAAATTTAAAGCCTGCAATTGGTGCTTACCAAAGTATATTGTTTGTTCCACAAAGTAATGGTTTTCAAAGATTAGCTCATGGTTATGCAGAAGACCCACCTGTAATGAAAACCTTAACTGTTAAATTCCAAAAAAGACAACAAACAATAACAGTGAATCATCGAGACAAATATGATAACAGGCTTTTGCAAAGTTCTCAGTATAAACGGGATATTGGTTCGTCTTATAGTTTCACACCTCTGTCGAAAATTGTTTCAGGAGGAAACACTTTTATTCCAGTAGCTAACCAAAAAGCTTCTGGAACTGTACCAAACAGAGATATCACTATTAATTTTTATTACAACTTAGAAAGAACAATCACTGTTCTTCATAAGGACGCACGGACAGATCAATTGATCAAAAGTGAAAAATACACTAAATACAGAGGAGATAAATACAGCTTTTCTCCACGAACTGATTTGAAGAAAGGCGAGTTTAAATATAGACCTGTTAGTACTGCAAAAAAGACAGGTACAGTCGGCAGCCAGAACATTACTTTGACCTTTTATTACGATGTTCCCCTTATAAAAGTGGGAATGGAAAAAATTCAAATTTATACAGCTCCAGCCAGCAAAGGTTTGCCAGTGAAAGTTACTTTATCGAAGCAAAATATATATCCTAGTTCAGTCGCAGATATGGCTACAGCTCCTGTTAATATAGGTTTGTATCAAGGTTCAAAACAGATTGTCAGTAAAAAATACACGGCTAAAACTTTACCGAAAAGCCTTGAGCTGACCATTCCGAAAGATCAGCTGAATGTAAACACTCATAAACCTTATACGATCAAATTTGAAGGGTACAATTCAAACAATGTTTCTGTTATTCAAAATGCAGGATCTCTTACAACAGAGGGTTATACGTCCGCAGAACAAACTATTACGAGTAATGCTAGCAAGAATGTAACTTACAAAGGTGTAGTCATGACTGAAAGAGAAGTCGGAAAAAGTATGAAGACGTACTATGAGACCTTTACGTTGAAGCCAAAAAAATTGGATAAAATGCGGACAGGCTATGGATTTGAAATGCCAATGGAATTTACTTATGAAAATGAAATCGGGAACAGTAGTACATCCTTTTCATTTGATATGAACGTACCAGAGAGTTTAGTAGATAAAAGCTATTTAAGTTATCCGGTGAAAAACAAGATTGCCACTGTTCCTTTTGATAAAACATATGAATCTACAAATAAAAATGGTCAAAAAGTCACTACAACTCAAAAATTTGAACTTCCTCATGTGAATGTAGAGGAAAAAACCGGGCATCTGTTTAGCGATAAACAAGTTCAAAATCGAGATTCTCGAATAAAAGATAAGTTGATTGATGGTGGACGGAATTTCTATTTGCCGATTTGGGGGCATGTTGGTAATTATCCAATATCTGTAGAATCTGAGGATATTGGAATTAATCAAATGAACATCGATGTTTCACAAGACCTTAATGTTTTTGCTCATTTCTATACACATATTGATTCTTCGACTGTGGCTGATGATGCAATATTACTTGAACCGATCAACAAAGACGATCCGTTTCCAAACGGCGTTCCTAGTGGCTGGACAAGCAAAGAAGTACAAGAATTAAAGAAGATGCTGAATCGTGAACTTGATAAAGGGAATCTGAAGGTTCCTGCCATTTTTTCGAATATTTTTAAATGACGCTTATAGAAGGTGGAAAAATTGAGGGGATTTGTATCTACCATGTTGCTCATGTTCTTGGGCTTCTATTTGACAGCAAACATTGTTTTTTACAGCTTGGAATATTACAAAAGAGACTCCATTGTTTTAACGATGATAGAATCTGCAAAAGTTGCTGGTGTCACTAGCATAGATGGGAGTTCGCGTGTGACACCTAAACAAGTCAAGATTACGGAAGAAACATTTGAAAATACGTTTGAAACGTTTTTTCAGCGAAATCTGAACGTGAAAATGAACGTTAAAGATTTTTCTTATCACTATTTGAAGGATGCTGCCGGAAATATTAAAGCTGTTCAAGTCATTGTGACCGATGAAAACGGAACAGAATATCAAACAACATTGAGAGAGCACATTCCTAATTACTAATTGAGAGGATGATGGTTTTGATAAGTGATGCTATCTTGGAAGACATTAAGAAAGATCTGAAGGAAAATCATTCAGAATTGTATCTAAATGCATTTCTAAATTTAAATGCAAGACATGAATTGCGTGAAATTTTAAGAAAAGAACATAAAACATTGCTGAATACTGAGGAAAAAGTAGATTACGTGATTCAAGAAACTGTTGGGCTTGGAGTAATTGATGAAATTTTAAATAAAAATCCGAATGTAACGGACATTTCTTTCAACGGTACACAGTTAATAATAGAAACTCCTGAAGATAAATTCCCTTATTCTGGACAGGTAGATGAGAACTACATTATTAAGATTATTCAAAAATTTGCTAATGCTGTTGGAAAAGAGTTTACACCGAAAAGTCCTATTTTAGATGCTGCTTTCGGAAATTTACGATTAAACGCAGTCCATAAGGTGAATTCGCCCTATGGAACATCAATGGCGATAAGAGTTACCAGGCCGCGTCTGGCTCTGAATGAAGAGAACTTCGTCAATTTTGCTCCTAGATATATGTTTGATTTCTTTAAGGCTGCAATTGAAAGTAAATCAAACATTGTGATTTCAGGGGAAACCGGGACCGGGAAAACGGAACTTCAAAAGTTTTTGGTCAGCTTTATTCCATTTGAACAAAAAATTGATTTGATTGAGGATACGCTTGAAAGCCATATGAAGGAACTTTTTCCAGATAAAGATATTACAAGTTGGCTTGCGACAGGAGGAGTAACTTTTACTGATTTAATAAGAGCTGCCCTTAGAAATAATCCGACTTGGATTCTAGTATCGGAGACTAGAGGAAAAGAAGCATACGAAATGATTCAAGCTGTTTTGACAGGCCACAAAATCATTACTACTGTCCATGCTGTTAATGCAGCTGCAATTCCATCAAGATTTGTGAATATGGCCAAAATGGGGTATCAGGTGGACGAGAAGTCTTTGAAAGAAGACATTTATCGGTACTTCCAATTTGGAGTCCATATTAAGAAAAAGAGGATCAACGGAAAAATGGTACGCTATTTATCCGAAGTTGTTGAGTATTTAGAGGGAGGAAAAATTAACAAGATATTTGAAGCACAAGAGATAAACGATGAATTCATTTATAAAAGTTATGATTACAGTGAGGGTTTTGCAAAAAGATTATTAGAACACGGCTCTAAGTATCAAGGAATTCCGAAAATGGAGTGAAAAGAAAATGAAATTTGGAAGAAAAAGGATATTAACTTTAGATGAATTGAATGCTTACAGAAAAGCCTATGGAAAACCTATTCAGAAAAAAGAATTATTTTTAACGATTATGATTCCTTTTTCAGTGACATTTTTCTATACCTTTATTTTGTATTACTACTGGTGGTTATCGTTGATTTGCGGTGTGATCGGAGCGATATACGGTTATATCTTCATAACATCCCAACAGGTCAAAAGAATATATGAAAACAATGCATTTAGAGAGCGAAATAATTTCATTAATACTATGACGCAGCTTTTAACAAATAATGAGCGAACTGTTTTACAGGCATTACAGACCGTTACGGAACGTGCAAACGGAGAATTCAAGAAAGATTTGCAAAAATTATCTTCAGATCTCATTGATGCAAACAATGAAGATATTAAAAATGCTTTTCAAGAATTGGCAGATAAATACGAAAAGGATGTTATTTTCTCCATGTATATTGAACAATTGATTACTGCTGCCACTCAAGGAAGAACTAATGTCGACACATTGAAAGATATTAAATCTTATCACAATGAAGTGAAAAAGAGACAAGAAAAGTTTTTTGAGGCGAAAAAACGAAAAGAACGAGACTTTAAATATATGTGTCGTGTAGGATTATTCTTTATCGCTGCTGTAACATTTTCTTTTGGATTTGGTCAATTTATAGAAAATTACGCCCATCATGCAATCGGTTGGGTTTCTAGTGCCATATATCTTCTGATTTTAGCAAGAATCTTTCATACATTTCTAAAACGTATGGGGGATGATTCCGTAATGGAGGTAAAAATATGATTCGTACATTATGTTTTAAATTTGCAGAGGAAAATCTTTATAAGATGCTAAGAGAAATGCGCTATGATGAAGCGTATTTCATTAAGTTTCAAAAAATGAGATTTTTGAAAGTATTAGTATTCCTGTTATTTGGAGTAATCTTAAGCATATTTCTCCATCCTGTAGCAATGATTGCAGCAATAGCGTTAGCTATTTATCAGTGGTGGGATCAATATAGGAGAGTAAAAAGTAAATATAATAATTTCTCTTTCAAAAGACAGTTAGAATTTTCAAAGTTTGAAAGGATGCTGATCCCTTATTTGCTTCAATCAAATACTTCATTGTACAACGTGTTCAATCATATGTTATTCCGTCTTGAAGACGGACACGTTAAACAATGTCTGGAGCGATTAATTATTGAAATGAACGACAACCCAAACAGTGTTGAACCATTTAAACGTTTTGCAGAGGATGCTAGTGGAACAAATAGTGCTGTCTTATTTATGACAACCTTGTATGACTATCAGCAAAATACATCTGACCCATCAGTTATTACAGAACTTGGGAAAATGGCTTCTGAAGAGCTATTTAACGGTGTAGATGAAATTATTGAATTTAAACTTAGAAAATTCGATATGTTTCCAACTAAATTGACTATGATCAGCCTAATTATAGTCGGAGGCTATATGGTATCCATGTTTATAAACCTGTTTAAAGAGATTCACCCATAAGAGTAGGTGCAAGCTTGTATGAAGTCTGTGAAATTACTAAGAAAGCTAAGACAGGTGAAATGGTTTGTTCGTTCTGATTTTGATCTTATGATTTGTTTCCACGAAGATACAAAAAAAATAAATGGTTTTTACTTTTATACAAAAAATCCATTTTCTAGTAGATATCAAGAACATAATGAACTTGGATTAGAAAATATTAGTGGGATACTAGATTCAATACGAGAAGGCATAAAAAGTAGACGAGATGTATATGTGATGCTGCCAGGAGATAAATGTGAACGAGTGAAAATATGGAAAGGCTCTTTAAAAAGAGCCGAAAGACAGCTGTTACTAATGACTAAAATGATTCAACAGCAATACGGATGAACAATGTGAAGGTGGTGATCAGTAATGATTGAAGGAAGTATTAGTACAATAGTTAGAATCTTTATTACATTTTTATCCGTTATGGTTCTTGCGGGAATAGGAATTTCTTTATTTCAATTGCAGCAAACGAATCACTTTAAACAATATGTAAACTATGAGATTGAAAGAAATGGCGGACTTACATCTCAGGCTATGCAAAGAATTGACAATTATAGCCAAGAACATTTTAACGGTAGATTTAAAGTCCAGAGCTCTCAGGGGAATCAAAAATATCCTTATGGTTCTGTTATTGAGTACAAAGTAGTAACAGATTTTAATGTTCCGTTTCTAGAAAAATTAAATATCGATACTCCAACGTTAGTTACGTCCGGGGCAGCCTTATCCCTTGTGAGGTAGGTGAAAATAAACTCTTATTAATTTAAAGGTGGTGATGCCTTAAATTTAAGCTCTTCTTCCTCTCATAAAGACAGCAATGGAGGTGAAAAAAGTGATTGATCAAAATACGGATAGAAGTAGCTGGGGCATGATAACCCTTGTCGTAGCTGGGATTGCTTTATCAATTGCAACTGCTGCAAGTACCGAAATCGGGAACTTAGTTGTAGCTCAGATCAAAGCATTGTTTACTGGTTGATATTTTTAGTAGGTGTTAAAGGTGGTGATGCCTTAAATTTAAGCTCTTCTTCCCCTCATAAAGACAGTAATGGAGGTGAAAAAAGTGATTGATCAAAATACGGATAGAAGTAGCTGGGGCATGATAACTCTTGTCGTAGCTGGGATTGCTTTATCAATTGCAACTGCTGCAAGTACCGAAATTGGAAACTTAGTTGTTGATCAAATCAAAGCGTTGTTTACTAGTTAAATTATTAACGGTAAAGGGGAAATGAACCGAGTATGAAAAAAAAGTTACTTGGATTAGGGTTGGCTGCTGTAATGAGTTTGTCTTTTGCAACAGGAGCCTTTGCTGATACCAAAACGAACAATGTTGATGTAACCATTGAGAGTGGGGAATTTTCTTTGGCCACATCAAACATTGTATCGTTTGGCAAAGTGAAATTAAAGGAAACTCCACAAACGTATAATACCTCTTTTGGAGGTAAATTTACAGTGAAAGATTTAAGTGGTAGACAAGTAGGCTGGAGAGTGGACGTATCAGCCACTCAATTTAGTGATGGAACAAACAAATTACCGAAAGGCACACTATCTCTAAGTCCAGTGTCTACCATTAAACGTGTTGGAACTGGACAAGGTGCATTGCCAGTACCTGCCACAACTGCGAATAAAATCATCGATGATGGCGCTGTGACAATTGTCAAAGCAAATGCTGGAAGTGGCATGGGTGTATTCGAGTTTGAGTTCCCTCAAAATGCTCTTTCTATCGTTGTCGATCCTACAACAGCAAAACTGAACAGTGAAAATGCAGTCTATACATCAACCTTAACGTGGGATTTAGTACAAGCCCCATAAATTACAAAGAGATAAGGGCATCCCCCTTATCTCTTGTAAAAAAAGATGAGGTGAAGAATTGAGGTGAAAAAAAACAGGATACGTTGTTTAGGGATTATATTATCAACTTTGATAGTAGGTATTGTTCCATTATCAAGTGAAGAGGTATTCGCAAGTAGTCAAAACCAAACGCCATCATTGAATGCTTATCAAATGGATGATCACGTAAAGCTTGAATGGGCAGTCGAAATGTTAGATGAAGATGTTTTATATAAAACTAGCTTTGAAAATGGTGATGAAATTCCTTTTTTGAATTACGGTGGCGTAGATAAAGCTGGTGGTACATCAGGAGGGCAGTCTATTACATCAGAACAAGTCTATGAAGGTAGTAAATCATTAAAAATACATGATACTTACACAAATGGACAAAGAACTGGAAATCCTGATATTAACGGGAATTATCAATATGCCAATTTTTCAAGAGCCATCTTTGATAGAAAATACGTGGCAAATGGAACAAATCTATCTATCAGTTTTCGTGCGAAAACGACAGGAGAAGCCATTATTTCACCAAGTTCTCAGTGGGAACAAGCTGATTATGGTTCTCCTATGAATATTACATTTTTAGAAAAAGTTAATGCAGGAAGCACAACAGCGAAAGTAAGCGATCCATCTTTTTTTAAGGAATATCTTGATAGAGGAGAGCGATTTTATTTAGCTGACAGAAAAGGAAAATATACAAGAATTTATGTTACAAGCGTTAATCTCACACAAAAAACTATAACTGTTAATAGTCCGTTTCAAAGTACTTTCGAAAAAGGCGAACCTGTTTTAGCACATACTATCAGACAACCAGTTTCTTTTCAAAGTAGGCATATAACAAATAGAAATTGGGAACTTTTTAATGTTAATACAAAAGTTGCCAATCATGCAGATTATAATACATTAGTTAACGGTTTTTCTTTTACGATTTTCACGGAAACACGAGATACTGTTTATATTGACAGTTTAAAAATGGGCTATGCGACAAGAACACAATTGTATAGAGGAAGTCAGATTATATATGACGGTTATTTATCAGATTTTGAGGATACAGAAGCAACCGACAAAACACCGCCTCCAAAGGTATCAAATTTTACTACTTCTAAAGAAGGAGAAAAGACGTTTATCCAAGCAAGTGTTCCTGATGACAATGGAACAAATTACAGCTACAAGGTAAAAGCAATTTCAAACAGTGGTGGAACATCTTATATGTCTGATACCAAGACCATCAATATAAAAAGTGGATTTAAAGGTTTTTCATACGTTATTGATGATAAACCCAATACTATTCCAAGTGGTACGGTTAATTCTACAACGGGGAAAATAGAAGTTCCTATTAATGCCAATGGTGATTGGTATTTACACATACGAGCCATTGATAAAGCAGGGAATGCTTCGGAAACCACACATCTTCCTTTGAATGGTATAGCGATAAAAAAGTTAGAGGTTACTGTGCCGAACATACAACCATTCCCAACTATTGTTTTACAGGATCAGCCGAAAGCTTACAAAACGTCTTTTACATCGAGTTTCAATATTAAAAATTATTATCCTGAAACAGGGAAAGGTTGGCGTTTAGACGTTTCGGCAAGTCAACTCAGGTTAGTAGGAGATCAATATACATTGCCAAAGGGAACGATAAGGTTAGAACCGTTGTCTAGTATTGAACGAGTTGGTGAAGGTTTGGGAAGCTTGCCGACAAAAGGAATTACTCAAAAGACCGTGATCGATAATGGAAAAGTGACGGTGGCGAATGCTACTAGTGGCAATGGTATAGGAGAATATAAACTCACATTTCCTCAAAATGCATTAGAAATAGTAATTGATCCAACAACAGCCAAGAGAGGAAGGTATCAATCTACTATCACATGGGAATTAGTACAAGCACCGTAAAAAAGGGGGGAAGTGAAAAAATAATGGGCAAATTAATAGGACAATTTAAAAAAATTTTATTGAAATTAAGTTTTTTTTCTATCTTGCTAATGCTTGTAGGTACATCGGCTCCCTACTATGCAAATGCAAGTAGTGAAGGATTACCGTTCTTTGTGAAGCCTATTCTTCCTGAAAATCAGGATAAAAATATTGATCATTATATCTCCATTACAACAAAAAAAAAGTCGTTGAACCAGTTAGTGGAATTTTTAATCACAAACCGAACAAATGAAAAACAAACAATCGATATTGAAATATTGAATGCTTACACATCCGCAAACGGAGTGATTCAATATGCAGCAAAAGAAAGTGATAATAACAAAATCATCAACCCAAAATATGAAATGAAGCAATATATTGAAGGGCCCAGTCAGGTGGAACTACAAGCCGGCCAAAGCAAGATTATTAGATTTAAATTAAATATCCCGGATATGGACGGTACAGTATTGGGAGGAGTCGCTTTTAAAGGTGAAGGAGATCATGAACAAACGAAAACAAAAGGTGTTTCTTTTGAAATCCGAAATGAAATTAATACAGTATATGGTATTGCTGTAAATTTCCCTACAAGTCAAAAAGATTATGAATTTAAATTCGGCAAACCTTTTCTTGATCCTATGGCTAGTTATTATGCCATTCGACTACCCGTTACGCTAGACAGTCCTCTGTTATTAAAGGACGTTGATATAAATTATGAAGTTGAATATAAAGGCGAAAAACTATTCTTTTCAAAACAAAAGATTGACTTTGCGCCAATGACCGAAACAAATTTTTCGATCCCTTTTGAAGCAAAAGAAATTAAACAGAACAAACCATATACGCTGAAAGGCGAAATAACTTACGTTGATACAAACGGCCAAAAACAAGTTAAAGAGTTTGAACAGGATTTTGTTTATAAGGTGAATGACAATCTAATCAGCAATATTGTTTCTAATTTAATAAATGTACCAGATGAAAAAAGCGAATTTTCATATTTATCCTTGCTACTGTTATTGTTAATTATTCTTCTTTTAATTTTCTTCTTTGTTATATTTCGGAGAAGAAGGAAAAAAAAGGATGAAGAAAAGAAAAATACTGATGAAATAACATCTTTAGAAAAGGGAGGAAATACAAGTGTTTAAATCACTAAGAACATTACTCAATGCGTTGTTTACTGACATTACTTCTACATTTATTACGTTGTTTGCTATCGGAATCCTAGTTTGTGGACTTTTAACCGCATTTGGTGGAGAAGAAAATCAGGCAAAATTTAAGCGTGGCTTGGTTGTATGTATCGGAGGTCTAATTGTCTTCTTGTTGGCAAAGCCAATCGTGTCTTACTTCCAAACTCATTTATAATTTTGAATTTCGTGAGGTGTAGAAGATATTGTTATACGGAAATGAGTCAGCCGCAGTGCGAAGAGAACGTCTTAGACAAGAGGGGAAAATTGAACTTCCCCTCAATGTAGATACACGGAAATATTTATTATCATTTGTTCGGTGGAAAGATGTATTAATTTCGCTTCCTTTGCTTATAGCCGCCATAACTGTTTTATATATCCTATATCAAATGGGAATTAAGATCAATTCACAAAACGTAATCATTTGTTTTACACCTTGGGTTGTATTTCTTGTATTGCTTACCATCCAACATCCTGATAGAAAAAATATTTCTTTCTTAGAACATAGGATTGTTTGGAGAGCGAAATATAACCGCAGGCAAAAACTATTCACTTACTCAAAAGGTGATTCGATGAGCAATAGTAAAAGCAAAAGTAAAGGAAAAAAGGAAATTAAGGATATTCGGGATCAGCTAGGTATTTCTAATATCTATTCTGATTGTTATGAAACAAATGACAAAAGATTAGTGAAAGTTATAAAAGTATCTAGTATTAATCTATCTTTATCCACTCGCTCTGAAGAAGAAGCTATTTACAAAGCATATGAGACATTTTTAAATGATTGCCCGGAAGCTACACTTCAAATCAATTTAATTGCTCAACCAGTGAACCTTAAAAACTATGCTTTGTACATTAAAGAAAGAACTGCAAATGAACAGGATACTGCTAAGAGATTATTATCAAAATCATATCTTGATTTTGTTTCTAATATTGAAAAATCAAGAAATATGGTCTCTCGGAATAGGTATTTGATCATTTCAAGGCCTTTTACAGAGCAAAATAGAGAGAAAGTGTTAGATGAACTAGATCGAGATACGAAGATTCTGTTATCACAAATCGAAAACATGTTAGGCGGGCGGTATCAACTGAAAGGTAAGATTTTAAATAATGAGGAGCTTCATAACTTAATTTATACATGTATCGATTATGAAAACGCCCAAGTGAATATGGGCTTTTTAAATACTAGTCTTCCCATAACAGTAGGAGAACAAACGTATAACGAAATGAAAGCAAGATGGGAAAAAGAGAAAATGGAAAAAATCATATGATGAGGGAGAAGGAGGAAGAATAGATGAAATTTATACTCCCACTGAAAATTCCCTTTTTAAAGAAAAAAGAAAGCTTAGAAGATTCATATAGCAATGAACACATTCTAAATTTGATTTCCCCCGATTCAATTGAAGAAAAAGAAAACTATATTCGTTCAGGTACAAACTATACGCGGACTCTTGTGGTTGTTGAATATTCTTCCATTCTCGTAAGAGAATATATACGCAAATTAAGCGATATTAGCGATAACATCAGCATTGTTCAATACATTACGGAATATGATACATCTGAAGTTAAAAGACATTTATCAGAAAGTATTAAACAAAATAATCAAAAATTAAATAGTAAATATGTGAATGATGCAATGAAATCAGAGGCAGAAGCTCAGATTGATAGTGCTCGGATGCTTCTGAATCAATTAAGTTTTAAAAATGAAAAGATGTTTATGTTTCAAATGCTCATTCATATTGTTGCGAACAGCCTGAAAGAATTAGATACTCTTACGCAACAAGTGAAAGTCATTTGTGGTTCTTTTGCTAAGACGCTCACCCCTACAACAAGAATGAAAGATGCTTTCGATAGCTTTTTACCTATAGGGAAAAACAAAGTTTACGATCTAACATATCGCCCAATGAATGCTGAAGCTGTTGCATTATTTTTTCCATTTCATGAAAATGAAATTTTTGACGAAAGAGGAATTATTAAAGGGCGAAATATGACCACTGGAAATGTAGTGATTGTTGATGATGACTTGCTGCTGAATCGTCATGAATTTGTGATCGGTGTATCAGGTTCAGGTAAGTCAACATATATTTTTGTTGACATGATGAAAAAGTATATGTTAGGACGGAGAATCATTGTAATTGATCCGAAAGGAGAGTTTGGAGAAGTATTTGATACCCTTGGGGGTGAACAAGTTAAAATCAGCCTTAAAGGCGGAGATATCATTAACCCATTTGATATTCCAAAAATCAATAATTCAGATGATACTAATGATTCTAACCCTATCATTTCGAAAATTAGTACATTATTAACTATGTTTCGATTAATGTATCCAGAAATGACGGACTTACAGGAAGATATTCTGTCAAAAATACTGATTGAATTATATGAGAAATTTGATATTACGGAAGAAACGAACATAAATGACTTGAAACCGACTGACTTTCCAAAGATCGATGATCTTTATGAGTTTTTAAACGATAAAAAAGAAAAGGGTTCTGAAGAATATAAGCATCTTATGGATTTTCATACGACTTTATATGCGTATGCAAAAGGTATGTTTTCGAAAGTATTCAATGGGCATACCAATGTAGATGTTACGAAGCCACTTGTCTGCTATGACATTTTCGATCTGCAAAAAAGAGAAAAAGTACAAAGAATCGTGTACTTTAATTTGTTATCACATATCAATTACGACATTTTGAATGGTGATCGTCATCCTACTCAAGTGTATATTGATGAGGCACATATTATAGCCGATCCTAAAGTTCCTCTCGCGATGGATTATGTACATTTTATGATGAAAGTATTGCGGTCGTTCAATTGTGGTGTGACAGCTGCTACTCAATCAATAAAAGACTTTCTATCAGCAAAAGACGATAAACGAAACTACGGTGAAGCTGTTATTTCACAAGCTATACAACGCTTATATTTGCCGATGCAAGAAGTTGAGATCAATTTCTTGGAGGAAGAACTTGGACATCAATTTTCTGAAGAAGAACGTTCTACTTTAACCGTGGTTGAAGGTCGAAAAGATGAACAGGCCGGAAAAGGAATCTACTTTGTGGGAGCTAAGAAAATCAAACTAGAAGTACAGCTGACAGATATTGAAAAACAATTATGGTTCGAACGGAAGAAGCTGAGTGAGTTGGTGGTATGAAAGACATTATACGTTCTTTACTTCTTTGGAAAGCCAAACCACTTATTTTTGTTGGATTAGGATTATTATTTATTGTCGTTATTTTTGCTGCTATTAGCAATGCAATCTTTGGCGAGGACGAAAATGATACTCCAGGTACAGCCTTTTGCACGCCAGGAAACATTGATGAAGAAAAAATTGAAAATGTTTTATCCAATTCCGGTGTTTTTACAGGGAAAACGGACGTTTTCTTGACGGCTGCTGAAAATTACAACATCGATCCTGTACTTCTAATTGCTATTGCATTACATGAGACAAGCTATGGAACATCACCAGCTGTCAGAACAAAAAATAATCCGGGGGGAATTATGGATCCGAATACAGGAAGGCTAAAAGTTTTTAACAGTCTGGATGAGGGAATTGATTTCATGGCAGGTGTCCTATATCGGGTGTATATTTCCCAAGGGTTAGTGACGATTCCACAAATTGGGGCGAAATATGCCCCCGTTGGAGCTGACAATGATCCTAACAATTTGAACAAAAACTGGGTTCCGGTCGTTACCAGTATTGTTAATCAGCTTGGAGGTCTATCAATGAACTGTGAAGTTATCGGAACTGGTGAATTCGCCCTTCCGGTTACTTCGTTTAATATTACATCGAAATTTGGATATCGTGTTGATCCGGTTTCGGGAACAGGAACAAAGTTTCATAAGGGAATTGATTTTGCGTGTTCGAGAGGAGAACCTATTTTTGCAGTTGACAATGGAAAAATAGCTGTTTCCGTGAAATCTGGTTGGGGTGGAGGATACGGGCATCACGTCATTATTGATCATGGTGATAAATACACACTGTATGGACATATGGAGAATGTAGATGTAGATGTTGGGGATGCAGTTAAAAGAGGACAAAAAATCGGAACATGCGGTACTACTGGACATTCAACAGGCTATCATTTGCATTTTGAGGTTCAGCTAGGAGGAATTTACGGTGAAAGAGTTGATCCTATGAATTATTTCAAATCAACCAAGGAGGATGATCGATGAGATTCACGATCACGAATATTGTCTTACTGCTGCTTCTTTTGATTACGGGAAGCTTCAGCTTCGTACAATACACGAACCTTCAGGAGGCAGAAGAAAAGATTAAACAGTTTCAGGATATTGAACGTTTGAACGAACGATCGGAAGATTTTATTCGCGCCCTTTTCTATGGAAAACACAAAAAATTTTTAACCGGAAATCTATTAGAGGAGTATAAATCCAGTCAGGAAGAACACGGGGAACATCTTGAAGAAAACATAGGAGAAATCAATGAATTAAAGGTGCAGCAACTATTCACAAAAAGAGTTAAGAATGAAGATGACGTTGCTGAATCATATGCGATTGTACAAGTTCGATATGAAACAGGAGAATCAAGCAATGTTCAGGATGATTATATTCAAACGTTATCGATTAAATCCCATTGGGTAAAGGAATCTAAAACGTGGAAAGTTGATGACTTGGAAATGTCTCTTTTAAGCGACAGCCAAGACGAACTGTTGCGGAAACAAGCTGAAAATAAGTAATAAAGGAGGGAGAATATGAATCTTACACCCAAACAGCGAAAACAAATATATGATATTACGCAAAAAATATTATCTATTTTTGAACGTTTTTTCTCCCTCATATTTAAATTATACGAAAAGCCTGTTCAGCGAAAAAAGAGAGAATTTTTTCTGAAGCATGGAACGGAAATGACAGAAGAAGAAATTCGCGAATTTCAATATAAACTGACGCTAGGTTGGACAGTACTTTTGTTTGTGGCGATTTTATTCTTACTAGAAATTGGAGGGAGAATTTTTTGAAAAAATTCACTCGAATCCTGATTACTGCGCTATTTTTATTCATAGTCTTTCCAACGTCCGGTTTTGCTGAAAAAGGAGACTTTTACGAAAAAAATAAAGATTTTTTTGGTGAGAAGAAATCAGCTGAAAGTTACGTCGATATTTTGAAGAAATACGACGATGAAACTCAAACAATCGAATGTGGAAGGTTTGAAGCAACTTGTCACATCTATAAATTTATATTTGAGATCGGCGTTTCATCTATGGAATTCGTAAAAAATATTATGAAATCGACGATTGTTTCCCCTAGTGACATTATTAACAATCCAATGTATGAAAGATATCAAGACGGTTTATTTGCATTATCCAAAACGATCTTGGCCATTTTTATCACCTTTAGCATGACGAAAATTGTCAGTCTTCGAATGGCAGAGGCTGATGATGGCGCAGTTGTCATGAATGAAAAACTAGTTAGTATATTTGTTATTTGTGTGTTTCTATTCTTATATGAGGACATCATTAGATGGATACTAAGATTTCAAGAAAAGCTTATGACAGCGATCATAGATACCATACACACAGAAAATTTAGTTCGAAATATGATTACGAACATACTACTAGCTCCTGGCTTATTTGCTTTCATTACGGTATTAGTGATTGGAATTATTCTAGTGGTTCTTACACTCCAATTCTTTTATCGCATTGCCCTTGTTGCAATTTTGTATATTGTGGGGCCAATTGCGATTGTAACAAAAATTAACGATACATTTAATTTCTTTGATTTTTGGCTGAAGCAATTTGTTACATCTTTCCTAACGCTCGCTTTGCAATTGATTTCTACAGCAATTGGATTACAACAGATTTTTCAAGCGCCGCGTTTCTATGGGGATACATTTCATTTATTTGTCGGCTTTGCATTTTTCTTCCTTGCGATCACACTTCCATCCATACTAGGTCAATGGGGCTTCAGCACGGGTTCAGCACGTTCACTTATGTCCGGTGCGAAAACTATTGCTAGAGTAGCATTACGACGATAATATTCTGTTATTTTTGATCTGAAAGGATGATAACAAATGAAAACGTATAGAAGTTCTCACATGAAAAAATGGTTATTGCTGCCCCTTGTTGTTGCTGGTGCTTCTTTAATCGGTCTAGTTGGTTGCCAAGCTGAAACGAAAAAAAGTACTCAGGTAGAGGAAAATCAACAAAAAGAACAGGAGCAATCGAAAATGTTTTTTTCTAAAGAAGATCGTCAGATCGCAAGAAAAAAAGCTGAACAGTATATTGCAACGTTGACAGAATTTAACGGTCGTTCTGTTTTCAAGGATGAGGAAAATGAAAAAGTTCGTGAAGAACTGAATCACTTGGCAGATGAGCAAAAACTGATACATCCAGAATCCTATTTTGCCAACCCGCAATATACATCGTTTATTAATACGAATGAGGACAGTAAATTAGTTCTCAGTAGCGATAGGTTTCAATTAGGAGATACATTTCAAGAGAATTATTATAAATATATAGACGTTCATGAATTGACGCTGCCGATTAGATATAAAGCAATATCTGAAACATCATCAGAAGATGTGCAGCTTGAATCAAATATTTGCTTTGTAAAAACGGCAGATGGTGAAATCTATATTTTAAGTGCTCCAATGTTGGTGGGGGAAGACCTAAAGAAAAAAAATGAAGATGCGTATTATGACGAATATAACAGAGAAGAAATTAAACAGGAAATTAAAGAAGAATTAAACATTTAAATCAAGAGGTGATGTATAATGCATTTTCCTTTAAATAAATATGGGGAAGTCGAAATACAAAACGATGAACTTCGATATTTTTTCCCTATTGTTCATACGGACGTAAATGATCTAGAGACATTTGAGAAATCTTACAGAAAGAAGAAACAGGAGCTATCGGATAGTGATTGCTATATTTTCGCAAATCAGCTTGATGTAGTTCGGGATCGTTTCTGCTTTTCTTTTCAACTGGAAAATATGAAGGCATATCATTACATTCGCCAGTTCGCTTTTGTTGAACAGTTATATTATTTTCAATCGTTAGTGAAATTGGCCCAAAACTATAAAAAGACACCCATTTTATTTGATAGAAACAGTTTATTATTAGACCTTACAGATCGGAAAATTAAGACTTTTGTTTTCGGATTCTCTAAGCATAAGATTCATATCATTGTTGATCCAGTAGAGGGTCTAAGAGAAATGATCCTTTTTGCGCTGACCACGTTAAATCATGTGATAGAAAAACCTAGAAGAGTTGATTTTATCGATCAGCGAGATGTGGTCATTCGTTTCGCAGAAAATATATTGCATGCAAAAAGCGTGAATGAAATCGAGCAACATATAGCAGAATCTATTCTAGAGTTTGAACGGCAGCTGGAATCAGAAAAAAAAGCTTCAAAATCGAAACTAAACTTTAACTTCGCTTCTATTGCGAGCAAATTTAGGATAAAAAGTAATGAAAAGGATGAGTCTCCTAAAGAATTTGATTATGAAACTCCTGAAGAAACTTCTGAAGTTACGGCTACTGTGGTTGAAGATACAAATCGGAAAGATAAAACGGATACTGAACAGGAGAAACCGGAAGAAAAAAATCCTAAAGAATATATTCAGCGTTCCGTTACAGCTATCGGAAAACTAATTAAATCAAAGAAAAAAGCCGTTTCCCCCGAAATGCTTATTGATGCGTATCAGGCCGCTCTGTTAGGTCAAAAACAGGAAGCGTTAGACATACTAGAACGGTTCGGATACGACAATCTAAGCAAAAAAGATCAAAAAATCATGCTGTTGCTTTATAAAGATACGGATCAAGCCAAAAAAGCTTTAAAACTTAGTCCGGAATTTGCAGAGGAAATCGTAACCGATTTTGTCTCTAAAGGGAAACTGGAGGATTTGAGAGACTTAGAGGATCTTAATAATCCAGTTATAAATTATGAATTAGCCTATTTAGATGGCAAATGGGAAAGTGTATTGGAATTAAGAAAATATGTGAAAATGACCAACAGACGCAGAGGACAGTTGGTTAGTGCTCACCTAAATATGGGGAGAATTGAGGAAGCTAAAAAGCTTGCTGAAGAGGATTCTGAACTTAACAAAAAAATCAAAGACTATGTTGTTGAGAGATATAGAATGTTAGAAAACTACATCTAAAAATAAAAAAGGAAGGGTGTATTATTTAATCCCTTCCTTTTCTTTTTCAAGTGTTTTTTGTATAATCATATTTTTTGTTGGAAGTTGTAATTTTTCAATCATATTGTTAATATACTTTTGAGTGATTTTAGATGGTATATAACCAATCCTTTCCCTAATGATATTTTCTAAAACAAAGCATTTTCTAGTCCAATATTCATACTGCTGATAACTGTACTTTTCTGCTTCTTCAAACTTTGTAGCTCCTTGTTTCATGGCCTGAATAAATATGTATCTGTTATTATAGATTTCTGCTCGCTCTTTCCGAGCGAGTTTCAAGCACCACAAGAGTTCAAGTGTAGTAAGTTTCATAAGCTCAGTAGTGGATTTTTTCACGTCCTCTATGGAAGGCTGCTCTTGAGGGAGTAGGCTCTTCCTTTCCCCATTTTCCTGAATGTCCTCTTTTTTTAGTTCAATTTGACAGAAATTGCAGTAATAAAATTGAACTTGCAATTGAACTTCGCTGCCGCAATATGGACAAGTTTTCATAAAATCCCCCTATTGAAGTTTAATTTTTCATCGAAAGTGAAACGGCCTTAGAGACCGTTTCAGATCAGAATGGAAGATCCTCCTCTTTAATATCAATTGGTGTTCCTTCGTTTGCAAAGGGATCATATTCGCCTTGATCGTCTGTTGTTCCACTTGCTCTTTTGGGTTCTAAAGGTTCTAAAAATTGAACGCTGTCCGCCACAACCTCTGTTACAAATACTCTTCTTCCCGTTTGATCTTCATAGCTGCGTGTTTGAAGACGGCCATCAACACCCGCAAGGCTGCCTTTTTTTAAATAGTTGGCTACGTTTTCCGCAGGACGCCGCCAAACGACACAGTTAATAAAATCTGCTTGACGTTCCCCTTGTTGATTCGTAAAATTTCGATTAACGGCCAATGTAAAGGTTGCAACAGCTACACCACTAGGCGTATATCGTAATTCAGGATCTCTTGTAAGCCGACCGACCAGAATGACACGATTTATCATTTTTTATTTTCCTCCTATTCGTTGAAGACGTTGAAGATGATTACCTGAAATGGGTTGTAGAAATACGTAATTGTTTCTTCATATCTTCCACACCCGCATGGGCAGAAGATATTCTTCAACCCCTTCTTGATGCAGTGCTTTTCTGGCACGAAAGGAAAACCTTTCGGCGGATGACTGAATTTATCATCGTATAGGAACGGATAACATACATACTTATCCGCCTTACGAAAGTCTACTGCGTAGACTTTCTTTATGTCGTGTACAATGACACTTCTTGGAGCAATGTCATTGTACATCTGTATAAATTCTTCTACATCTTCTTTTTTTACAGCCCAGGCCGAAATGAATCCTGAGCTGTACACTTTTCCATCAATATATACCGCAAGCTCTCTTTCCGCTTGCGAGTTGTCATAATCGAATTTGATGAACTCAAATTCGATTTTTTCAACTTTTTTCTTTTGTGTTTCGGTTTTTTTTACCTTCGGCTTCGGCAATGCAATTCCGTTCGCTGAAGCCCACTTTTTCATTTCTTCTTGAAGTGTATTCATATTCATCCCCCTCAGAAGAATAAATTTGATAGAAATCGGCAGCGCCTGACTATCACTAAACCTGGACGGATTTTTCGCTGCACGTTAGACTCCTAACAGTGTATTTCAGTTTCAACTATTCCAATAATATTCTTTCAAGCCGTCTTGGACGGCTTTACGCTCCCGATTGGATCGAGTATCTCTCCAATCGGATTGATAAATGTTACGATTTGTTTGCTTAATCCCTTCATCGTACCGCCGACAATATGTCAGCGATACTAGTAAGGATTAAACGTAGCTTAAAAATTCAGGTTCTATTAAGAGATAATCTCCTGATGAAATTTTCTGACACAAACACATATTGTCTTTTTCAATAAATTCGACAATCCTTACGATTTCATTGATACTGTAACCGAACGTTACAGTATACAAATCTTCATTCTTTTCCATTTTTAAATTCCTCCTTATTTTTTTTAAATACCAACTACTCCTTTATTTATCGTTTTGTTTTCCTTAACCTTATGTCTTAATTATATAATTATATAATTGCATAATCAAGTACTTTTTAAAAAATTTTTTAATTTTTCTAAGTCCTCCTTCCAAAAGAGCTGGACTTTCCCTTTTCCAGTACCATACTCTTTGCAAGGAGTAATACGACCTTCTCTGATGTGATGCTGGAAAGCTACGTTGGATAGATCAACATATCTTTCAGCTTCCCTCCTGGTCATGATTTGCTCCAAAAATTCTTCTTTAGTCATTTTCATGCTGTTCCCTCCATTTTTTCTTTTTATAAAATTATATAATTATACAAGTGATTAGTAAATATTATAAAAAAATCTCACTCTCCAGTGAGCGAGATAAATTTTAATTTGTTTTTTCTGCTAATTCATACAATATTTTTTGTATATTCAATCCTTTTGTGTAATAAATCGGTATGTCATTTTCTATTGCAAATGCTTTTGCTTCCCACATGGCAAGATGAGGGATAAATTGCGTGAGTATAACAATTATATCGGCTTGTTTCAAAACTTGATAAAAATCTGGATCTAATGTTTTGCCTGAATGCGTAAGTACATTACATACATATTGCTGTTTAGCCTGCTCCTGTCGTTGGCCACCAATAATAACCACAGTTTTTCCTTCAAGATTACTTAAATTATCTTCTGCTTTCTCAATCGTTTGTTCTTCTAAAAAAGCAGGTTCTTTATTTTCTTCTTTTGGTCTTAATTCATTAATTATCCGATCTTTTTCTTTTAGTTCACGAATTAATTCACTAACAAGCGATTTTAATTCGTGAATTTTTGTTACATCAGATGGATCACGCTGATAAGTAATCTTTTTATTCTTCATATTTCTTATATTTTCATATGCTTGATGGAGATTGTTTTCTAATTTTTGTTTTTCTACTTTCATTTCATCTATTTGGTGAACATAGTCTGTTATTTTATTCCTTACTCTATTAAGCTCGTCTGTTAGCATAGAGATTCTCCTAAAAAGAAAATCATTGTCTCCTTGATTTCTTCTGATAACTTGGCCGATCCACTCAGTCCTTAGCATCTCCGTTGCTTCACCAAGAGGAAAATTGAGAATCATGAATCTCATACGTTTTTTGCCGTAATATTTCATATCTTTCGGAATGTCCCAACCTATTCCGGCAATTACAAGTAAATGCTGGTAAATAAAATAATCATTAGCCAATCTCCAAAACAATTGCTTTTCTTCAATAGTTGTTATTTTATTGAGTGCTTCTTTTCTTAATTTATTTAGCGTGTTGGCATTCGATATTATATTCATTTTCTCAAATGCCTCTTTAATTTCAAAATCATTTAGTTCATTAATTAGATCTCTCCAGTTTGCAATTGCATAATCTGTGTATTGTTCCCAAAATTCTTTCTCTTTTTTGTTGAAAATTTCAAATCGTTTCTTATGTTCTTCTTCCATCTTCATCTTATTCGTATCTTCTGTTCTGTATAAATTCCCGTAATTTATTTCTGTTTCTGTTAGAGTCAAATTTCTTAATTCATCAATATAGATGATACTTTCGGGACTATTTTCTGTTTCACATTTTGGGCAAATAATTTGTTTAATAGCATGCTTTGTTTCATCCATTTTTTGGGGTAGCGTCAGGAAAATGCAGATTTACAACGTTAAGGAAATTACAATATTAAAAAGCCCAATTTCTCAGTATTAAAATTGAGAAATTGGACTTTTTTAGTTACTCCAGAAACGCGCCCTTTAATTGAATATCTTAAATAGGGTCTTATTCAAAAAAAACGCCTATGCTTCTTAAACTAACCTGCACCCGTTACTTTAAGTGGATTTCACCTTAAACTTGAGATTTATTTTTTAGAATAAATTGATTGTGAAACAGTGATACTACATAAAAACTCTAATCCGGTTGACAAAAAACCGTCCAGACGGTATAGTATAAATATCGAAAATATGGAGGTTATTATGTCTATTTCAAAGCATGCAAATAAGAAAAAAAATATATTGACTGCTGCATCTGAAATTGTAAAAGAAGAAGGGGTTGTCAAACTCACTTTAGAGGCGGTCGCCCAAAAAGCTGGGGTGAGTAAAGGTGGATTATTATACCATTTCCCTAGCAAAGAAGCATTAATTAAAGGAATGGTGGAAGATTGGACAAATAATTTTTTCGAGAGCATTCTAACGTTAGTTAATAACGATAATAAAGAGATAGGAAAATGGATAAGGGCTTATGTTAATACTACATTTTCCGATTTAGATAACAACAATCTAAATTCAGCATTAATGGCTGCGATGTTTATTAATCCAGATTTATTAGACGACTTCCGCCAGAAATACAATAGTATGCAAACAAAATTAATAAATGATGGGATCGACCCTGTCAAAATTACAATAGCAAGATTATCCATAGATGGTTTATGGTTATCAGAAATATTTGGAATGGCACCATTAAGCGAAGATTTAAAAGTTAAAGTTTTTGATGAACTAATCAAAATGACTCAGGAGGATGAATAACAATGTCTTATCTATATTTAGCACTTGCAATAGTGGGGGAGGTTATTGGCTCTTCCCTATTAAAAGCATCTGAAGGCTTTTCAAAACTCTATCCTACAATAGGGGTAATAATAGCTTTCGTTGGTTGTTTTTTCTTTTTATCCTTGTCGCTAAAAACAATCCCCTTAAACACTGCATATGCATTATGGGCAGGTTTAGGACTTGTTTTGACTACAGTAATTTCAGTTTTAGTTTGGAAGGAAAAACTTAACATGGCTAGCATTGCAGGAATAACACTGATTCTTGTAGGAGTTGTAATATTGAATTTGTTTGGACCAGGACATGGAGAATCTGGTCATGAAGCAAGCGAAACTATTACAATCAATGAAAAGATGGAATAACAAAAAAGAGACTGAGACATAAGTAGTTCAGTCCTTACTATACCTGAACGATTGAGAGTTTATAACTTTTAATCGTTCAGGTTTTTTGATTGTGAAAACAATGTTGGAAACAGGGTGGAATGGAGCGTAGGACACTCGACTCCAGCAAGGAAGCTCAGGTTCCTCCCCGCGGAAAGCGAGTGGCCGTAGCGCAATGGAACGAACGTGTTCAGACAAATCAAAGAGATGGGAACAGCTAGTGTTCGTCTTTTAGAAGCAATCATTTTGTTATGTCCCAAACTCTTTTTTTGTTATTCTACTCCTGCTTCTTTAGTTTAAGTACATTTCTTAACAATACCAAACAAGTATTAACATAAATATCCAGTTCCGTTCAGAAATCTTATTCAATAAAAGGGCTATTAAATGAAGTACTTAATTTTATTCAATTATCTCGAATTCAAGTATTCAATATAATGGCCCTTTAATGGAATAGGGAACGACTATTTTTTCCCTTCCGACAGCTTTCTATATAATGAAGCCCTAGACACATTTGTAATTTCACAAATTTGATTTACAGTTATACCTCCTTCTTTATATAGCTTTACTGCATAATTCATTCCTGCGTGATTTTTATGATATTTCTTTAACCGACCTTTAAACTTTCCTTCTTTCTTAGCCAGCTCAATCCCTTCACGTTGACGCATACGGATTAGATCTCGCTCTAATTGGTTAACACCAGCCATTACCGTAATTAAGAATTGGCTGTATGGATTATCTTCTGATAAATCTAACCATGAATCCTTGAGTGATTTTAAGCTTGCTTTTTTACTTCGTATTAAATCGATCAATTCAAATAAATCCTGCGTACTTCGAGTGATTCGAGTCAAGTCTGTAACATAAATAATGTCACCTTCCCGTAAGTCCTCTAACATTTTTTGAAGTTGCTCACGATCCTTTGTTGCTCCAGAAATTTTTTCTTCAAAAATAATATCCATTCCAATTTCGTTCAATTGCTGAAATTGCCTTGAAGGATTTTGGCTAGTCGAACTAACACGTATATAACCGATTTTTCGCAAAATGTCACCTCGTTTTTGAGACAAGTCTTATGAGACTCTCTTAACTATGATTTTATCAGTCTATTACACTTGTATCAATAGAGTACACTCTATTGATATATAATTGAACTAATAAATTGAAAAATACAGAAATGGGATGATATTGAATGAAAATTGCGAGAGGTAGAGAATTGCTTACACCGGAACAGAGACAGTCTTTTATGCAAATCCCTGAAGATGAATGGATATTGGGGACCTACTTCACTTTTTCCAATCGTGATTTAGAAATAGTTAATAAGCGAAGGAGGGAAGAAAACCGTTTAGGGTTTGCCGTTCAATTAGCTGTTCTTCGGTATCCCGGTTGGCCATACACTCATATCAAAAGCATCCCAGATTTGGTCATACAATATATATCGAAACAGATTGGTGCTAGTCCATCCTCGCTTGATCATTATCCTCAAAGGGAAAATACACTTTGGGATCATTTGAAAGAAATTCGAAGTGAATATGACTTTGTAACTTTTACCCTGAGTGAATATCGAATGACGTTTAAGTACCTTCATCAATTAGCTTTGGAAAATGGTGATACTATTCATCTACTGCATGAATGCATAGATTTTCTAAGAAAAAACAAAATTATACTGCCTGCTATCACTACACTTGAAAGAATGGTGTGGGAAGCAAGGGCGATGGCTGAAAAGAAGCTATTTAATACAGTTAGTAGATCTCTTACAAATGAGCAAAAAGAAAAACTTGAAGAGATTATTACTTCGCAGCATCCATCCGAATCCAATAAAACGATATTGGGTTGGTTAAAGGAACCACCGGGTCATCCTTCACCCGAAACTTTTCTAAAAGTAATAGAACGACTTGAATACCTACGAGAAATGGAATTAGAAACAGTGCAAATTAGCCATTTGCATCGTAATCGTCTATTACAGCTTTCTCGCTTAGGTTCAAGATACGAACCGTATGCGTTCCGTGACTTTCAAGAAAATAAACGTTATTCGATATTAGCCGTCTATTTATTACAACTTACTCAGGAGCTAACAGATAAAGCGTTTGAAATTCATGATAGGCAAATACTTAGTTTGTTATCAAAAGGCCGTAAGGCTCAAGAGGAAATCCAGAAACAAAACGGTAAAAAGCTAAATGAGAAAGTTATACACTTTACGAACATCGGACAAGCATTAATTAAAGCAAGAGAGGAAAAACTAGACGTTTTTAAGGTTTTAGAATCAGTTATTGAATGGAATACCTTTGTCTGTTCAGTAGAAGAGGCTCAGGAGCTTGCACGTCCTGCCGACTATGATTATTTGGACTTACTGCAAAAACGATTTTATTCACTTAGAAAATATACGCCAACGCTATTAAGGGTACTGGAATTTCATTCTACAAAGGCAAATGAACCACTTTTACAAGCCGTAGAGATTATTCGAGGAATGAACGAATCCGGAAAGCGAAAAGTGCCTGATGACTCACCCGTGGATTTTATTTCAAAACGATGGAAAAAGCATTTATATGAGGATGATGGTACAACAATTAATCGTCATTACTATGAAATGGCTGTTTTAACAGAACTTCGGGAGCATGTTCGTGCAGGAGATGTTTCCATTGTTGGCAGTAGACAATATAGGGATTTTGAGGAATATTTGTTTTCGGAAGATACATGGAATCAATCGAAGGGGAATACGAGATTATCAGTTAATTTATCATTCGAAGATTATATAACGGAGAGAACCAGCAGCCTTAATGAAAGGTTAAAATGGTTAGCTGCCAATTCCAACAAGTTGGATGGAGTTTCTCTTGAAAAAGGAAAACTGTCACTTGCACGCTTAGAAAAAGATGTTCCAGAAGAAGCAAAAAAGTTTAGTGCAAGCCTTTATCAGATGCTACCAAGAATAAAATTAACCGATTTACTCATGGATGTTGCTCATATAACAGGATTTCATGAGCAATTCACCCATGCTTCCAATAATCGAAAACCAGATAAAGAAGAAACAATCATTATCATGGCTGCCCTTTTAGGGATGGGAATGAATATTGGCTTGAGCAAGATGGCCGAAGCCACACCCGGACTTACATATAAGCAACTAGCTAATGTATCTCAATGGCGCATGTATGAAGATGCAATGAATAAAGCCCAAGCCATTTTAGTAAATTTTCATCATAAATTACAGTTATCCTCCTATTGGGGCGACGGTACAACATCCTCGTCAGATGGTATGAGAATGCAGCTAGGTGTTTCATCACTGCATGCAGATGCAAACCCACATTACGGGACTGGAAAAGGAGCAACTATCTACCGTTTTACTAGTGATCAATTCTCTTCTTATTACACAAAGATTATACATACAAATTCAAGGGATGCTATTCATGTTTTGGATGGATTGTTGCACCACGAGACGGATCTAAATATAGAAGAGCATTATACAGACACAGCTGGTTACACAGACCAAATATTCGGACTGACTCATTTATTAGGATTTAAATTTGCTCCTAGAATAAGAGATTTATCAGACTCGAAATTATTTACAATAGATAAAGCAAGTGAGTATCCAAAATTAGAAGCCATTTTACGTGGACAAATAAATAAAAAGGTCATTAAAGAAAATTATGAGGATGTTTTGCGATTAGCTCATTCTATAAGGGAGGGAACAGTTTCAGCCTCCCTTATAATGGGGAAACTAGGTTCCTATTCAAGACAAAACAGCTTAGCTACCGCCTTACGTGAGATGGGCCGAATAGAAAAAACGATCTTTATTTTGAATTACATTTCAGATGAATCATTAAGAAGAAAAATACAAAGAGGATTGAATAAAGGAGAAGCCATGAATGGATTAGCAAGGGCTATTTTCTTTGGAAAACAAGGTGAGCTTAGAGAACGAACCATACAGCATCAATTGCAAAGGGCCAGTGCCTTAAACATAATCATTAATGCCATCAGTATCTGGAATACCTTACATCTAACAAAAGCAGTTGAATATCAAAAACAGTCTGGTAGTTTTAATGAAGAATTATTGCACCATATATCGCCTCTAGGTTGGGAACATATTAATTTACTAGGAGAATACCATTTTAATTCCGAGAAAATAGTCTCGTTAGATTCTTTAAGACCATTGAAATTTTCTTAACGTTGTTAAAAATGGGGGAATCGTCTCGAAAATGTGCTTAGCGTTGTAAATCCGCATTTTCCTGACGGGACCCCT
>Ga0207866_1000449_pt1 | contig 59901 bp, 60 predicted proteins | sample HigsolmetaAR203D_FD_184835 | JGI IMG/M metagenome (GOLD analysis project Ga0207866, IMG submission 184835) | Ionic liquid and high solid enriched microbial communities from the Joint BioEnergy Institute, USA - AR20-3-D (SPAdes) (version 2) ...
CCCTTTTGAGGGTTCTTTGGCATGCACATTCTTGAAAACAGCTTTCATAGGCGCCGCTTCATCGACATTTCTGCCTCATTCACCCCTCATTCGGACTCAGAACGACTGCTTAATTCCGAGCTCCTATGTTCATTTTATGCTATTTCATTGGTATTTGGAATTACAATTTTTAGCTGTAGCTATTCAACCAATATCACCGATTAACAAATTCCAGCAATATTATGCCCAAAGATTAATTCAAGCCTTCATAATTTCCAACAACTTCTCATAACTGTTCACAACATCGTACTTCAGCTGTCCTGTATTCAGCTTAGCAAAGTGTTTCCGGGCACATTCAATCTTCGCCTTCTCCACTTCACGGAGTTCCATGGATTCCATGGAGCCTTTCGTCTCCGCGATGAAGTTAGAACCGATGGAGTTCAGACAGTTATTGCAGGCTTCTATCGAAAAGATCGAGGCTTCTAGATATCATTTGAAATATGTTCACTTTTCCTTTATCGTGTACATGCCTGAAGATCCAACGGATCCCCAGGATCCGTTATTACATATCCATGACAAGCTCTCTATTCTTCTGCGGGCTATTTATTTTAAGCATACCCATCACCTATTTGTGGTAAGGTTCCCCCCGATTGATCTTCACCGCCCGGTAAATCTGCTCCGCCAGCACGAGCCGCATCAGCTGATGGGGCAGCGTCATCCGTCCGAAGCTCAGCTTGTGCTTCGCGCGCCGCAGCACGGCGGGAGCGAGTCCGGTCGACCCGCCGATGACGAACACCGCGTGCCCGCTGCCGTATGTGCCGAGCTCGTCCAACCGCTCGGCGAGCCGTTCGCTCGTCCACAGCTCGCCGTCCAGCGTCAGCGCGATGACCAGCGCATCCGGCTTGATCAACGCCAGCAGCCGCTCGCCTTCGCGCTCCCTGGCCTGCGCCTCTTCCGCCGGGCTCATCGTTTCCGGCACCTTCTCGTCCGGCACCTCGAGAATGTCGAACTTCACATACGGCCGAAGCCGCTTCGCATATTCCGCGATACCGTCCGCCAGATATTTCTCCTTGATCCTGCCGACCGCCGCGATCTGAATGTGCATCGGCTGTCAGCTCCGCACGGCGGCAAGCCGGTCTTCCGCGGAAGGCGAATAGAACACATCCCCGTGCATATGCCGGATCCGATCCCAGTTCAAGGGATTGGTCGTATCCGGACTGCGGCCCTCCAGAATGGTCTGATACAGCGCGACCTTCTCCTCCAGATGGGCCGCGTGCCGCTTCGCTTCCTCCAGCCGGGCGAGCGCCTCTTCTTTGTGCTTCATCATGAGGGCATAGCGCTGCGGAATGGTCGCATCCCCCTGAAGGCACAGATCGACGTATGCTTTGATCGCCTTGATCGGCATGCCGGATGCCTTGAGGCATTTGACCCCGAGAAGCCAGTTGATCGCTTCCGCATCGAACAGCCGATTGTTATGCTCATCGCGCTGTACGCTCGGCACCAGACCTTTGTCCGTGTAGAAACGCACGGCGTGCTCGGTAAGCCCTGTCATGTGCGCGGCTTCCTTGACCGTGTACATCCGCAATCCCCCCATAAAAAATTTGCTTACGACCGCTTGACTTCGTGTAACACGAAGGCTGTAGGCTTATTGTAACGCAAATCGGCCGTCAGCGGAATTTCCGCATCCCCGGGGAAATGTGCCGTTTGCCGAACACTTCAGAATGACAGGAGTGGAATTGCCATGCAAACCGTTACGCTGAGCAACGGCGTGAACATGCCGATCATCGGCATCGGACTCTGGCAGGTCAACGATGCCCAACAAGCCGAAGACTCGGTCTATGAGGCGCTGATGGCCAGTTACCGCCTGATCGACACCGCCGCCGGCTATCTGAACGAAGAGGCGGTCGGGCGGGCAATCAAGCGCAGCGGCATCCCGCGCGAGGAAATCTTCGTCACGACCAAGATCTGGGTTCAGGATGCCGGCTACGAGAGTGCCAAGCGGGCCTTCGAGAAATCCCTGAAGAAACTGCAGCTCGACTATCTCGACCTGTACCTGATCCACCAGCCGTTCGGCGATTACTACGGCACCTGGCGCGCGATGGAAGAGCTGTACCGTGAAGGCTTGATCCGTGCCATCGGCGTCAGCAACTTCCTGCCGGATCGCCTGATGGACCTCGTCATGCACAACGAAATCACGCCCCACGTCAACCAGATCGAGACGCACCCGTTCTACCAGCAGGCGGACACCAACGCCTTCCTGAACGAGCTGGGCGTGCAGCATCAGTCGTGGGCGCCGTTCGCCGAAGGCAAGAACAATCTGTTCAGCCATGAAGTGCTCGCCCGAATCGCGGCCAAGCACAACAAGACGATCGCCCAGGTCGTGCTGCGCTGGCTGGTTCAGCGCAATATCGTCGTCATTCCGAAATCGGTGCGCAAAGAGCGAATCATCGAAAACTTCAACATCTTCGACTTCGAGCTCGACGCGGACGACATGGAACGCATCAAGACCCTCGATACGGGGAACACCCTCTTCCTGTCGTACCACGACCCGGAAGTCGCCAAAATGATGGGAAGCTGGAAAGTCGATCTGTAATCCGACGGACGAGCACAACAAAACCCGCGGGCCTCTAAGGCTCGCGGGTTCACCCCTTATACCACCAGAACTTCCGGCGGCTGTTCGCACATGTCGCACGTCGCGGGAGGTTCCCACTCGGCGAACGTCGTCTTGTTCAGATCGACCAGATCCGGCGCGTCCTCATACTCGTCGACGAACCGGTCGATCGCCAGTTCCACATGTTCTTTGCATACGCAGTACATCCGCTGATTCAACGCCTTCTTTCTGCTTCGTTCACCATTCTGTATTCGTAAGCGGATCCGATGATCCGGCCGATTATTCTTCTTCCTCTTCGTCGATCTTCTCGGCCAGTTCCACCGTCACCGTCTCCAGCTTGCCGTCCCGATAATACGACACTGTCACTTTCTCGCCGATTTTTTTGCTTCCGTACAGGTACTTGCGCAGTTCCATCGTGCTGCCGATCGGCTGGTCGTCCAGCTTGACGATGACATCCTGGAACTTGAGCCCCGCCTTCTTCGCCGGTCCGACCGCTTCCAGCACGATGACGCCGCGCTTCACGTCATCCGGAAGCTTCAGCTCGTCTTCCTCCGCGGCGTCTCCGCCTTCCTCACCGTCTTCCTCCGCTCCCAGCCATTCCTCGTAAAGCTGCTGTTCCCAGTATTGTTCAAGATCCAGCGTATATACACCGAGATACGGCCGCGGAACGTAGCCGAGATCCAGAAGCTGCTCGACGACCGGCATTGCGTTGTGCATCGGGATCGCGAAGCCGACGCCTTCCACGCCGAAATCGGCCACCTTCATGCTGTTGATGCCGACGACTTCCCCGCTCAGGTTGACGAGCGCGCCGCCGCTGTTCCCCTGGTTGATCGGGGCGCTGATCTGGATAACTTCCTGTTCCCAGTCGTAGATGCCGTTCTGGGCGAGCGACACCGGGATGATCCGCCGGCTCTTGCTCACGATGCCCATCGTCAGCGAATTGTTCAGGCCGAGCGGATTGCCGATCGTGATCACCGTCTCTCCGTTCCGGAGCTGCCGCGAGTCGCCGATCGCCGCCACCGTCTCGATGCCTGCGCCGTCGATCTCCAGCACCGCCAGATCCGTGATCTGGTCCTTGCCCACGATCTCCGCTTCGCGCACTTCGCCGCTTGCCAGCACCGCCTTCACCTGGTCGGCATCTTCCACGACGTGATAGTTCGTAATAATGTTTGCTTTGCCGTTCGCTTTGCGAAAAATGACCCCCGAACCGAGACTGGCCTGCTGCAGCGTCAATTCCTCATCCGGATCGCGGTCTTTCTCCGGCCGGAAGAAGCGCCCGCCCGCCGGCAGCATCTGTTCATTGATAATGCTGACGACCGCGGGCTCCACCCGGGACGCCGCCTGCACGATCCGTTCCGCCGTATCGGCGGAGGAGACGCCCGCCACGCTGACGACGGCGCCCGATCCGCCGCCGCCCCGCCCGAATCCGAAGATCAAGCCGAAAAGCAGCACCGCGCCGAGGGCGCTCACCATCGAGGAAATAAAAGCCAGATGAACCGGGCGCAGTCCGCCCTCGCCCCGCCATCTGCGCCATCCGCCGCGGCCGCCGAAACGCCAGTCCCGTCTCCCGTCTTCCCGTGCGCGCCGGGAGACACGAGTCGAATAGAAATCGTCGTCGAACAAGCTCATCTGTCAGTCGCTCCTCTCGATGGCCGAGGCGCATACACCTTTTTCCCAGTGGATTGGAATGATTTCCGCTGCTCGGGCTACAATTATAAGCATAAACGATTTTTGGGCGTCTGACATCCGTCTTCCGAAACTTTCCTGCGGCGAAAAGCACTGACAGTTGGGTCAAAAGACGCATTTTTCCAATCGAAGGAGCTGACCGTTCATGAAGCAAACGTCCCCCGCCCCGGATCGCGCATGGGACCATGTGTACCTGGCCGCCGCACTGGCCGATCTGAAGGAACAGCATTACCGGCTGCTGCTTGCGGTCAGCGCGCTGGCCGATGCCCTCGAGGCACGCGGTTTTCTCAGGCCGGGCGAACTGGAGGAGCGCGCCGCCCGTCTGGACCGGGAAGCCGAAGCCTCGCTCCGCGCCGCCCGCGCTACCCGATCACGCGCCTCGTCACATCGTCCCAAGGCGTAGCCCGGTCATGCCAGGTCGGCTTCAGGACGTCATCATCCTTCTTCAAAAATATGCCGCGGCTTTCCAGAATAGACTCCACCGTCATCCGCGCCAGATCCTGCATATTGTGGTCCAGACTGAGGTGGGCGAGATAAACGCGCTTCGTCCGGTCCGTCATCAGCTCGGCCAGCGCCTCGCCCGCCGCTTCGTTCGACAGATGGCCGACATCGCTCAGGATGCGACGCTTGATATTCCACGGATAGCGGCCCATCCGCAGCATTTCGACGTCGTGATTGGCCTCGAGCACCACCACATCGGAATCGATCACCGCTTCCTTCACCTTGTCGCTGAAGTACCCGAGATCCGTCACCAGACTGAGCTTGTACCCGCCCTCGTGAAAACAGTACCCGACCGGTTCCGCCGCATCGTGCGAGATCGGGTACGAGCGGACGACCAGCCCGCCGAATTCGATCTCCCCGCCCGTCGCGACGATTTTCCGGTTCGCGTCGGCAATGCCGGCGGTCTGCCGCTCCATCGCCGACCAGGTCGCTTCGTTCGCGTACACGGGCAGCTCATATTTGCGGGCGAAGGCGCCCAGCCCTTTCACATGATCCGCATGCTCGTGCGTCACGAACACCGCGTCGATGTCGGAGGCGTCGATGCCGCGCTCGCGCATCCGCTCCTCCAGCTTCTTCGCGCTCAGTCCCGCATCGATCAGCAGCGTCACATCGTCCGTCTGGACGATGGTCGCGTTGCCTGTTGATCCGCTGGCCAATATCGTAAATCGAAGCCCCATCCGATTCTGTCCTCTCCCGTAATTCGTGCATCCGCTGTGTTGTGCATTATGGGGAGGCGCCCCGGCTGTCCGTTTATCCGTTCAGACGCCGTCCGCTTTCCCGTCCGTTTCGGCCGCGGCCGCGTCCTGCTCGGTGGCCACCGCGCCGCTGATGGCGTTGATGTAGTAAACCGATCCGTCTTCAAGCAATACCCGCCATGAAGGCTCCGCCGCCTGGATATCGTCCGTATTGAACAACTGCCCGTGATAACCGAGTTGGATCTCCTTGATGACCGCGCCCGGCTGCAGATAGTTGTCGATCAGCGGCGCCAGCGCCTTGGAGGCGGGCAGCACCGTCTGCCGCTCGTAATCTTCGCTGATGACCGGCTCGATGCGATCCTGCCGGTAGGCGACGATCTTCTGGTTGCTGTAGTACAGCTCAAGCTTCACATCGAAGATCGGCCGGCCGTCCGCGGCAATGCGGGTGAAGACGAACGCCTCGTCCGTCTGGAGCGCCGGATCGAACCGGTACAGCTCCAGATCGGTGATGATATTCCCCAATCCTTCTACTAATTCGCGTTCGGAGAACACAATCCTGCTGTCGACCTGCGGATCGAGGGGAATTTTGTCGGATGCGCCTCTTCGCCCGTCATAGCGGAACTGCAGATCGCCCATCTTCGGCGTGCCGCCCGGCACGCTGGCCGTGATCGTGATGCCCTTCTCCTGCATGATGCGCAGCGTATCCTCGGGCAGCGCGGTCAGATCGACGTTCGGATTGACCTGATCGCGGACATTGAGCCATAGCTGGTATCCGAGCAGCACGTTGAGCACCAGGAACGAGAAAATCAGCACGCTTTTCGCCCGGCCCCAATCCATTGCGCATCCACCTCCCGCATCATCACGGCATCCTGCTTTCCCGAACCGCGCCGGCTCGCTTCCGCACGCCGGCCGTTCTTCAACGCGTCCTTGTCCGCCGGAAGCAAGGCCGAACGCGCGCGCCGGCCGCCTGCCCGCTTTCCGCCGCGGACGCGGAGCGGTCAGCCCGCGGCCTCGAGCGGCGCATCCGCCTGCGGAACGTCGGGCTCGGACGGCTCGCCCTCCTCTTCCGCCGTGCCGCCTTCCCGCTCCGCTTCGCCGGTTGCGCCCGCCGCATCATCGGCCGCGCCTTCTTCGCCGGCGGCCGGCTCTGCGGCGCCGGCTTCCGCGCCTTCCGCTTCGCCCGCTTCATCGGCGCTGTCCGCTTGCCGCATCACGGCAACCGAATCTGCGGCTTCGCCTTCGGACGCATTTTCCGCATTCGCCCCGTCCTCCGCGCGATGTTCCCCGGAGGGCTGCCCGGCCGTTTCCGCGCCGCCATCGGCCGAAGCAGCAGCGGTCGCATCGATCACGGCCTTCGCCACCGACTGGACCGTGCCGTCCGTGTACCGCACCGCCCACACCGGCTCCATGACAAGCCGCCGGTCTTCGGTGAGCGTGACATACTGCGCCGGGAATACCGCCGAGATTTCGCGCAGCCGCGAGAAGGTTTCCAGCGTCGCCCGAAGCCGCTCCCCGCCCGGCAGCCAGCGGACCGCGATGTCCTTCTGCCGCTCGCCGAGATTGAGCAGCGACCGCTCATAGACGACGGCCGTGCCCTGCTGCATCAGCAGCCGGATCTGTCCGTACCGGACGCCGCCGCTGATCAGCGGATACCGCTCATAGTACTGCTGGAACACAATGTTCCGCCCGTCCGAACTCACCGCGCCGGGCACGAACCGGTATCGGCTGTCCCAGCCGCCGTGCTGGTTGACGAACTGGACCGCCGCCAGCACGTTGTCCGCCAGATTGTCCGCGCCGTCCTGCATCGGCACCGGGTCGGTGAACACCATCCACGTGTCGCCGGACTCGAGCTGCAGCCCGCGCTTGCCGTCCGTATAGATGACCTGTCCGCTGCGATCCTCGATGTACCGCGTCTTGTTCGGATCGAAGAACAGGCTGCGCTGCATCTGCTGCGGCGAGAATGTCGTGTACCCGAACGTATACGCGACCGTCTCGACCGGTTCTTCCGGCAGATAAATGTCGCCGCGCCAGTGCGTGTAAGCCGGCATATAGCCGCCCAGCCCGGCGAGATCCGAGATCTCGTCAGCGGTGAGCGGCGACCGGGCGGCCATGTACACCGTCTCCCCGTCCGCGCTGAAGAAATAGATTTCCGCCGCGCTTCTCCCGGGGAAATTCCGCCTTATCAGCCAGATGCGGTCGATGGAATCGTTCAGGAACAGAATGTCGCCGTCGATCTGCATCGTTTTCTGCAGCAGCGCGACGGGCATGGCGCCGCCGTACCGCAGTTCGACGCCCTGCGTGTTCCGCCTGAGCTCGTCCCAGTCGCGCATCGCGTAGGGAATCCGCTGGAAGTTGCGGTATTCGCCGGCCGTGATCTGATCATAAATCCGGATGTAATAACTGGTCTCCGGATAGAGGACCGCGTGCCGGTCGCCGCCCATGTGCAGCACCATGTCCTCGGGGTACAGCACTTCGTCGATGCGCAGCGGATCGCCCATCTGTTCGGGCGAGATGTATTCCTGCTCCGTGCGGACGGTCGCGCCGATCTCGGGGAAGCTGTAGACGAGCAGATAGCTCTGCACCAGACTGAGAATGACGAGACCGATCAGAAGCGCGGTCTTGAGCTTCTCCATCATTCCGCGTCACCTCCCCGGCGAAGCGGCAGCGTGAACGTCACGGTCGTGCCGCGGTTCAATTCCGACTCCAGCTCGATCGTGCCGCCGTGCGCCTTGATAATTTCCCGGGCAATGGAAAGACCCAGCCCCGTGCCGCCCATGTTCCGGGAGCGCGCCTTGTCGACCCGGTAGAACCGTTCGAAGATGCGGGCCTGGTCCTTCTCCGGTATCCCCATGCCGTTGTCTTTCACGCTGATGGACACCGTGTCGGGCGTGGGCTTCCGGGCGGCGATCTCGATATGGCCGCCGTCCTGCGTATATTTGATGGCGTTGGACATCAGATTGTCGAGCACCTGGTCGATCTGGTCCCGGTCGAACCACGCCGTCTCGATGCCGTCCTCGATCAGCACCGATCCGCCGATGCCCTTCTGCTTCATCTGGAACGAAAAACGGTCCGACACCTCTTCCAGCATCTCCCGCACGTTGACCTCGATCGGCCGGAGCCGCTCCTGGTTCGAATCGAGCCGGGACAGATGCAGCAGGTCGTTCACGAGCCGGATCATCCGGTTCGATTCGCCGCGGATGACGCCGACGAACCGCTTCGCCAGCTCCGGCTCTTCGAGCGCGCCGTCGTCGAGCGCCTCGACGTAGCTCTTGATCGTCGTCAGCGGCGTGCGCAGTTCGTGCGAGACGTTCGCGACGAACTCCCGCCGCGAACGTTCAAGCTGCTCCTGCTCCGTGACATCGTGCAGCACCGCGATGGCGCCGGAGATTGTCCGGTCGCGGCGATAGATCGGCGTCAGCGTCACATGCATCAGCCACTCCCCGCCGTCGTCCGGAAGCGGCCGCACAACGATGGTCGAATGCTCGACGCCTGTCTGCAGCTTGTGAAGCTGGTCCTTCGGAATGCCGAGCAGCTCGTCCATCGGCTTGCCGAGCGCATGCTTTACCCCGAGCATCTCGCGGGCCCGGCGGTTCGTGACGATGACCTGCCCGTTCTCGTCCGCGGCGACGACGCCGTCGCTCATGTTGGCGAGAATCGACGCCAGCTTCTCCTTCTCTTCCTCGTTCGCGGACAGCGCTTCCTGCAGACGGCCGGTCATGTAGTTGAACGCTTCGCTGAGCCGCCCGATCTCGTCATCGCCATAGACCGGCACCTGCTCTTCGAACCGGCCTTCGGCCACGGCCGTCGCCTGGCGGGTCAGCCCCTTGACCGGATTCGTGATCGTGTGGGCGAGCAGCACGCCGAGCACGCCGGTCAGGCCGAGGGCGATCAGCATCCCCGTGACGAAAATCCGGTTGATCCCCCGCATGGTGGCGTACAGATCTTCCATCGACGCGACGACGTAGACGACCCCGATCACCCGGCTCTGCCCCCGCGATGTATCGAAGGCGGGGCGGGCGATCACTTTCTTGCGTACATTGTCCGCGTCGATGATCTCCTCCTCGTTGTCCCGGATGCCCTGCAGCGCACGGCTGACGGCGAGCGTCGTATTTTTGCGTCCGATGATGTCCCGCCGGTCGGGTTCCGACGTCGCGAGCACCCGGCCGCTGGCGTCCAGCACCTGAATCTCGGCCTGGCTGATATTGAACAGCGAGCTGACCAGGTTGCCCAGATCTTCCGCCACTTCCGCATCGGCCGCCTCGCCCGCTTCCGCGCGTTCCGAGGTCAGCGAGTCCTCCACCAGCACGGTGAGCATGTTGACCTGATCGTTCAGATTGTCCGAGAACGACCGCGTCAACGAATTTTTCGTCGTGCTGATGAAATAGACCCCGATGAGCTGCATGGCGATCAGGATGAGCAGCACGTAGATGATGATCAGCTTGACCTGGATCGTGTGGAAGAAGCGCGTCCGCTTCATGCGCCCGCGAAGCCTCCCGCTTTCGGGTTGCGCATCATGTAGCCGAGCCCGCGGCGGGTCAGAATGTATTCCGGCCGGCTCGGATCGTCCTCGATCTTCTCGCGGAGCCGGCGAATCGTCACGTCGACCGTGCGCACATCGCCGAAATATTCAAACCCCCACACCGCCTGCAGCAAATGTTCGCGCGTCATCACCTTGCCGCAGTTGCGCGCGAGATAATGGACGAGCTCGAACTCGCGGTGCGTCAGATCGAGCGGCTCGCCGTTCTTGTACACGACGTACATGTCCGTATCGATGAACAGATTGAAAATTTTCAGCCCTTGCCTTTCCGGCTGCCGTTCCGCTTCATCCGCGCCGCCGCCCGCCGCGGCCTCCTGCAGCTTCCGCTGGCGCCGCAGATGCGCCTTCACCCGTGCGAGCAGCTCGCGCGTGCTGAACGGCTTCGTCACATAATCGTCGGCGCCCAGCTCGAGGCCGAGCACCTTGTCCAGCTCCGTGTCTTTCGCCGTAAGCATGATGATCGGCGTCTGCATGCGGGCGCGCACTTCGCGGCAGACGTCCATGCCGTCCTTCACCGGCAGCATCAGATCGAGCAGGATGAGATCCGGCTGCTCGCTGAACGCCAGCTCCACGGCCTGTCCGCCGTCGAACGCGCAAATGACTTCGTATCCTTCCTTCTCCAGATTGAACTTCAGGATATCCGCAATCGGCTGTTCGTCATCCACGACCAGAATTTTGCCTTGCATGCCCATCACCGCCGTTCACGTCAAGATTCTTTGCTATCAGTGTATCATATCCGGACGGACGAGTCCCGCCGATTGTGTCGTCTGCCGCTTTAACGCAAAGAAGCATCACCCCGAAGGAGTGATGCTTCACGACAGTTTTCGCGGTCACAGATAGTTGAGCGGATTTTTCGGCGTGCCGTTCTTGTGGATTTCGAAGTGCAGATGCGTCCCCGTCGAATTGCCGGTGTTGCCCATGACGCCGATTTTCTCGCCTTTTTCGACAATCTGGCCCTTCTTCACGTCGATCTTGCTGAGATGGCCGTAGACCGTCTCGTAGCCGTTCTTATGATCGATGATGATGGCGTTGCCCAGACCGTTCTTCTTCCCGGCGAACTTGACAACCCCGGTATCCGACGCGAGGATCGACTTGCCGCCGATCATGTCGATGCCCTTGTGCTGACGTCCCCAGCGCTTGCCGAATTTGCTCGTAATCTTCGCTCCGCTGACCGGCCAGGCGAACTTGCCCGAGCCTTCGCCGCGGATGACCTTCGTGCCTTTCATGATGATGGCCGGCACCGCAGGTTCAAGCACCTGCTCGTCCACGATTTCCTCGCTCATCAGGTAGCCGTTCTGCTTCACGAGGCGGTAGGTCACGCGCTTCGTACCCGGCACGCCGGCCTGAATCGTCTTCTGCTGGCCGGCCCGCATCTCGTCGTTCTTCCGGATGATCACTTCCGGCTCAATCTCTTCGATCTCCGATACCCGCTCCACCGTCTCGACCGTCACTTGCGGCTTCAATACCGTGAGATCCAGCACGTCGCCGACACGGATCAGATCGTCTTCGATCTGTGGGTTGTTCTTGTAGATGATCTCGGGGGAAATATCGAACTTGCTCGCAATGCAGCCGATGCAATCGCCTTTCTGCACGACATACGTCGTCTTCTTCGTCGTGCCCGTCACCAGCCGCTCATAGAGCGTGTCGGCATCGGAAATGCGGGCGGGGTCAATCTCCACCCGGCCCGTATCGACCTGCTCCACGATCCGGACCGATTCGACCTCTGCCTTGGGCTCCGCTTCCGCATTTCCCGCGTATGCCAGCGCCGTCACTTCCGGCTGTCTGACGGCCGCATCGCCGGCTTCGTCCGCGGCTTCCGGAGCGAATTCCGACTTGATCCGGTCGAGCACCTGCCGCGCCGTCTCCTCGTCCGGCACCACTCCGATCAGCTTCCCGTTCACCTTCACTTCGACGCCGACGGCGTGGCTGTCCAGCAATTCTTCGAGAGCCGCGAGCGACGCCTCCGTCTCCGGATGCGCCTTGTACTCGCTCCGTTCCACGTAGGTCAGCTCGCCGGTCTCGAGCTCCATCGTAATGCCCGGGTTCGCCGCCGCCAGCTCTTCCCGCTTGCCGCTGAGAAACGCTTCGACGGCTTCTTTCGATTCGACCGTGCCGATCAGTTCGCCGTCCCGGTACAGCTCATAGTAGGACACGGTATTGGCTTTCACATAATGGTGACCGTAGGCCGCCCCTCCGGCCAGGATGACGAACGAGCAGCCCGCCAGCAGCGCCCGTCTGACGCCTGTCCGGGAGAACGCGCTTCCAGCCGGTTTGATGAATCTCCGAATCTTGCCTTTCCAGACCTGAACCCGGGCTGCCATCCGCGTGCCGAAGGCGCGAACCTTCTCCCCGGCGGCCCGGATCGGTTTCCTGTAATCGGTCATGATCGTCTCCTTCATCGATGCATCCGATTCTGGATCGGTTTGTCAAAATCTAAAAAATATAGGCGCAACGACCCATTCATGTCGTCACGCCTATAACTGTAGCACAGGCTTCCAAAGCCGAGCAATGCCGGAATATCCCGAGCACGATTAATATTTCCTCAGATTTTTCTCAGAATTTGTTCAGAATTTCCATCAATTCGTCATATTCCGAACGGTCGAGGTATGCGGCGACGATTTGCTGCACCTTAAGCAGCTCTTCCTCCGTCAGGCCTCCCTCCGTGAATTCGGAGATGCGCTGCCACTCTTCCTGCGGCACCTTCCCGACCAGAATCGCGAACAGCCGGTTCCGTTCGTCGTCGGTGAGCCGCGATTTCGCCTCGAGCAGCTCTTCGGTCGAGACGACCGTGCCGCCGGATGCGCCGGCGCCGCCGTGTGCTTCCGGCCCCGTGCCGAAGCCGGACTCCTCCCCCGCGCCGGATGCTTCGCCGCCTTCGTCTTCATTCCCCGGCTGCTCTCCGGATGCGCCGGACGCGCCGCCCGGCGCTCCTTCACCTTCCGGGCCGCCGACAGCGCCCTCATGCAATCCCGAGCTGCCGTCGTCCGAGCCCGTGCCGCCGGCTCCCGGCTCCTGCTCCCCGCCGGCCGGCCCCGACGCGCGGCCATCGCCGCCGGAGCGGCCGTCCGCTTCCGGCTGGCCGCCGGTCTGTCCCCGATCCGGCGCCGCGTCCGCGGCCAGACCGCCCCCCGGATCTTTCGCGCCCGCGTCTGCGCCCCACAGCCGGCCCCACATGCCGGAAAGCGCGAACGGCGGCTTCTCCAGCGGAATCTCGTATTCTTCCAGCAGCGCTTCCACATAACTGTTCACGATATAGCCGGTCGTCCAGATCGCGAGAAAACTGGCGAGGAGCGCGGCCGCCGCCGCCTTCCACAGCCAGCTGAACATTTTCCACATGTTGCATCTTCCTTCCTGTCCTGCATGGTACGCTTCAGGCTATTTTTACCATTATGGACAGGAATGCCGGCGCCCATTCGCCCTTAGCAACGATAAATGCACCCGGAACATTGACTGCTTGTACCAAAGGACAAAATAGCGGTTAATTCTGAATTTCTTCAAATTCAAAAATCTTATCATCCGCCGTCAATAGATATGCGGTACCTTGCTGTTCGATCCATGAAAGAGCTTCTTCAATCGACTGTTCGCCATTGACGAGCATTCTGATCTGCTCGTCCAGCAATGCCTCGAAATGCCCCATAAACCCGCCGGGCAACCGTAAAGTTTCAAAGAGTGCTTCATTTTTCATCAATTCAAGTCTCGTGAATACCGCAGGATCGACCTTGGTGTTCCTTTCGAGGTTTCTGGCCATCAGCATGCTGGGTTGATAAGGTTGCAATTGTGCAAATTGATCACTGTTGATGAACTTTATGAATGACCATGCTTGGTCCTTGACCTGCGATTTCGCATAAATGGAGAACAGATTATTGATCATCAAATGTTGGGTTGCGGAAGGATTGCGTTCAGACACGGGACCGGCCACCATTCCCCAATCAAATTTGTGATTCAATAATTCGTTGTTTGAAAGGATGTATGACAGCCCATACCAGTCAACAGTCATTGCCGCTGCGCCATCCAAGTATAGATTTTGTCCTGATAAAAGATCGTCCGACGTCATGTGTCCGCCGTAGACATTTTTATATCGGATGGCCCCAGATCTGATTCCGTTGACAACGAATTCCAAGATTTCTTTCCAGGATTCTGTATTCAACACGATTCTTTCTTGCCCAGGGTGGCCACTCAGCATCGACAACCCTTCAACCGCCCCGAAATATCGAATCAAATCGTAAGGAGCAGCATTTTCATTCCAGTAAAAACCTGGTTCATCTCCCGAAAAGCGTTCCGCGACCTGCAAAATCTCCTGCCATGTCATGAAGTCTTCGGGATACGGGATTCCATATTGATCAAACAAGGATTTATTATAATAAAGCACCATTGAATCGTAGGTTGGCGATAACCCGTATATTTTTCCGTTACCAACTTTCCGTATGTGATCCAGAATTGCTTGATGATAGGTTTCCAATGAATAGCCATCTGCAGCGATATAATCATCCAAAGGAACTATCCAGTTGTTGTTTAATACATGTTCGAGCAGTTTGTCCGAGAAAGTAAAGATAATATCCGGTTTTTCCTTTTCGATGATACCAAGGTACGTATCAAGGTAACTACCGGAAACATGTTGTCTGTTGAGGAAGGGAATTTCCACGATTTCAAAAGTTGCGTTTGGGAACTCACTCCGATAAAATCTTCCGAACTGATCATGGAATTGTCTTTCGCTCCAATACATCACCTTCAGAGAGAAATCATTTTCTTTAGAGACATCTGGTTTGTCGGTATGTCGACATCCGGCAACCACCATCAACCCCATAACACAAATGAACAATAAAACCGTTGTTTTGCGCATGTACATTCTCCCGCTAATCGGACCAAATTAAACTCGGGTTGTACCTGTACTCGCTAAAGCCGGCCAGTCACGTCAAGTACATCAGGACCAAAATCAGGACGACCACTGCAACTACCCCCATATATAGCGCCCATTTCTTCATGCTCTCATCTCAGGCAATCACACATATTTGCTGCGCATTTCGGAAAGAACCACACTTCCTCCCACAACAAGTAACAGTAAAGCGATAACATAAAAGTTTGCCACACCCAGCATCAGATCGTGCGGGATTATGGGACGGAAATTCCCGTAAAAATCAAACGTATGGTGGCCGATTACAAGAAAGACATTCTTGATGTCATAAGCTCCCAAATTGGGAACGAAGAAATTGTATACGACAAGCATTACGGTTGCATACACGGTGCTCCTGAACAGGATCGCTAGAAAAGAACCGATTAATCCAAATAAGGAACACAAGCAAATCGATATCAGGATTTTTTGAATGATGCCGGTCTTGACCGGAATTTGATCAATTAGATTAAAGTCAATTTCCCCCGAGACATTTTTCATGGCAAAATCGTGGATGATCGGTCCGCACAGACGAAAAACTGAAAATACCAACAAAATAGTCAGAGCGACGAACATCACAATCGTCAACTGTTTGGAGAGAACGACCAGTTTCCAGTCATGTTCCACCGCTCTAATCTTTACGGTTTTTTCCCTGTAATCATATTGTGTCATCCATGCGCCAAAAATCCCAAAGAACACCGGCCCCAAAATATATGTGATAATTTCCAGTGAAAATTGGGCAAAATATTCCGGTGCTACGACTTTGATGCTCCTCATTAACATGTCATAACTATAACGGACGGGATTATCAATCTCGGAAACAACCCATCCGTTCTCCCTTGTAATTTCGGTGACCTTTGCTTCTTTATTGATAAAGTCCATCGGATTGATTCCATCGCCCGACAAATTGTGTACTTGATTCTGAAACATTATGTCGTATTGTCGGATAAGATTTACATTGGGGTACAGATTGATTGACGCTAGGATCAAGATGGACGCCATTAGAATAAATATATTTTTGTTATAATATTGTAGTCTGATTTCCATTTTAATGATTTCCAAAATTTTGAACATAGATTTCCTCAAGTCTTTCCCTCGCTTCTTTCGCTTCCCTGACATGGGGCATAATTTTTCTGTCCTTGAGCAACAGGATGTTGGTTGCAATTCGATCATAAAAATCAAAATTGTGACCCGTTAAGAACACGGTACATTTGTTTTTATACTCACATAGAGTTTCTCTCAACATGACGACCGATTCATAATCCAATCCGTTCGACACCTCGTCCATGAACAGATATTTCGGATTTTTGAGCAACGCGATAATGATGGATAGCTTTTTCTTTTGTCCGTACGAATATTTGCTCGTCTTCTCACGTAAAACGTTGTCGGAAACAAACTTCCGGGAGACAGTCGTGATCTTTTCGTAGTCCCTCTCCTTCGCGAGCACGTATATGTTTTCCAATCCCGTTAATCTGCCGTACAGAGGCGAGTCGTCATGAACAACCGCAATCTCTTTTCTGACATCCTGAATCGGTTTATTGTCATACCGAATACGGCCTTCATATCTTTCCAAATTCAGTATACACTTTATTAGTGTGGTCTTGCCTTGACCATTGCTTCCCATTAGGAACGTAATCTCGCCATCCGGAATAGTAATGCTGACATTATCCAGAATCGTTCGGTTTCCATATTTTTTTGTCAAGTTTCGAATTGTGATCATGGACGAAATCCTCTCATTCAAGAAAAATGGGAAGGAGAACCCATATGAGGGCTCTCCTGTAAATAATACCGCAATTAACTCCAGGCTACCCAATATCCATTAGGTTTCATTTCAATATAGTCCCCAAAATTTTCTTCATAAACATTGACGCCGCCCCAAGGAGTGAGAATACCTACACCGGCTTTAAAAAGACTTGTCCCCTTGTGGAGGCTGTCGCTCAGCCTAGTCGTGGAAGCCCCCTTGAGTTCGAGGGTATTCGGGAAAATTGCGCCACCAGTTTGCCATGCATCGCTCCAGTTCACTTTCCCATCGGAGTAATCCCATTGAAAATAGGAAGTGCACCACAACGTTGCTGCGCTACGTTCAAAAGAAACGGTTTTGGTTTCGGCATAAATGCTCGATCCGCTAAACGCGAGGACAATCAAAAACATAAATGTCATGAAAACCGTTCTTTTCATTTCAAATACCTCCGTGAACCTCCATGCATTATAAGTGCCGGCCGGAACTTCAAATATATGGTACCTATATATTATATATACCATCTATTATATAATGTAACCAATTTTACTTGATTATGTTTGAAAAATAATAACGGCTGCCGAGAACAAAAGTCCCTGACAGCCGTCTCAAATTGATAATCCTTATTGGTAAATCTTCATGACCGGCACCGTCTGGTCGCGGTTGCGGCCGACCGAGAAGATCGCGATCGGGATGCCCGTCAGCTCCGACACGCGCTCGACGTAGCGCCGCGCCGCGGCCGGCAGATCGTCCAGCGACTTCGCGCCGGAGATGTCTTCCTTCCAGCCCGGCAGCTCCTCGTACACCGCTTCGCATTCCGACAGCACCCGGAGGCTGGCCGGGTAATGCTCGATCCGTTCGCCGCGGTACGTGTAGGCTGTGCAGATCTTCACCGTCTCCAGCCCGGTCAGCACGTCGAGCGAGTTGAGCGACAGCCCCGTGATGCCGCTCACGCGGCGGGCATGGCGGACGACGACGCTGTCGAACCAGCCGACGCGCCGCGGCCGGCCGGTCACGGTGCCGTACTCGTGGCCCTTCTCGCGGATCAGGTCGCCGATTTCATCGTGCAGTTCCGTCGGGAACGGACCGTCGCCGACGCGCGTCGTGTACGCCTTCGCCACGCCGATCACCTGATCAATCTTCGACGGGCCGACGCCGGAGCCGATGCAGACGCCGCCCGCGGTCGGGTTCGACGACGTGACGAACGGATACGTGCCCTGGTCGATGTCGAGCATGACGCCCTGCGCGCCCTCGAACAGCACGTTCTTGCCGGCGTCGATGGCGTCGTTCAGCACGACCGACGTATCCGTCACATACGGCCGGAGACGTTCGGCATAGCCGAGATATTCCCGAATGATCTCCTCCGCGTCGAGCGGCTCGCCGCCGTAGACGTTCCGGATGATCTGGTTCTTCTCTTCCACCAGGCGGCGGGCCTTCGCCGTGAACTCGTCCGCATCCATCAGATCGACGATGCGGATGCCGGCCCGCGCCATCTTGTCCATGTAGCAGGGACCGATGCCCTTGCGGGTCGTGCCGATCTTGCCGTCGCCCTTGCGCTCTTCCTCGAGGCCGTCCAGCACGAGGTGATACGGCATGATGACATGGGCGCGGTCGCTGATCTTCAGGTTGTCGGTCGAGAAGCCGTTCTCGCGGATGTAGTCGATCTCTTCGACCAGCGCCTTCGGATTGAGCACCGTCCCGTTGCCGATGACGCTAATCTTGTTATGGTTGAAGATCCCTGACGGGATCATGGTCAGCTTGTATTTCTTGCCGCCGATCAGAATGGTGTGGCCCGCATTGTTGCCGCCCTGATAACGCGCGACGACGTCCGCGCCTTCCGCCAGGAAATCGGTAATCTTCCCCTTGCCTTCGTCACCCCATTGAGTGCCGACGACAACGACCGTAGACATGCGCATTCCTCCCTTGGCGCGCCAACTGCGCATTATGAAGGCACGCCAAATTTTGCCGCCTTGCCGGCCGGCGGGTGGCGGCGCGCGGAAGGCAGCAAGTTCAGTGTATCAGTCCGCTTCGACCGTGTCAACGAACAAAAACGAACATTTCCGTATACCAGGATACAAACGTTCGGATTTGGAATACGCAAAGCGGATCAGGAAGCTCTGTCCGCGTCCCCGTGCGTGCGGTCGAGGCTGACGAATTTGTTGAAATTTTTCAGGAAGACGAGCTCGACCGTGCCGACCGGACCGTTCCGCTGCTTCGCGATGATGATCTCGATGATGTTCTTTCGCTCCGTCTCCCGGTCGTAATAGTCGTCCCGGTACAGGAAGGCGACGATGTCCGCGTCCTGCTCGATCGAGCCCGATTCGCGCAGGTCGGAGAGCATCGGCCGCTTGTCCTGCCGCTGTTCGACGCCGCGGCTGAGCTGCGACAGCGCGATGACCGGCACCTCCAGCTCGCGCGCGATCTGCTTCAGGGTGCGGGAGATTTCCGACACTTCCTGCTGCCGGTTCTCCCCGGGCTTGCCCCGGCCCTGGATCAGCTGCAGATAGTCGATGACGACGAGACCGAGCCCGCGCTCCTTCTTCAGCCGCCGGAGCTTCGCGCGGATATCCGCGACCGTGACGCCCGGCGTGTCGTCGATGTAAATTTCCGCTTCGGACAGCGCGCCGATCGCCATCGTCAGCTTCTCCCAGTCGTCGCCTTCCAGACGGCCCGTCCGCAGACGGCCCGCGTCGACGTTCGATTCCGCGCACACCATCCGCTGCACCAGCTGCGAGGCGGACATTTCGAGACTGAAGATCGCCACCGTCTCCCGCGCCCGGACGCCGACGTTCTGCGCGATGTTGAGCGCGAACGCCGTCTTCCCGACCGACGGGCGGGCCGCCACGATGATCAGGTCGCTGCGCTGAAAGCCGGACGTCATCCGGTCGAGATCGGGGAAGCCGGACGGGATGCCCGTCACGCCGCCCCGGTGGTTGTACAGGAACTCGATCTGCTCGAACACGTCCATCAGCACGTCGCGGATCGAGATGAACCCGCTTCCCGTCCGGCGGTTCGAAATCTCGAGGATGCGCTGCTCCGCATCGTTGAGCAGCAGCCCCACGTCATCCGCGCCCGCATAGCCTTCCTGCACGATCTCCGTCGCCGTCCGGATCAGCCGGCGGAGAAGCGACTTCTCCTCCACGATCCGCGCGTAGTAATCGACGTTCGCGGCCGTCGGCACGACGCTCAGGAGCCGGGACAAATAATCGACCCCGCCCGCTTCCTCCAGCCGCTGCTTGTCCTGCAGCGCGGCGGTGAGCGTTACGAGATCGATCGGCTGCCCCGCTTCGCCGAGCTCAATCATCGTTTCATAGATCATGCGGTGGACCGGCTGGTAGAAATCTTCCGGACGCAGCCGTTCCATCGCCGTGACCAGCGCATCCGCTTCCAGCAAAATGGAACCGAGCACCGCCTGCTCGGCTTCGATATTCTGCGGCGGCACCCGATCGAATCCGATCTCCATCGCCGTCATATGCATCCTCCCGCTTGCCGCCGCGCCGCAATGCCGCTGCGGCGGCTATTCGGATCTTGTCCTCCATGCGTCCGGACGCCGCCCGATGCCGAACCGTGCGCCCGGCGCATCGCGCGGAACACTTGGCAGCCCCGTCCTTCCGGGACGCTTATTCTTCCGTCACCTGGACGCTGAGGGTCGCCCGAACCTGCGGATGCAGCTTGATCGGCACCTTCGTGACGCCGAGCGTGCGGATCGGTTCGTCCAGCTCGATCTTCCGCTTGTCGACCTCGATGCCTTCCTTCGCGAGCGCTTCCGACACCTGCTTGCTCGTGATGGCGCCGAACAGCCGTCCGCCTTCGCCGGCCTTCGCCCGGATGACGACCGTCATCGCGTCCAGCTTCTTGCCGAGCGCTTCCGCCTCCTGCTTCTCCTGCTGCTTGCGGCGCTCCTCCGATTGCTTCTGCACTTCCAGCGTCTTCAGATTGCCCTGCGACGCTTCCTTGGCCAGGCCGCGGGGTAAAAGAAAATTGCGGGCGTACCCTTCCGACACGTCCTTCACTTCGCCCTTCTTGCCCTGGCCCTTCACATCCTGCAGGAAAATGACCTTCATTCGAACAACCCCTCTTCCTTGTCGATTTCGTCCAGGATCGCCTTGAGGCGGGCCGCCGCCTCGCTGACGGTGCCTTCCATCTGCGCGGCCGCGTTCGTCAGGTGGCCGCCTCCGCCCATTCGCTCCATGACCACTTGCACGTTCATGCTGCCGAGCGACCGGGCGCTGATGCCGATCATGCCGTCCGGCCGTTCGGCGACGACGAACGAGGCGAGGACGCCGTTCATGTTCAGCAGCTTATCCGCCGCCTGCGCGATCAGCAGCTGCGGATATTGCTTGCCCGGTTCGGCGGCTGCAATCGCGACATGGTCGTAATGAATGACGGCGTGCCGGATGATCTCCGCTTTCTTGTTGTACTCGTCCAGATCTTCCTTCAGCATCCGCTGGATGAGCGCAAGATCCGCCCCGTTGCGGCGCAGATACGACGCCGCCTCGAACGTGCGGGCGCCGGTGCGCAGCGTGAAATTCTTCGTGTCGACCGTCATGCCGGCCATCAGCGCCGTCGCCTCGATCGTCTCGAGCGAGATCCGGTCGTGAATGTATTGCAGCAGTTCCGTCACGAGCTCGCAGGTCGAAGACGCATACGGCTCCATGTACACCAGGACCGGGTTGGCGATGAATTCCTCGCTGCGGCGGTGATGGTCGATGATGACGATCCGTTCGGTCTCGGCGAGCAGCCGCGGCTCCTTGAGCAGCGACTCGCGGTGCGTGTCGACGACGACCGCCAGCGAGCGGGGGCCGATCAGCCCCAGCGCATGCTCCGGCGAGATGAACCGCTCGTGCAGCGCCGGCTCTTCGCGGATCAGATCCATCATTTTCTGGATGGACGGGTTGACGCCCTCGACCACGATATACGCTTCCTTGTTCAGCGCTTCGGCCGCCTTCAGCACGCCGATCGCCGCGCCGATCGAGTCCATGTCCGGCGTCTTGTGGCCCATGATGACGATGTTGGCGCTGTCTTTCATCAGGTCGCGCAGCGCGTGGGCGACGACGCGGGCCCGGACGCGGGTCCGCTTCTCGACCGCGTTCGTCTTGCCGCCGTAGAATGTCTGCCGCTGGCCGACCCGGACGGCCGCCTGGTCGCCGCCGCGGCCGAGCGCGATATCGAGGGCCGCCTGCACCCATTGTCCGACCTCGACGACGTTCGAACCGCCGGAAGCCATGCCGATGCTGAGCGTCATCGGGATCTTCTGATCCATCGTCATCTCGCGCACTTCATCCAGAATGACGAAGCGCGACGCTTCGAGCTGCTTGAGCGTCTTCATGTCGGTGACGATCAGGAACCGGTCGGAGTTCAGCCTGCGCAGGTACATCTGATAGCGCTGGGACCAATCCGTGATCTCGGCCGTCACCTTCGACAGCAGCGCCGCCCGATGCTGGTCGTCCATCCCCTGGGTCACTTCTTCCAGGTTATCCATCAGGACGACGCCGAGCGCGAGCTGCTCGTCCTCATATTTCCGCTGGAGATTCCAATGATCCGTCATGTCGAAGACGTAGACGAGCCGCTTCTCCGGGTTGAAGTTCAGCTTGTAGACCCGCTCCCCGATCATCGCCTCGAACTCGCCCGCCTTATCCCGGTCTTTGCCTCCCAGGACGGGGAACAGTTCGGTCAGGGGCAGACCGACGGCCGAATCCCGGTTCAGAATGCCGGCCACATAGGGGTTGTGCCACTCCACGATCTGTTCGTCGCTAAACAGCAGAATGCCGAACGGCAGCTCGTGGATCACTTCACCCCCGATTTTCCCGATCCGGTACCTCAGCGAGCCGAGATACCGCTTCAGTTCGCGCCGGAACGCCCGCTCCGCGAGCATCGCGTACACCGCCATGGCGCCGGTCAGCACGAATCCGATCAGGCCGAGCACCCATTCGTACCAGGCCAGCGCGAGCGTCATCGCCGTCATCAGGATGAGCGTCCAGACATGATGCAGCCCGTACCAGCGTCTGATTAAGTTTTTCGGCATCCGGACGTAACCTCCTTATGACTTGCCGATCGACTTGCGGAGCGGGAACACCGTGTCGAACACGCCGATCAGGCTGAGCGGCGGGAACAGCAGCACCGGCACCGAGATCATGAGCGGCACGATGCGATGCCACCCTCTCTGATAGGCCAGGTAGAAGAAAAAGCCGATGGTCTGGATCGTAAACGCGAACCGCAGCAGCGGATACAGGTTGACGATAACCGTGCCAAAATAAGAATCATCGCCTTCCGGCACGATCCATTGCAGCACGATGACGGCCAGATAGGCGTAAACAAGCCCGCGCGGCAGCATCCATTCCCGCGCCTTGCGGAAAGCCGGCACCTCGATGCCCATGCGTGCAAGCGCCCTGCGCGCCAGCCAGTGGGTGACGACGGCGAGCATGAAGGACGCCAGAATGAGCGTCAGCGGCAGCGACCGGATCGCCGCGGCGACGAACGCCTCGGTCATCTCGGCATTCCAGCCGGCGGGCAATGCGCCCTGGGCGGCCAGCGCTTCCGCGTTGCTGCGGATCAGGGCCGCCAGTTCCGCCGTCATCTGGATGTCCAGCAGAACCGAGAGCAGCAGCATTTCCAGCAGGAACAGCCCCAGAATCGACACGCAGCCGGCGGTCAGGACGGTGCGAGCCGGAGCGCGGCGCTTGTAGAAGTGCCCCATGACAATGGCCGGCAACAGGAAGAAAAGGCCGACGAACAGAATGACCGGCCCGAACAGAAAAAGCGCCAAGGACAAAATCACGATCGCATGAACGGCGAACGAGATCGGCGTCAGCAAAACATAGAGTACCGTGAACGGGACCGCAAGCAGAAATACGGCCGGCAAATTCAGAACAGGCACAGCCGTCATGATGAGCAGGATCAGCGCGGCGGCGCTCCATGCGAGCGGCCGGATACCCGTGTTCACGTCGTTCACTCCCCGGTTCATTTGAGCTTTACGCTCCATTATAGCATAAACTGCCGGGTGAACGAATGGAATAGAAGATGTGAAAAGGGACCTCCGCCGTGGGAGGTCCCTTGTATCGTCTCCATCGTCCGTTCAGCGCTCGACCGTGATGACATCGCCTTCGTCGGACACGTGATATCCCAGTTGCGTCAAGAACGACAGCGGGGCGAACACGCGGCTGCCGATCGAGACGAGCTCCGTCTCCGCGCCCCCCGGTCCCGCCGCGCGGTAGCCGCGCTCGAGCATCAGCACGCCCTTCTCCGGCATGACGCCCGGCTTGGAACCGGCAGCCGGTCCGTCCGCGGCGGACGAGCCTTCGGACACCGTGTAGGTATGCGTGACGCCGTCCCAGGCAAGGCCGAAGCCGCGCTCGGTCAATGCGGTCAGATCGAAATACCGGGCGTCGCGGAATGCGACGAGCGGATATTCGGCGCCGTCCCAGTGCATCGTTCCCGCCGACTCCGACACCCGCACGAACTCGCTGCGAATGCCCCGGCCCGGGCGGACCTTTTTGTTCACGACGCCGCTCTCGAGCACGACCTGGCCTTCGACCAGCACGTATTCGATGCCTTTCGACGGCAGGTCCGGCCGCTCGACCGTCGCCTGATCGGCAATCGTCGCGAAGTCGAAGATGACGATGTCCGCGTCCATGCCCTTCGCGATCCGGCCTTTCTTCCGCAGCGCGGGCACCTGTTTCTCCAGCCGCTTCGCCGGCATCGTGCTCAGCTTGTCGATCATGTCGATCAGCGGCACGACTTCCAGCTCGCGCACGTACATGCCGATCGCCCGTGCGAAGTTGCCCGAAGCCCGCGGGTGGTTGTTGTTCCCCGGCTCGAGGATCGCGTCCGAACCGATCATGACATACGGCGATTTGAACGCTTCGATGACCGACTCCGGCGGGATGGCGTAGGCCACCGCGAGCTTGCCTTCCTTCCGGTATTTGGCGAATGTCTCCGCCGTCAGCCGTTCCGACGTGCCCGCGATCTGCAGATCGTCGTAACCGATTCGGAACCGCTCCTGCCAGCCCTTGTCGAACCGGGCGGAGTTCAGGTAGGTGCCCCAGAAATCGTAGGCATACGTGCAGGCGGTGACGTCCAGCCCCTCGGCCCGCGCTTCCTCGATCATCTGCAGCGCCCGCTTCATGTCGAACGTTCCGCCGGTGCTGTTGATATGGTCAATGTGGACGGCCGCGCCCGTCTCCCGCGCGTAGCCGATGATCTCCTCCATCGTGTCCGTCTCCGTGCCCGGCTCCTCGACGTCGGAATACCGGCCGTGGAAATAGACGGGCACGTTGTACTCGGCGGCCAGCTTCGCCAGCGCCAGCACCTCGTTCGAATCGGTGCCCGGCGCGTATTCGAGGCTGAACGAAATGCCGAGCGCGCCGTCGTTCAGCGCTCGCTCCGCCATCTCTTTGAGCTTCTCGATCTGGGCGGGCGTCGCCGCGTCATAGCGGCCTATCCCTAACGAGTTCCGCGCCTGCATCACGAAGAACGACGCGCCGAAGTGAACCGGCGGATGCTCCCGCTCGTAGTGGTCGAGCCACACTTTCGGATTTGTCGTGCCGCCGTGCATCGCGATGTTCGTCGTGACACCGTCGGCGATCTTCGTCCAGACGCCGAGCGCATTCGGATCATACGACAAATTGTCGATGAAGCCCGGCGCGACGACAAGGCCCGCCGCGTCAATGACCTGGCTGCCTTTGAGCGGATGCGAGGTGATGACGCCGATCGTCTTGCCGGTGATGCCGATGTTGAGACCTTCGCGATCGAGTCCGGTCTCCGGATTGATGACGCGGCCGTTCGTGATGACGATGTCGTAGGTCGCATCCAGTTCTTCCTGCGTCACGTCTTTATCCGGATCGTACGGCTGGTCTTCTCCGGGCTCCGCGGCGGAATCCTCTTCCCCGCCGGCGCCTTCATCCGGCTCCTGCGGCGTGTCGCCCGCATTGCCGTCCGTTCCTTCATCCGTCTGATCGTTCGGCTGCTCCGCGATCCTTCCCGGTTCCTGCCCGGCATTGCCGCCGTCCTGCGTGAACCACCAGACCGCCGCTGCCGCCAGGATCACAATGGCCGTCGCGATGAACGGCAGCAGGACACGGGTCTTGAAGCCGCGTCCGCCTGCGCCGTTTCGTTGTTCCGTCATGTCTGCCCCCCGTATTCGTCTTCCGCCGCCGGCGTCAGCTTGTTGTCCGTCCCCGGCAGCAGTCCCTGTTCCATCATGACACCCGTGCAATAATCAATGATATCACTGCGCCGCACAATGCCGATGAACCGGTTCATGTCGTCGGTCACCGGCACGAAATTCTGCACTTTGACGAGTGCGATCAGATCCGCCATCTGGGCGTCGATGCTGACCGCCTTGTGATCGAGCCGCAGCGGCACTTCCTTGAGCGGCACGCGATGCGTCTCCGTGAACTTGAGGTCCGGCCGGCTCTTCATGTACCAGAGCAGATCGCCCTCCGTCACCGTTCCCGCGTAGCGGCCTTCCGCATCCAGAATCGGAACGGCCGAATAGCGGTGATACTCCATCCGCTCAAGCGCCTGCCGCAGCGTCGATTCAATCGTCACACAGACCACTTCCTGCTTCGGCAGCAGAAAAAAAGCGATGTTCATGCCGTTCCCCCGTTCCCGCGGACGATACCTCCGGCCGATTCAGCGCCCGTCCGTCCCGGCCTGCTCAGGTTTCGGCAGCGACTGAAAGTCCGCATCGGCATCCAGCCAGGCGCGGATCCATGATGTCACCTGCTCCGCATCGCGCTCGTCCGCGATGAAGTACCAGACGCCGCCCTCCATCCGGCCTTTTCCCTCAAGCGTATGACTGTAAATCGGGCGCGTCTTGCTTCTCAGCATCTGCTCCGCAAGCCGGAGCAGATCGTCCGGCGGAATGTCCGTCGCGAAATTGCTTCCCATAATCTCGATCAGTTCCGGAATTTTGCGCCACTCGCCGACTTCCGACGCCTTGTCGATGATCGCCTGCAGGAAAATCTGCTGGCGCTTCGTGCGGCTTGCGTCTCCGCCGGCGTCTTCGCGGAACCGGACATAGTTCAGCGCATCCTCTCCATTGTAAAACGGCTGTCCGGCTTTTACAACGAAGTGCTCGTGATTCGGGTCTTTGTTCACAAGGTCCTTCTCGATCGGCAGCTTGATGCCGCCGATCGTGTCGATCACCTCGCGGAAACCCTTGAAATTGATCGATGCGTAGTGATCGATCTCGATATCCAGAAACCGTTCAACCGTCTCGACCGCCAGCCCCGCGCCGCCGTAGGCATAGGCGTGGGCAATCTTCTCGGGCTTCTCCCGTCCGGGAATGGACACCCGCGCATCGCGCGGAATCGAGACAAGCAGCATGGCGCTGTCGCGCGGCCGGACGGCCGTTACGATCATCGTGTCGGACCGGCCGCGTCCCCGTCCCCGGCTGTCGGAGCCGAGCAGCAGCAGGGTGAACGGCCGATCGGCCTTCTCCGCCGCTTCCTCCCGGCCGTCCGGAAGCCGGCCGTCCTGCCGACCTTCCGGCGCGCTGCGGTCGATCGGCTGGTAAGACCGCTCAAGCTGCGCTTTTACCCGTTTGGCGAAAAAAAGATCAAAAGCCGCCAGTGCGATCTGCGTCCGGAACCAATATCCGGTCAGGCCCAGCAGGACGAACCCCGCGAGCAAGCCGGCCGCCCATGCCTTTCTGCGCGACAGTCTCATCCTTCCTGTCCTCCCAACGTTTTTCGCACCCGCCGGCCGTTCTATACCTTGCGGCGTGCGAATACGTATGCAGTAGAACACGGGGCAAGCTGACCTTGCGTCAAGCTTCCCCGCCGCGAGGTGATCGCCGTGAACGGCCGCTCTTCCACCGGTCTGGAGATCCGCATCGCCGCGATGCTCTGCTATGCGCTCGGCTTCATCACCGGACTGATCTTTCTCGCCATAGAGAAGGACAGCCGATTCGTCAAGTTTCACGCGCTCCAATCCACGCTGCTGTTCGCGTCGCTGTTTATTATGAACGTCGTGCTTTCCTTCATCCCGCTCATCGGCTGGTTCTTCAACATGCTGCTCGTTCCGGCCATGCTGGTCTGCTGGATCGGCTGCATGCTGCTGGCGCTTCAGGAAAGGAAGTTTCTGGTGCCGATCGTCGGGCCGATTGCCGACAGGGAGAGCCGTCGTTTCTGAACCCTTGCGGACCATCCGCAAATAACGAACAGGCTGTTCCGCCCGTCTGCGAATATGACGAGGGAACAGCCTGAAAAGTTTCGTATGGAAAATCATTCCTCTAATCCGAACAGCCGGTCAAAGCCGGCTTTCGTGCGTTTGATGAGCTCCTCCGGATCTTCTTCCGGCGGCGCCGGCGTCAGCACTTCCTGCGCCACCGGACCGTCGTAGCCGATGTCGCGGAGCGCGTCGACGAATCCCTTCAGGTCAAGCACGCCTTCGCCGGTAATCAGCCGGTCGTTGTCCCGCAGCTCGTGCACCGGCAAGTTCTTGGCGTCGTTGATGTGCACATGAACCACCTGCCGCTTGTCGAGCCGCCGGATATCGTCCGGACCGGCTCCCGTCGTGACGACATGGTAGACGTCGACGAGCAGCCCGACGTTCGGCGTGCCGATGGCCGCCGCGAATTCGAGCGTCTCTTCGATTGTCCAGATGAACGGATGGCGCCATGCCGTCCGCAGATGATGCGGTCCGACGAACTCAAGGCCGAGCCGGATGCCGTAGGCGCCGAGCAGCTCGGCGCAGGCGCGCAGCCGGACGACCGCTTTCGCCATGAACCGCGCGGCCGGCTCGTCCGTCGACGGCAGGATGTAGGTGCAGCAGCGCGTTCCGCCCAATGCGGCCGCTGCTTCGGCGATCTCCGCCAATTGCGGCAGCCCGGCGCGGAAATCGGCATCCGACTTGCGCCATTCGACCGGCAGGCCGATCGCGCCGAGCCGGACGCCCGTCTCATCCAGGAGCCGCCTTGCGCCGTCCAATCCCTTCTCGCCGATCAAGCCGCGCGGGTCGAAATCGACCGCGCCGAATCCGTATTCGCCCGCCTTGCGGATCAGCTCTTCATCCGTCCATTTCGTGCCGAGGCCTGCCCTTGTCAATCCTCTGATCATCGCTGCCATCTCTCCTTCCCTGCGCGTTACACCCATTTGAACAGGACGCCCTGGTACTCATCTTTGCGGTTCTTCAACCCGTCATACGCCGCGGCCGCTTCTTCCGGCGCGAGGATGTGGCTGATCAGCGGCTCCACCCGGAGACGGCCGCTTTTCAGGAGGCCGAACACCACCTTGGAGTTGCGGACGAGCGAATGTTTCACGAACGGGTCTTCCTCGACCGGGAACCGCCATTCATGGGCGCCCTTGAACGTAATGCAGCCGCGCCCGTTCAGATGCACGCTGTTGAGCAGATCCGTCACGTCCGTCTCGTAACGGCCGCGCGGACTGCCGAGCAGAATCAATTCGCCGTATTGGCGGATCCATGAGACGCTTTCAACCGCGACCTGCGGCACGCCCGTCGCTTCGATCAATGTACCGACGCCGCCTTCGGCGATCGCCTTGACCCGCTCCGCCGCGCCCTCGCCGCCGGCGACCGTATGCGAGATGCCGCAGGCTTCCGCCAGCCTGCGCCGGTTCTCCGACAGGTCGACGCCGATGACCGTCGCCCCTTGCAATCCCGCAAGCTGCGCCGCCATGTTGCCGATCAGGCCGAGTCCGGTAACGGCAACATGGTCGCCCAATTCAATCGTCGACACGCGCAGGCTCGTCATCGCCACCGTCGCCATCCGCGTGAACGGCACCAGGGGCAGCTCGAGGCCGTCCGGCACTTTCAGGAAGACGCCTTCCGCCTTCACGATCTCATACTCGCTGTGATTGCCATAGTGGAACACGATATCGCCGGCCGCAAACCCCGGGGCTTCCGGCCCGACCGCCTCGATCCGGCTGACCGCGGCGTAGCCGGGAATGCCCGGCATGCGGAACCAACTTTCCCCGCCGGACAGACAGGCAAGCTCCGTTCCCGGGCTGATCAGGGTATACAGCTTGCGGACGAGCGCTTCGCGTCCGACAAGCGGACGGTCGGGCACCGCTTCTTTCCGGACTTCCACTTGCCAGGGGGCCGTGAATACGATTTGCCTGTTCATGAAACGGACTCTCCTTTTGCATGGTCATGGTGACACTTGCTTTCCGCCGCGTACCGGCTGGGCGGAACGCCCGTCTCTTTCCGGAAAATGCGGCTGAAATGGTGAATGCTCGCAAACCCGACCCGCTCGGCGATCTCCGTGAGCGTCGCTCCGCCCTCCAGGATGAGCCGCTTCGCCTGCTCGATGCGGACCGATGTGATATATTTGTGGATCGTCGTGCCGAGCTGCTCCTTGAACAGCATGGACAGGTAGCCGGGCGAGAAACCGATGGCGCCGGCGATCCGCGCATTCGTCAAGTCCGGATCCGTATAGTGCCCGTGAATGTACGCGATGCAGCGCTCGATCGGAACCCAGCCCTTCGTCTCGACGCCGTCCGTCGCGGCCGCATCGAGGCTGCGAAGATACAGGGCGATCAGCTCGATGGCGACCGCCTTCATCCGCAGCCGCCGGACCGGGCTGTCTTCCTCCCGGTAGAGCTCCAGCAGCCGATGGAACTGCCGCCGCAGTTCGACGCGGTCGGCAGCGCGGACCCGGACCAGCGGCGGCATCCGCTCCAGCGCCCGCTCCCTCGGCGGCACGTCGAGCTGCCGCTTGTCCGTAATGCCGATCGTCCGCCACTTTTCCCGCTCCTCCGCTTCGTACAGATCGAAATGGACGATATACTGCACGAGCGTCGAGCCGGGAGCAGCGTAGATCAGATGTTTGAGCAGCGGAGGCATGAGAATGACGTCGCCTTCCGCCGCTTCGTATTTTACCCCGTTCAGAATGAAGTCGGCTTTGCCCTGTTCGATGTAGGTAAACACGTGATCGTAATCCAGCCATTCGCCGGCCAGTCCTTCCGACCGGGTGATCTTCACGCATCGCACGAACGGCGAAATGTCCCGCAGTATCGGAGGTTGCATCCCGTCTTCCGTTCCTCCCGCCCGCATCTTTGTTGTTTTGTCGGCAGCCATCAACCGATTGCCCGTTGCTGCCCAGGCCTTCTTCCTGTAATTATAGCGGACGGACGCCCGCCGAGTCTTTGAACAGAAGGCCTGAGATTTAACCAAAAGTACGTAAAAATTTTCACATGAGTAGCAGTATAACATAAAAAATCCCGGTCCCTCTTGTGAGGTCCGGGATTTCTGCCTGCCGATTACTCCGTCGTGTACGGCAGCAGCGCCAGCTGGCGGGCCCGCTTGATGGCCGTCGTCAGCATCCGCTGATATTTCGCGCTCGTGCCCGTCACGCGGCGGGGCAGAATCTTGCCGCGCTCGCTGATGAACTTGCGGAGCAGTTCGGTGTCTTTATAGTCGATGTGCGTGATCTTGTTCACCGTGAAATAGCAGACTTTCCGGCGCTTGTTCCGCCCTTTGCGGCCGCCGTAACGGCGTTCGCGCTCCGGCCGCTGCTGCGGCTGCTGCTGTTGCTGCGATTGCTGCGGCTGCGCTTGTTGTTGCTCGCTCATGGTCCGTCCTCCTTTGCTTCAGAAATCAGAATGGCAGATCGTCTTCCGAAATATCGATTGGGCGTCCGTCATCCTTGAACGGGTCGTCGTTGCGGGCGCCGCCGCGGCCGCCGCCGTAACCGCCGGACGATCCGCCGTAGCCGCCCGAATAGCCGGCCCCCGCGCCGTAACCTCCGGCATCGTCGCGGTTTTCCCGGTTCGGCGGTTCAAGGAACCGCACGTTGTCGGCCACCACTTCGGTCACATACACTCTGCGCCCTTCGTTATTGTCATAATGGCGCACCTGAATCCGGCCTTCGACCGCTGCGAGACGGCCTTTGCGCAGATAGTTCGCGCATGTCTCGGCCAATTGGCGCCAGACGACGATCGGGATGAAATCCGCTTCGCGCTCCCCGGTGCTGTTCGTAAACGGCCGGTCAACCGCCAGCGTAAACTGCGTGACGGCCACGCCGGAAGGCGTATAGCGCATCTCGGGATCCCGCGTCAATCTCCCGATCAATATGACCCGGTTCAACATGGCCTGGACCTCCCAATCGGAATGTGCTTCCGCGGATTTCGCGCGTTTACGCGACGTCGTCGCGCACGATCAGATGGCGGATGACTTCGTCCGTGATCCTGAGTACGCGTTCGAGCTCCGCCACGACTTCGGGCGTGGCGTTGAAGTTCACCAGCACATAGATGCCGTCGCGGAACTTCTGGATCTCGTAAGCCAGACGGCGCTTGCCCAGAACTTCGGACTTGATGACTTCGCCGCCATTCGCGATGATCGCGTTGAACTTCTCGACGACCGCTTGGAGCGTCTCCTGTTCAACGTCCGGACGGATGATGTACATCACTTCGTACTTGCGCATCTCCGTTCACCTCCTTATGGACTGAAGGCCCCCGTGCGGGAGCAAGGAGCGAGCGTCCCGTGTCGGGACAATGACTCGCATACCTAAATACTATACCAATAATCGCACTTCTCGGCAAGTATCCGCCGATCCTTGTCAGTGTCAAGTCAGTGTGGGCAATTCATTAAGGGAACAAAACGAACTACATAAAGAACCCTTGCCCCTGTAAGCGCTTTGCCTTGATCGTTCTCCAATCAAAAGAGATATTTACCTAAATTTGTAAGATTACCCTCGAAGCCCTTTAAGAGCCATTCCCGTCGGGCTGCTTTGTTTGGGGCCTTGAAGCAAGCGAATCATTCCCGTTACACAGCCTTTCGCCTGTTGCGTGATCTCCTTCATTAGCCGCCGCATATTTACGGCGTTTCTCCCTACATTTGGTTTCCGCTCTACATCCGCCGCAAAAGTCACGAATTGGGCTTCTTGTCTTCTCATCATCGTTCGCAGCATCGCTCTTACACCGCGCTCGCTCCAACTGTATCCGCCTCGCTTCGTTCGCTTAGCGAAGATGCGCATCTGCGATTCCGCACTCCCCATCGGGCGCATAGCGCTGGTGTCGATTCCGTTGGCGCAAAGCGTCTTCCGGTAGTCGTCCAAATGCCTCTGATGCCGCTTCAGATAACCCTTGTACTGCTTCCATTCCCGTCTCTGCTCCTCCGCGATCTCGTGCTCTGCCACGCCTTCCAAAGCCGCCATCAACGCCGCAGCGTCCTGCTTGGCGAGGGATTTTTTTACGGCCTCCCATACACTCGACAGATGGCCGACAAAACGCTTGAGATCGTGTGCGACATGGAAACGGTCAAGCATGTACAAGCATTGATGGAAGTACGATTCACATTCCCCGATCCACGCCGCTCCGTCTCCGTTTACGACAAGCCACGTGTTCTCGTCGATTTCGTAGCGCTCCGCCAGGAAGTCTCCAAACCCTTCCCAGAAGTTGCCCCCGGCCGTATGCAGGTAGTGTTGCTTATTCTTCAGCCGGACACGCTTGCCGCTTTTCTCCCAGCCTTCGTGCACAACCGCAATCGCGTTCTCCATCCCACGCTTCTTGCTCCGCTGCAGCTTCGTGTACAAGCCGTCCACTTCCACGAACAGCACGCGCGCCGGTCGCCGTTTGACAGCTCTCGTCTCTTGCTCCGCTTTTTCGAGCAGCTTCTCCCGAATCGCCTGATGGCTTAGCACGTTGTACCCTAACAGTTGCTCCAACCGCTTCGCGCTGTCCCGATAGGACGGACCTTGGCTCGCGAACGCAATCGCCGTCTCTTCCAAATGCGGGCTGACTTTCCCTCGCCCTTCGAATTGCAGCAGGCGATCCAGCAGATACACATGCTTGCCACTCTGTCGATCCACGTACAATCTCCGTTTGAACCGGATATGCCCGAACACGGTGTTGACGCTGGTTTCGCGTTCTTCTTTCACACGGTAACGTGATCGGTCCCGCTGCTCAAGAATCTGCTGGTCCATCATTTCCAGCGCTTTCGTCATGGCGCTGGCGAACGCCTCCTGCATTTTCCGCAGCATCCATTGTTCAAGCTCTTTCATCGTCGGCATCGTTGTGGTAAAGTGGCTCATAGGGGCTTTCTCCTTCTTGGTGTGTTGTCGGCAAACATCACTTTACCAAGGGAGAAGCTCTTTTTCTATGTTCGCTTTTTCCAGTTCCTACCCCCACGGAAATTTTACACTAACCCGATCCTTCCTTACACCCCGGATGTTCCCGTTCATGACCGGCGCCCCGCCAGCCAACAATATGGGCAGCATCCAAATCAAGCGAAGGAACGGAGGGGCTGCATTCATGGGCGAGTGGACCGAATTCGACGCGGGACATTCCGCGCCGAACGACGGGTGGTACATGGAGGTCGGCGACAACGACCACATTATGGGCATCAACGATCCGCGCAAAATTTATCTGCGCAAAGGCGAGAAGTTCCCCGAGCCATCGAATCATCGCCGCAAGTGGAAGCGCGTGAAGAAATAACAGAGAACCTTCCACAGACTCCAGGGCCGGAAGTTTCTCTGTCTGCGGCAACAAAAATGCGACTCCTGTCCGGAGCCGCATGATGCTGTGTATGGAATGGCGGAGAGGGTGGGATTCGAACCCACGCACGGCTTGCACCGCCTAGTTGATTTCGAGTCAACCCCCTTGGGCCTCTTGGGTACCTCTCCGTGTTTGGCACAAGCAGAATTTATATTACCACAGGGGACTGGCCGTTGCAAGATGCAATCTCCGCCATTGAAGCAACAGATAAAATATTCGAAAATTCACTCATTTCGCAACCTGCAAGTCAGGCGGATGGCGTGGAATCTGCGCCTCCCGTCTCCGGCTTCGACTCCGCGGGGCGCAGCACCTTCTTCATATATTTCTCGAATTTCGCGCGCGGAATGAGCACGCTGTGCTTGCAGCCGACGCATTTGATCCGGATGTCCATCCCCATCCGGATGATCTCCATCTCGTTCGTGCCGCAGGGATGCGGCTTTTTCATCTGCACGATGTCTCCCAGGCCGAACGTCTTCCGCTCCACGTTCTCCCCTCTCCTTTCATGCAAAACCCAAATCCGTCATGCCGGCCGTCAGCGATATCCGGTTCAACCCGGCGCTGTCCGCAGCTCGTTCAGCGCCCGCCTGAGCAGCACATTGAGCGCGCGGGTAACCTCTTCGTGCGTATTCGGCTTGCATTCCGCGACGACCCGCACCGTCGCGCTGTCCGCGCTGGCCGTCACGACCCCGAGCACTTCCGGTTCGCGCACCACATTGTCGTCCTTGAGCTGCCGCGCCGTCTCGCCGATGACGGCCATCGCCCGTTCCAGGCTCACCCCGCCGTCCACCGTCACGTCGACCACGGCCAGCGCGTTGTGCAGCGAGTAGTTCGTGACGTCGTTGATCTGTCCGTTCGGGATGATGAACACTTCGCCCGTCCAGCTTCTCAGCCGGGTGGTGCGCAGCCCGATCATTTCCACCGTGCCCTTGTAGGCGCCGATCTTCACTTCATCCCCGACGCCGAACGGATCCTCCAGGATGATGAACAGTCCGGAAATGACATCCTTGACCAGACTCTGTGCGCCGAAGCCGATTGCGAGGCCGACGACGCCGGCGCCCGCGATGAGCGGCGCCAGGCTGATATTGAACTCGCCGAGGATGAGCAGAAAAGCGACGAAATAGATGCAGTACGACACCGTGTTGTTGAGCAGCTTGCCGACGGTCTGGATGCGCCGCGGCTGAATCCGGACCCGCTCGGGGCTTCGGTTGATGAGCAGCCGTTCGATCACCTTGTGCAGCACTTTGGCCGCAACCCAGGCGACCAGCAGAATGAGCACGATGCGCAGCACGGTCATGCCGATGCTCATCCACATCAGCTCATTCCGAAGATCCGCCGCGAAGTTCTGCATTTCGATCATTTCGATCATTCCTCCGTCCCCCTCGCCGGTGCGTGTTGCTCCCGGAAAGCCGGCACGTAGCCTTGTTCCGAGAATATGTAAATGCCGCGGATCTCCACATGCTCCTGACGGATGATCTCGAGGATTTCCGGCAGATGCTCGTCCGGGAACTCGATCGATATCGCGCAGCCGGCCGTAATCTCCTTCGGCGTGGGACGGATGTCGATCTCGATCCCGGCGTATTCAAACAACATTTCCGCCCGCAGCGCCTGCTGGGTGGAATCGAACGCGGCCAACATCGCAGCGTCCCCTTTCCTGAAATGATGCCGCAGCACTGCCTGTCTGGCCCTGCGGTCCCGTTTTGTGTCCCTCCAGTATAAACCGGGCACGATGTCCATATACTAGTAACACGCTGTTTGCGGAGGGGATGCCATGAAGCCGGCCGTTCGAAGAGAGCCGCCGCTCAAGGTCGCGCATGCCGATGCGAACGCATGCGCGCTGCTTACCGAGCGACTGACCCACTATATGACGACGATGGCGGAGAACCGCCGGATTGCCATCGTGTGCATCGGCACGGACCGGTCGACCGGCGATTCGCTCGGTCCCCTTGTCGGAACGAAGCTGTCCCGGTACCGGAGCCCGCATTTCGATCTGTACGGCACGCTGGAGCATCCGGTCCATGCGATGAATCTCGAGGAAACGCTGCACCGGATCGAACGGAAGACGCCCCGGCCGTTCATCATCGGCATCGACGCCTGCCTTGGACAGGCCGCCAGCGTCGGCTGCATCCAGATCGGCGAAGGTCCGGTTCGTCCGGGCGCCGGCGTCAACAAGGAGCTGCCGCCGGTCGGCGACATTCACATGACCGGCATCGTCAACGTCGGCGGTTTCATGGAATACTTCGTCCTGCAGAACACCAGGCTGCATCTGGTCATGCGCATGGCCGATCTGATCGCGCTGAGTCTCATCAACGCTGTCCATGCCGTGAGGCGGCAGCGGCCGCTGGCTGCAGTCCCGCCTGTTCAATCGCCTGCCGTTCCTCAGGCGTAAGCGGGTAGGCCGACTCTCCGCCCTTTACCGGTTTGGCGTACACGTAGGTTTCTTCCCGGCTGTGAATGCCGCTCAGGACGACGCCGCTCCGCTCTTCGTTCACGATGGCAATAGCAAAGCTGAGATCGCTTCCTTGATCGGCGAACGCATTGTAGCGCACAATTCCGATTCTGCCGGCCGATTGTCTGACCGTCTCTTCGAGCCGGCTCAGCCCGCCGGTCAGCCGCTCGATCTCCCTCGCGGCATCCGCGGTCCGCTGCTGCAAATTGCTGATGACCGTCTCCAGATCGGCCACCCCCGTGCCGCCGATCATCGCCCGGTATTGCCGGGTGAGCCGGCTCAGCTTGCGGCTGACGACAGCCAGCCAGATGAGCAGCACGACGACCAGCAGGCCGATTCCCGCGATCGCCGCATACAAGATTTCCGAATCTTCTGCCCTCATCGCTACTCCCCCATGTTTTCCGATCGATTTCTGTATCTTCTGCAACGTCTTCAGACAGCCGTCTCAATAATACCGGCTGATCTCCTTCGCAGCCGCGATGAGTGCATCCACGTCCGCCTCGGTCGTGGAATGGCCGACGCTGGCGCGCACCGCGCCCGTGGCCGCCGTACCCGCCGTTCCATGCGCCAGCGGGGTGCAATGGAACCCGGCCCGGACGGCGATGCCGTAATGCCTGTCCAGGATGAACGCCGTCTCCGACGGATCGGCGCTGCCGATAATGAATGAGACGATGCCGGTTCTCGGTTCGCCCGGTTCCGGACCGAGCACGCGCACGTTGCCGATCGCAGACAGCCCCTCCATCAGCCGTTGCGCAAGCGACCATTCCTTATTATAGATTTTCTCAACCGTCTCATGCAGGATGTACCGGACGCCCGCCGCCAGCCCCGCCAGCCCCGGGGTATTGACCGTGCCGGATTCGTAGCGGTCGGGCCGCACGTCCGGCTGTTCGGCCGCTTCCGACTGGCTGCCCGTTCCGCCGTGCAGAATCGGCTCAAGGTTGACCTCCGGATGAATGTACAAGCCGCCCGTCCCCTGGGGACCGAGCAATCCCTTGTGTCCCGGGAACGCCAGCAGATCGATGCCCATCGCCTCCACGTCGATCGGCAGGATACCGGCGCTCTGCGCCGCGTCGACCAGCAGCCGGATGCCTCTCTTGCGGGTCATGGTGCCGATCTCGGCGACCGGCAGAATCGACCCGAGCAGATTCGAACTGTGGTTGACGATCACCAGCTTCGTATCCGGCAGCAGCGCTTCGCGGACGCGCGTCGGGTCGAGGCGGCCGCGTTCATCCGTCTCCACATAGGTGACCTTCACACCGATCGTCCGCTTCAAATGCTCGAGCGGCCGCCGGACCGCATTGTGCTCGACCGCCGTTGCGACGACGTGATCGCCGGGCTTGAGGCACCCTTTGATCGCCATGTTCAGCGCAATGGTCGTGTTGAACGTCAGTGCGATGTCGTTCGGATTGGCGATGCGAAACAGTTCCGCCAGCGCTTTCCGCGCCTCGAACACGATCCTGCCCGCGCTGACCGCCATCCGGTGGCTTCCCCTGCCGGGATTTGCACCGTCATGCACCATCGCTTCGCGCACCGCTTCGATCACTTCCGGCGGCTTCGGCCATGAAGTCGCCGCATGATCGAGATAGATGATCCGCTCCGTCTTTGCGTCCATGCAAGCCCCCTGCTTTCCCCGCCGCATAGCTGCGAAATGGCATACTTTAGTGTAATGCTTTCCGCCCGGGAATACAACTCCGCGATCCGGGCGATTCTCCCGGTTCTGTGTCAAGGTCAGCATGCCGAGGCTTCGCGGGCGGCAAGCGTTTTGATTTCGGAACAACCAACCGACAATGAGGGGCGCCTCCGCAATGGTTCATCGGATGGCGCCCCGTCTGTTCGCATAACCTTCCTTGCCCGACTTGTCCGGCGTCAGGCCAGCCGTTCCAAAAGCTCCAGCAGCCGCTCCAGATCCTGCTTGCCGTAATACAGCAGCTCGATCCGGCCCTTGTCCTTCTGATGGCGGATGCGAACCGTCGTCTTGAACCGTTCGCGCAGCGTCTCCTCGACCTGCTCGATGTACGGATCGCGCTTCTTCGCCTTGGCTTGCGCCTTCTTGACCGCCACATTTTTGCGCCCGAGCTGCTGAATGGCGTCTTCCAGCTCGCGCACGCTCCATTCGTTCTCGATCGTCTGCCGGGCAAGCTCCTTCAACTTCTTGTCGTCCTTCAGACCGGCCAGCGCCCGCGCATGCCCCATGGACAATGTTCCACGTGAAACATGTTCCTTCACTTCAGCCGGCAGCGTCAGCAGACGAAGGAAATTCGCGATATGCGAGCGCGACTTGCCAACCTTCAGCGACAGTTCCTCCTGGGTGAGCTGGAACTTGTCCATGATCGACTGATAGGCAAGCGCAAGCTCGATCGCATTCAGATCTTCCCGCTGCAGGTTCTCGATCAGCGCGATCTCCATCACCTGCTGGTCGGAGAAATCGCGCACGACCGCGGGAATCGTCGCATTGCCGATGAGCTGCGAAGCGCGGAAACGACGCTCTCCCGCAATGATCTCGTATCCTTTCACGACGCTGCGCACAATAATCGGCTGAATGACGCCATGCAGCCGAATCGACTCGGCCAGTTCCCTGATCGCTTCTTCGTCGAACGTCTTGCGTGGCTGATACGGGTTCGGACGAAGCTGGGTCAACGAAATTTCAATGACCTTGTCATCTTCGCCTACCGTCAGAGAAGGAATAAGCGCGTCAAGCCCTTTCCCCAGCCGTCTGCTCATGGGTCATCACTTCCTTCGCCAATTCGAGGTAGACTTCCGCGCCCTTCGATCTCGGATCATAAGTGATAATGGATTGCCCGTGCGACGGCGCCTCGCTCAAGCGGACATTGCGCGGGATGATCGTCTGATACACTTTCTGCTGAAAATATTTCTTGACTTCCTCGATCACCTGAATGCCGAGATTCGTCCGCGCATCGAACATCGTGAGCAGCACGCCTTCGATTTGCAGCGATTTGTTGAGATGTTTCTGGACGAGCCGAACCGTATTGAGCAGCTGGCTCAAGCCTTCAAGCGCATAATACTCGCACTGGATCGGAATGAGGACCGAGTCGGCGGCCGTCAGCGAATTGATCGTCAGAATGCCGAGCGAAGGAGGACAATCGATCAGAATGTAATCAAACATGTCCCGCACTTGCGACAACGACTTTTTCAGCCGGATCTCCCGCGAAATCGTCGGCACCAGCTCAATCTCCGCGCCGGCCAGCTGAATCGTGGCAGGAATCAGCGTCAGTCCCGGGATGCTGGTTTCCACCATGGCATCGCGCGGATGCACGTCATTGATCAGTACGTCATAGATGCAGTTGTCAACATCCGCCTTGTTGATGCCGATGCCGCTGGTCGTATTGCCTTGAGGGTCGATATCGACGAGCAGCACCTTCCTCCCCAGCGATGCCAGCGATGCGCCCAGATTGACGGATGTCGTCGTCTTGCCGACTCCGCCTTTCTGATTCGCAACCGCAATGATTTTCGACAATCCGGTTCACCTCTCACCTGCTGAGTTAACCCTATCTTGTTAGCTCCTGCGCTGACCGCCGCTTGCAGCGGACCGTACACCGCGGGCGACACCGCAAGCCTACCGTTTCGGAATGCGGATGACGATTTCGTAATGTTCGCCGCAGTCGCGTTCGTCCGTCTTGATGTCGATGCCGGACCCCGCCACCATCTCGACGGACTGGCGAATGGTGTTGAGCGCGAGGCGGACGTCCTTCGTGAACGAGATCCGCTTCGAAGACTTCTTCGACTTCGCAGAAGCTTCCTTGTAGAACGCGGCACGCGCTTCCGTCTGCTTCACGTTCAGTTCCTTGGAGATAATATCCTCCAGCACCTTCACCTGGAGTTCTTCCGACTCCAGCGACAGCAGCGCCCTCGCATGACGCTCGGTAATCTTCCGTTCCATGAGCGCCTGCTTTACCGGTTCGCTGAGATGCAGCAGCCTGAGCTTGTTCGCAATCGTCGATTGGCTTTTGCCGAGACGCTGCGCCAAGCTTTCCTGCGTCAGATTGTGCAGATCCAGCAGCTTCTGGTAAGCAACCGCTTCTTCAATCGCGGTCAGCCCTTCCCGCTGCAGGTTCTCGATCAGCGCGATCGATGCCGCCTGGGAATCGTTGAATTCGCGGACAATCGCCGGAATCGTCTCCAGTCCCAGCTTCTTGACGGCGCGCCAGCGCCGCTCACCGGCGATAATCTCGTAGCGCCCGTTCCGGACGCGTACGACGATCGGCTGGATGACGCCGTGCGTGCGGATCGTCTGGCACAGTTCGTCGATCCGCTCGTCATCGAAGATTGTCCGCGGCTGGTAGGGGCTCGCGTCGATCTCGCCGACGGGGATCTGCTTCACTTCGTCTTGATTCGTGCGGTCGCCCAGACCGAACAGCCGAGAAAATTGCTCCTTCATCATGTCATTCCCTACCCCATTCAGAATGCCGCTGCCGATCCACCCGGAAGACAGGCTGCTGTCGCAGCCGCTCAAGGCCGCTCAAAACGCCCGGTCTTCCGGACGAACCGTATGCATCCGCGACAGCCGAAACAAAACGCCGATGTTCCATCGGCGTGATGTTGTTTGTTTCGTTGTTGCCGTGCTGCATCGAACCATCGCCATTCGCAAGCATAATCATTCGAGACACGGAATTCGATTTCCTGCTTGACAAACCGATTTTTCACATTTGTTCACGGAAAATGTTTCACGTGGAACAACGTCTGCCGGAATGGCGGCCGCTCGGTCATCAGACGATCGGCTGCTTCGCCGGAATGCCGGCCTTGCGCGGATACCGCGCCGGCGTCCGGCCCGATTTGCGGATGATCACGATGTGCCGGTCCGCCTGCTCGAACGGCAATTGCAGCGCATGCACCGCCTCGAGCTTGCCTCCCAGCTCGGACAGCGCCCGCTTCGACTCCGCGATTTCTTCCGCGGGATCGCTGCCCTTCATCGCGGCAAATCGGCCGTCCGGCCGCGCGAACGGCAGGCAGAACTCGGCGAGCACGTTCATTCTGGCGACCGCGCGGGCCGTTACGAGGTCGTATCCGTCGCGGTGCTCCGGCATTCTGGCCGCGTCTTCCGCGCGGGCATGCAGGCAGGTCACGCCGGCAAGGCCGAGCTCCGCAGTCAGATGCTCGAGGAACCGGATCCGCTTGCCGAGCGAATCGACGATCAGCACATCAAGATGCGGGAAGCAAATCTTGAGCGGAAGACTCGGGAAGCCCGCGCCGGAACCGATGTCGGCCAGCTTGCCGGTCCCGTTCAGATCCAGATGGAATGCGAGCGTCAGCGAGTCGTAGAAATGCTTCTCGTATACCGCTTCCCGCTCCGTGATCGCCGTCAGATTCATCCGCTCGTTCCATTCCACGAGCAGCCGGAAGTACGTCTCGAACCGTTCACTCCGCTCCGGCGTCAGATCCAGATTCCGCTCCGCCAGCAGCTTCTCGAACCAGGACGGGGCGCTCAAAGGTCACGACCCCCGCGCCGCCGTCACGCGGTTGTAATGCTCGAGATACACGAGCAGGATGGACAGGTCGGCCGGCGAAACGCCCGAGATGCGCGACGCCTGCCCGATCGAGATCGGCCGGATGGCGGTGAGCTTCTGTTTCGCCTCCGTCGACAGGCCGTGCACGGCGTAATAGTCGATGTCTTCCGGGATCCGCTTCTGCTCCATCTTGTTCAGCCGCTCCACCTGCTGCAGCTGCTTCTCGATGTAGCCCGCGTACTTGATCTGGATCTCGACCTGTTCCTTCATCTCATCGGTCAGTTCGACCGGTGAAGGCGTCACGGTCTCGAGCATCGCATACGTCACTTCCGGACGTCTGAGCAGCGTCAGCGCGTCGACCGTGTTCTGCGCCGGAGCGGAGCCGGCCATCTCCAGCACCCGCTGCGCTTCCTCCGGCTTCAGCTTGACCGTTCTCAGCCGCGCGATCTCGTCTTCCACCTTCTGCTTCTTGTCAAGGAACTTGCGGTACCGCTCCTCGCTGATCAGCCCGATTTCATAGCCGACCGGCGTCAGGCGCAGATCGGCATTGTCATGACGCAGCAGCAGCCGGTATTCGGCGCGCGACGTGAGCAGCCGGTACGGCTCGTTCGTCCCCTTCGTCACAAGGTCGTCGATCAGCACGCCGATGTACCCTTGCGCGCGGGACAGAATAACCGGATCCTTGCCCTGAACCTTGCGCGCGGCGTTGATGCCCGCCATGATCCCTTGTGCGGCCGCCTCTTCATAGCCGGATGTGCCGTTCAGCTGGCCGGCCGTGAACAGCCCCTCGACGAGCTTCGTCTCGAGCGACGGCTTGAGCTGCGTCGGCACGATGACGTCGTACTCGATCGCGTAGCCGGGACGCATCATTTCGGCCTTCTCGAGGCCCGGAACCGAGCGGAGCATCTTAAGCTGCAGCTCCTCCGGCATGCTCGTCGACAGCCCCTGCACGTAATATTCCTTCGTATTCCGACCTTCGGGCTCGAGGAAAATCTGATGCTTCGGCTTGTCGGCGAACCGGACGATCTTGTCCTCGATCGACGGACAGTAGCGCGTCCCCGTCCCTTCGATCAGGCCCGAATACATCGGCGCGCGGTGGAGATTTTCCTGAATGATCCGGTGCGTCTCTTCCGATGTATAGGTGAGCCAGCAAGGCAGCTGCTCGACTTCGCGGTATTCCGTCTCATAGGAGAAATATTTCGGCTTCTCGTCGCCCGGCTGAATCTCGGTCTTCGAGAAATCGATCGTATCCCCGTGGATCCGCGGCGGCGTGCCGGTCTTGAACCGGATCAGCTCGAAGCCGAGCGAGCGCAGCGATTCCGACAGCTTCACGGAAGGCTGCTGGTTGTTCGGTCCGCTCTCGTACATCAGCTCGCCGATGATGATCTTGCCGCGCAAGTAAGTGCCCGTCGTGATGACAACCGCCTGCGCGTAATATTCCGCGCCCGTCTTCGTCCGGACGCCCTTGCAGCGTCCGCCTTCGACGATCACTTCCTCCACCATCGCCTGGCGGAGCGTGAGCCGCTCGGTCCGCTCCAGCGTCTGCTTCATCGTGTGCTGATACAGAAACTTGTCCGCCTGCGCGCGCAGCGCATGGACCGCCGGCCCTTTGCCCGTGTTCAGCATCCGCATCTGGATGAACGTCTTGTCGATGTTCCGTCCCATCTCGCCGCCGAGGGCGTCGATCTCGCGCACGACATGCCCCTTCGCCGGCCCGCCGATCGACGGGTTGCACGGCATGAACGCCACCATGTCCAGGCTGATCGTGAGCAGCAGCGTCTCGCAGCCCATCCGCGCCGCGGCAAGCGCCGCCTCGCAGCCCGCATGACCCGCGCCGACGACGATGACGTCATAATGTCCCGCTTCGTATCCCACAGCTTCACCCTCTTTCATTAAGAAAAAACCATCCGCCGACCTGCCCGGGTTCATTTTCCGAGACAGAACTGCGAGAAAATCTGGTCAATCAGCGATTCCCCGGCCGTATCGCCCGTTATCTCGCCGAGCCGCTCCCATGCCGTCCGGACATCGATCTGGACGATGTCGATCGGCACGCCGGCGTCGGTCGATTCAATGGCGTCGACCAGCGCCTGCTCCGCCTGCTTGAGCAGCGCGGCATGGCGGGCGTTCGACACATAGGCCGCTTCGCCGCCTTCCAGCTTGCCGCCGAAGAACAGGTCGGCAATCGCCTGCCCGAGTTCATCCATCCCCAAGCCTTCCTTGACCGACATCGGCACGATCGCGGTTCCGGGCAGCAGCTTCCGCACCTCGGCTTCATCCAGCTTCGCGGGCAGGTCGGATTTGTTCAGAATGACGACCGCCTGTCTGCCGGCCGCCTGGCCGAGCAGCGTCCGGTCATCTTCATGAAGCGGTTCGGACCGGTTCAGCACAATGAGCAGCAGATCGGCATCCGTCAAGGCGGATCGCGAACGTTCAACGCCGATCCGCTCGACGACGTCGAACGTCTCGCGGATGCCGGCCGTATCGAGCAGCCGCAGCGGAATGCCGCTGACCGTCACATACTCCTCGATGACGTCGCGCGTCGTGCCGGGAATGTCGGTGACGATCGCCCGCTCGGTGCCCGCCAGCAGGTTGAGCAGCGACGACTTGCCGACGTTCGGCCGCCCGACAATCGCGGTCATAATCCCCTCGCGCAATATTCTGCCTTCGTTCGCCGATTTTAGCAGCTGCCGGATCTCCGCCAGCACTTCCCCGCTCCGCTCACGGATGAAGGCGCTTGTCAGCTCCTCGACGTCATGCTCGGGATAGTCGATGTTGACCTCGAGATGCGCGAGCAGCTCGATCAGCCGCTGTCTGAGTTCGCCGATCTTCCGCGACAGAGCGCCTTCGACCTGCTTCAGCGCCACCTTCATGGCCCGCTCCGACTTCGAACGGATCAGGTCCATGACCGCTTCCGCCTGCGCCAGGTCGATGCGGCCGTTCACGAACGCCCGCCGCGTGAACTCGCCCGGTTCCGCGAGGCGGATGCCGCCGCCGGCCAGCAGCAGATCCAGCACCCGCCGCACCGGCACGATGCCGCCGTGCACGCTGATCTCGACGACATCCTCGGCCGTGAATGACCTCGGCGCCCGCATCACCGTAACGAGCGCTTCATCAACCGCTTCGCCGGTCGCAGGATCGACGATTTTCGCGTATTGCACCGTATGGGTCGCCGCGTCCTTGAGCCCCGTCTTCGCGCGGACATAGGGAGCGGCCGCCTCGATCGCGGAAGGACCGCTGATCCGGATGACGGCAATCCCGCTCTCGCCGACGGCCGTCGCAATCGCAGCGATCGTATCGTCGTGCATGCTGTCCAGTCCTTTCCCTGTGATCGCAGACACCGCAAGAAACTTTAAAAAAAGGCAATGCCTCGCGTTACGAGCCATTGCCGCGGAAGAGATCGCATGCCTTGCGTCACTTGAGCGTAATGACGACGCGCCGGTTCGGTTCGTCGCCCTTGCTGAACGTCTTCACTTTCGGATGGTGCTGCAATGCCGTGTGAATCACTTTGCGCTCCTGCGGGGTCATCGGCTCCAGGACGATCTCCTTGCCGGTCCTGACCACCCGCTGCGCGAGCCGTTCAGACAATTCCTCGAGCGTCTTGCGCCGCCGTTCGCGGAAATTCTCTGCATCGAGCACGATGCGCACACGTTCGCGCGAACTGCGGCTGGCGACGATATTCGCCAAATATTGCAGCGCGTCGAGCGTCTGGCCTCTGCGGCCGATGAGCAGCCCCATATCTTCGCCGCCCGACATCGCCAGCTTCAGGCCGTCGCGCGATTCGCTCCGGCTGATGTCAATCGTGATCCCCATCGCGCCCGCGACTTCGCGCAGGAACCGCTCCGCCGCTTCGGCGGCTTCCCCGGCGCCGCCCTCTCCGGGTCGCGATTCGGGATCTTGCGGTTCCGAATCTTCTTCCTCTTCGAAGAATGCCACGTCTTCGTCTTCGGAACCGCCGGCATCCGTCATGACGTCCTCGACTGCGGCGGTCTCCGCCGCCTGCGGCTCGGCCGCGGCCGGGGCGGGTACCGCCGCGGCCGGCTCCTCGATGAGCGTCAGCTCCACCTTGGCGGGTCTTGCACCGAACAGTCCGAACAGGCCGCGCGAAGGCTGTTCGAGCACGTTCACCTTCACGCGGTCGATCGTCGTCCCCAGTTGTTCAAGCCCGCTGTTCACCGCAGCTTCGATCGTCTTTCCGGATGCCGTGACTTTCTTCATTTCGCAGGGGCCTCCTTCGGTTTGCCCTTGTCGGATGAGCGCACGTACAGGAAATAGTTTTGGACAATCGTGTAGAGATTGCTGAAGATCCAGTAGAGCGGCAGAGCCGCCGGGAACGACAGCGCCATGACGAAGATCATGACCGGGAAGATCATCAGGATCGCCTGCATCGGGCCATTCGGTTGCTGCGGCATCATCTTCGATTGGACAAACGTCGTGATCGCGGCGATCACCGGCAGCGCCCAGGCGATGACGCCCTGCTGCTGCGGCGGCAATCCAAGCTGGATGCCGAGGAACGAATACTCGCGGATATCCGGGTTCCAGTAGATCGCGTTGTACAGCGCGATGAAGATCGGCATCTGAATCAGAAGCGGCAGACAACCCGCCATCGGATTGACCTGATGCTGCATGAACAGCTTCATCGTTTCTTCATTAACTTTCTGCGGGTCGTTCTTGTACTTCTCCCGGATCTTCATCAGCTCCGGCTGCAGCGCCTGCATCGCTTTCGAGCTGCGGTACTGCTTCAGCGTAAGCGGCAGGATCAGCGTCCGGACGATGATCGTCAGAATGAGAACGGACAAAACGTAGTTGCCCTGGAACCAGTCGGCGAACGTGTCCAGCATGACCGCGAACCAGTAAACGACGTTCCGCTCCCAGAAGTTGCCCTCGAGCAGATCTTCCGTGCTGGTCGTATGATCAACCGGCGCGCATCCCGCAAGCAGCAGGATCGCCGCGACGGCGGGCAGGATCAGCCATTTGCGTGATCGAGACAACAGTCAAAACTCCTCTCTGAAGAGACAAACATTCCCCTTAAACTATATCATAATTTATGGTCTGAAGGAAACTCGCCTAAACATGCGGACGGCCTTGCGGACGCGGCCTGCCGACGGTCGTCCCTCCGTTCCGCCGCTTGTCCGGACCGGCCGGCGGGATGCCGGCGAGCAGGCCGGCCTTGCGCAGCGCGTGCAGCAGGCTCCGCTCCAGATCCTTCGTCTTCATCCCGAGCGCCGGCCGCCTGACGATCACGATAAAATCGGTCCGCTCCGCAATCTTGTCCGCGTTCAGGCGAATCAATTCCTTGACCACCCGGCGCATCCGGTTGCGGACGACCGCGCCGCCGAGCTTCCGGCTCACCGACACGCCCGCGCGGAACCGCTCGGTCTCCGGCCGCTTCATCCAATAGACGACAAACTGGCTGTTCGCGAACGAACGTCCCGCCTTGTAGATGCGGCTGAAGTCGCTGCGGCTGCGCAGGCGGAGCTTTCTCTGCATCACCATCACCGAACCTTCCATCCGGAAGACAGGCTGCCGGAGGGAGCGAATAAAAAAAGACCACGCTCCGTGGTCCCGTAAGATCAAGCGCTCAGCACTTTTCTGCCCTTCTTGCGGCGAGCCGCCAGCACCTTGCGGCCGTTCTTCGTGCTCATCCGCTTCCGGAAGCCGTGCACTTTCTTCCGCTTGCTCACATTCGGTTTGAACGTCGGTTTCATCCTGCCTGACACCTCCCGCTCCGAATTCTATCATGACAATCTGTTGAATATACATTTCCAAGCCGACAGATCGGCCCCGATCCGTCCGGAAAAATGCCTTTACAATTAAACCACACCCATCCGCCAAAGTCAAGTTCAAGGATATCCGGAACGTTTCCCCCTTCTCCATGCCAAACGCTGTCCTCACATGGGGGTTGTTGATAATTTTCGGCGAACGCCGTCGAAACGGCACAGGTTGTCGACAACTTCTCAACAATTTCGAGCATTGTTCATAAATGTTATGCACAATTCCGGGGATTGTGGATAGTTTCGGCGCAAACGTTGAAATCAGGGGCCCGGTCTGCTATGATAAATATGCTTCCAGCTGTGGACATCTGGCAAAATCCCTCTAAATTATCAACAGATTGTGGATAAGTTTGTGAGCAATTCACCTCCCTATGGATAATTCACAGCGGGATTACGTTCGTATTGTGGATGATTCGCCTCTCATTTTCTTCATCAGAAGATAAGAGTTTATAAGTTTCACGCTTATCATCGGCTTATCTTTCCCCGCAAAACGGGTGCGCCGTCCGGGAGGGACGGCATCAGCCGTTTTTGCTTGTTTCGACACATCGCATCGTTCCAGCCGAACAGCGGCGGTGCCGGCCGGCTTCGGCGCATCAACTGTCCTTTGCGAGCCTACGACGCAAGCCGAAGGAGGGGCTTGTTCCTTTTTGTGCTTTTTCTGGGAATGTTGAGAATGGTGCGATGACGACGGAGGCTAGATGAAGGGGCGGACGATCAGTCGGTAAGGAGTGACAGTCATTGGACAGCCAAGCCCGTGAAATATGGCAGCAAGCGTTATCCATCATTCAGACCCGGGTGAGCAAACCGAGTTTCGATACATGGTTCAAGGACACAAATGCGAAATTTCTCTCGGAACGGCTCGTTCTGATCACCACGCCGCAGGCTTTCGCGGTGGAATGGCTCGAAAGCCGTTACACGCGGTATATCCGGGAAGCGCTTGAAGACTGCCTCGGCTATCCGGTCGACGTCAAATTCGCGCTCGAAGAACCGAAGACGCCCGAACCCCAGGCCGAACCTCCGGCAGTCCGCCGGCCCCCCGTCGTGCAGGAAGAGCCTGCCGGCCATATGCTCAACCCGAAGTATACATTTGAAACGTTCGTCATCGGCGCCAACAACCGGTTCGCCCATGCCGCCTCGCTCGCGGTGGCGGAAGCGCCGGCCAAGGCGTACAATCCGCTGTTTCTCTACGGCGGCGTCGGTCTCGGCAAGACCCACCTGATGCATGCGATCGGTCATTACATATTGGAACACAATCCGGACATGCGGGTGCTGTACATCTCGTCCGAGAAATTCACGAACGAGTTCATCAACGCCATCCGCGACAACCGCGGCGAGAGCTTCCGCATGAAATATCGCAACATCGACGTGCTGCTGATTGACGACATCCAGTTTCTCGCGGGCAAGGAGCAGACGCAGGAGGAATTTTTCCACACCTTCAACGCGCTGCACGAGGAACGGAAGCAGATCGTCATCTCGAGCGACCGGCCGCCGAAGGAGATTCCGACGCTGGAAGAGCGGCTTCGCTCGCGGTTCGAATGGGGACTCATCACCGACATCCAGCCCCCGGATCTCGAAACCCGGATCGCCATTCTGCGCAAGAAGGCGAAAGCCGAGAATCTCGACATTCCGAACGAAGCGATGGTGTACATCGCGAACATGATCGATACGAACATCCGGGAACTGGAAGGCGCACTCATCCGTGTCGTAGCCTATTCATCGCTCATCAATCAGGACATCACGTCCCATCTGGCGGCGGAAGCGCTCAAGGATATCATTTCCACGAGCCGCCCGAAGATGATTACGATCCAGGACATTCAGGCCAAGGTCGGCGAATATTTCGGCCTTCGCCTGGAAGAGTTCAAGGCGCGCAAGCGGACGAAGGCGGTTGCGTTCCCGCGCCAGGTCGCCATGTATCTCGCGCGCGAGCTGACCGACCATTCGCTGCCGAAGATCGGCGACGCGTTCGGCGGCCGCGACCATACGACCGTCATCCACGCCCACGACAAAATATCGAAGCAGCTTGAAACGGACCGCGAGCTGCAGCAGATCATCCGGACTTTGACCGAACGGATCCGCAGCGGACAACCATGAACAACCCGTTAGGCCTATGCACACGATATTCACATGTGGATAGGCTTCTTTTGTCGAAGTTTCCGCGCTTATCCACATATTCAGCGGCACTACTACGATTACGACTAAAAATGTTATGATATTCATCAATAGAGCGAAAAAAGACGAAGGCCGACGGGAGGAACGCATGAAACTGACCATCCGCAAGAACGAACTGAACGAAGCCGTCCAACAAGCCGCGAAAGCCGTCTCTTCGCGGCCGGCCATCCCGATTCTCTCCGGTATCAAGTTTGACGCCGACCACCAGGGACTCACGCTGACTTCCAGCGATACCGAAATCTCGATTCAAACCTTTGTTCCCGCGGAAATCGACGGCACCCCCGTCGTCCGCGTCGAACGTCCGGGAAGCATCGTGCTTCCCGCCAGATTCATGGCGGAGATTGTCAAGAAGCTGCCGGAAGACGACATCGAATTCGAACAGCAGGGCGGATTCCAGGTGACGATTCGCTCCGGCGCGACGGACATCCAGATGATCGGTCTGGACGCCGAAGAATTCCCGGTGCTTCCCGACATCGGGCGGCAGCAGGTCATCCACATTCCGGGAGAACTGCTCAAGAACATGATCCGCCAGACCATTTTCGCCGCGTCGACGAATGAACAGACGCCGATTCTGACCGGCATCCAGTGGCAGCTGCAGGGCGGCGAGCTGAAATTCACGGCGACGGACCGGCACCGTCTGTCCACCTGTTCCGCCGACTTGGGCGCGCCGGAAAGCGACAAGTTCGCGGGCATCGTCATATCGGCCCGGACGCTGAACGAGTTGTCCCGCATCATTCCCGATTCGGAGGAGCCCGTCGAGATCGCCGCGGCCGACAACCAGGTGCTGTTCCGGATCGGACGGGTGCTGTTCTTCTCCCGCGTGCTCGACGGCGTCTATCCGGACACGTCGCGGATCATTCCGCAGGAATTCAAGACGGAGATGGAGATCGACACGCGGCAGCTGACGGAAGCGATCGACCGCGCCTACCTCATGTCGCGCGAAGAGAAGACGAACATCGTGCGCATTGTGACATTGGGAAGTGGCGACATCGAGATTTCGTCCAGCTCGACGGAGCTCGGACGCGTCACCGAACAGATACGCGCGGTGCGGCTTGAAGGCGACGAACTGCGCATCGCGTTCAACTCGAAATATATGCTTGATGCGCTGCGCGTCATCGACAGCGACAAGATTTTCATCGGGTTCAACGGGTCGATGAGCCCGATCGTGATCCGTCCGACCGACGGAGACCGCCAGCTGCACATCATTCTGCCGTACCGCACGACCGGCTGATCCAGGCTGGCGCGTTTTATCAACAGCAGAAAGGAACGTCCGCATGAAACCGATCGCGATCAAGACCGAACCGATTGCGCTCAGCCAATTTCTGAAGCTGGCCGGCTGCATCGATACCGGCGGCCAGGCGAAGGCGCTGCTCGCCGAAGCTCCGGTGCTCGTCAACGGCGAGCCGGAGAATCGCCGCGGACGGAAGCTTTATGCCGGGGACCGGGTCGAGGTGCCCGGTTTCGGCGCGTTCACGGTCGAGGTCGTGAAGACGTGAAACTGAAATCGATCGAACTGCAGCACTACCGCAACTACGAATCGCTCCGGCTGGAGACGGATCATATGGTCAACGTCTTCATCGGGCCGAACGCACAGGGCAAGACCAACCTGCTCGAAGCGATTTTCGTGCTGGCGCTTGCCCGGTCGCACCGGACGGCGAAGGACAAGGAACTGATCGGGTGGAATCACGACTCGGCGCGCGCGGCGGGCGAAGCGGAGCGGCGCTACGGAGGCGTCAGCCTCGAAATCGTGTTCACCGATCAGGGCAAGCGCGCGAAGGTGAACGGTCTGGAACAGCGGCGCCTGAGCGAATTCGTCGGCACCCTGAATGTCGTCATGTTCGCGCCCGAAGATCTCGAGATCGTCAAGGGCGCCCCGGGCGTCCGCCGGCGGTTCCTCGACATGGAGATCGGCCAGATCCAGCCCGGCTATCTGCATGCGATGCAGCAGTACGGCAAAGTGCTGATGCAGCGCAACCGCTATCTGAAGACGGCCGCGCCCGGAAGCAAGCATGAGCTGCTCGACATCTGGGATGAGCAACTTGCTTCCTGGGGTGTTAAATTGATGAAGAAAAGGCAAAACTTTATCGTAAAACTGCAGCAATGGGCGACCTCGATCCATGCCGGCATCACCGCCGGCGGAGAAGCGCTTCAGGTGGAGTACCGGCCTTCGCTCGAGATGGAGGGCTCGGAAGATGAAGCTGTTTTAATCGATCGTTTTATGGTAAAGTTATCACAGATGCGAGAACAGGAGTTGCGCCGCGGCATGACGCTGATCGGACCGCACCGGGACGATCTGCTGCTGCGCATCAACGGCATGGAGGCGCAGGCTTACGGATCCCAGGGCCAGCAGCGGACGACGGCGCTGTCGCTCAAGCTGGCCGAGATCGAGCTGATCCGCGAGGAAACCGGTGAATATCCGGTGCTGCTGCTGGACGACGTGTTGTCGGAGCTTGACCGAAGCCGGCAGACGATGCTGATCGACACGTTCCAGCGCAAGGTGCAGACGTTCATTACGACGACCAGTCTCGACAGCGTCGATATGGAGAAACTGCGTGACGCCTGTCTCTACCACGTGAAGGACGGCCGAGCGGAGAAAGCGTAAAGCCGATGCGGAAGGAGCACGAATACCGATGTATGTCCATCTGGGCGGAGAACGGATCGTCCGGGCCAGCGAGCTTGTGGCGATTTTCGACGTTTCGATTGAACAGTCTTCGCGGATATCCCGGCAGTTCACCGCCTGCGCGTCGAAGCGAAAGAACGTGGAAGTGATCGGCGAAGAAGAGCCGAAATCGATCGTGATTACCACCCAGAAAGTGTATTATTCCCCGATTTCTTCCTCCACGCTGAAGAAACGGACACATCAGCTGCCGGACGTGTAACCCTCCGCAGATATGGAAGCAGCAGTCGAGAGGAGCAGTGAACAAGGCATGACCGACAGCCGGCATGGTTACGATGAAAGTCAGATACAGGTGCTGGAAGGGCTCGAAGCCGTCCGCAAGCGGCCGGGCATGTACATCGGTTCCACCAGTTCGAGGGGGCTTCACCATCTCGTCTGGGAAATCGTCGACAACAGCATCGACGAAGCGCTCGCCGGGTTCTGCGATTACATCGAAGTGGTGATCCGGCAGGACGGCAGCGTGACCGTCATCGACAACGGCCGCGGCATCCCGGTCGGCGAGCATCCGAAGATGAAGCGGCCGACGCTCGAAGTGGTGCTCACGGTGCTGCACGCGGGCGGCAAATTCGGCGGCGAAGGCTACAAAGTATCCGGCGGCCTGCATGGCGTCGGCGTCTCCGTCGTGAACGCGCTGTCCGAACATTTGTGCGTCGAGGTCAAGCGGGACGGACACATTCACCGTCAGGAGTACAAGCGCGGCGTGCCGCTGTACGACGTGCGCATCGTCGGCGACACGGACGAGACGGGCACGATCATTACGTTCAAGCCCGACCCGGAAATTTTCACCGAGACGACGGAGTTCGAATACGATACGCTGCAGACGCGCATCCGCGAGCTGGCGTTCCTGAACAAGGGCATCAAGATCGTGCTGCGCGACGAGCGGACCGGCGCGTCGGACACTTACAAATACGACGGCGGCATCATCGAATTCGTCCAGTATTTGAACCGCAACCGCGAACCGCTCCATGAGCAGCCGATTTACATCGAAGGCATGCGGGACAACATCCAGGTCGAGATCGCGCTGCAGTACAATGACAGCTATAACGAGAATATTTACTCGTTCGCGAACAACATCCACACGCACGAAGGCGGCACGCATGAATCCGGGTTCAAGAGCGCGCTGACGCGGATCATCAACGACTACGCGCGCAGAGCCGGTCTTCTGAAGGACAGCGATTCGAACCTGACGGGCGAGGATGTGCGGGAAGGCTTGACGGCGATCATCTCCGTCAAGATTCCGGAGCCGCAATTCGAAGGGCAGACGAAGACGAAACTCGGCAACAGCGAAGCGCGCAGCATCGTCGAATCGATGTTCGCCGAGAAGCTCCAGGAGTTTCTGGACGAGAACCCGTCCGTCTCGCGCCGCATTGTGGAGAAAGGCGTGCAGGCCGCGCGGGCGCGGGAAGCGGCACGCAAGGCGCGCGAGCTGACCCGCCGCAAGAACGCGCTCGAAGTGAGCGCCCTGCCCGGCAAGCTGGCCGACTGCTCGTCCAGGGACGCGTCGATCAGCGAGCTGTACATCGTCGAGGGCGATTCCGCGGGCGGATCGGCGAAGCAGGGGCGCGACCGCCACTTCCAGGCCATCCTGCCGCTTCGGGGCAAGATTCTGAACGTCGAGAAAGCGCGGCTGGACCGGATTCTCGCCAACTCCGAGATCCGGGCGATCATCACGGCGCTCGGCACGGGGATCGGCGAAGATTTCGACCTGTCGAAGGCGCGCTATCACAAAATCATCATCATGACCGACGCGGACGTCGACGGCGCCCACATCCGGACGCTGCTGCTGACGTTCTTCTACCGGTACATGCGCCAGATCATCGAAGCGGGGTATGTTTACATCGCGCAGCCGCCGCTCTACAAGATCGAGCGGAACAAGGTCGTCCGCTATGCGCTCAACGACAAGGAGCGCGATGAGATTCTGGCCGAATTCGGCGAAGGCGCGAAAGTGAACATCCAGCGGTACAAAGGTCTCGGCGAGATGGACGCCGAGCAGCTCTGGGAGACGACGATGGATCCCGAGAGCCGCACGATGCTGCAGGTGACGATTCAGGATGCGATCGCGGCGGACGCCATTTTCGACACGCTCATGGGTGACGACGTCGAGCCGCGGCGGGAATTCATCCAGGCCCACGCGAAATTCGTCAAGAATCTCGATATTTGATTGAGGAGCCGTCCGGTCTCACCGGACGGCTCTCCTGCGTCTTGCGCGGATGCCGCTGCGGATTCTGCTCTTTTTCTTGAACCTGCCGTAGGCTGCCGCGTACCGGTAAATTTTGCGGAATACCGATTTGTCCTTCAGCTTGCGGAAGATGAAGGGGTCCGGCGCCGTGTTCACTTCGAGGATCCAAGGTTTCAGCGAGTTGTCGATGGCGATGTCGAGGCCGATCTCTTTCAACCCCGGCCAGCGCCGCTGCAATTGTCTTGCCGTCGTGACGCCAAGCTTGCGGAGCTGCTCCGCGTAGGCTTTCCGCCGCCCGGCATCCAGGTGGGTGCTCATGAGGGTGGAGAATGCCATCGGCGTTCCGCCGCTGTGGTAGTTTGTCACGATTTTCTTCGGATGCGTGAGCCGGCCGATGATGCCGGTTGCCTCCCACACGCCCTGGGGAGACCTCTGCACCATGACGCGAATGTCGAATCTTCGCCCCTTGTGCTTCAGCAGACGGATACCCCGCTGCACCACGTAAAGTCCTTTGCGCTTCAGTCGCTGCAGCCCGTCGTACAGCGAATCTATCGAGCCGAATCGATAGGAACGGGTATCGACCCGCGCGAGATAACCTGTCGACGTCCGCTCGACCCGGATAACCCCTTTGCCGAAAGTGCCCTTGTCCGGTTTGACATAGACCATGCCGTAATGATGCAGCATGTCGGACAACGATTGCTGTGAGAGTCTCCGCGTCTCCGGAATCAGTTCGCGCAGTCCGGGGTGCCGAATCAACACTTCGGTTTTCGCTAGCTTGCTTCTCACGCGCTTAATGGCCAACGGGCGTCGGCTCCTTTCAATCGCGCGGGAAGCCGGCGGGCTGGAAATTCCGGACAACCCTTGCGATGAGTGGTATAATAGAGGCGCAAGCCGACCGGATGACTTTCGCCAATCCAGCATATGCGCGGAAACCCGCTTGCGCCTCCGCATTCGTACCGCCTTCGGAGGGCCGAATTACGTTTAATTGTGCGGATTTGGTGAAAGTAATATAATAGTCATGGAGAGCATCCGATTGGAAGGATTGTCGGAAGCAGCGGAAATTTCGCGTGATTTGTCCGCAAAACAGGCATTTATCGTTTTTCTTTTGTTTCGGAGTTTGTCATTCGGGGATATGAAAGATTTGCACAGATTTACATGAGAAGGGGTTACCGACGCGGCCTGACGGACGGCCTTCCCGAAGGGAGCCGCACGCCGCGCGGAAGATCGGGAGGTAGAGCATGGCGGAACAGAACCGTTCTCAGATCAGAGATCGCGATATCAGCACGGAGATGCGCGACTCATTCCTGGACTATGCGATGAGCATTATCGTCAGCCGTGCCCTACCCGACGTGCGCGACGGACTGAAGCCGGTGCATCGCCGGATTCTGTACGCGATGTCCGAGCTCGGCATGTCGCCGGACAAGCCGTACAAGAAGTCGGCGCGGATCGTCGGCGAAGTCATCGGTAAATATCATCCGCACGGGGATGCGGCCGTCTACGAAACGATGGTCCGGATGGCGCAGGATTTCTCGCTCCGCTACATGCTCGTCGACGGCCACGGCAACTTCGGATCGGTCGACGGAGACTCGGCGGCGGCGATGCGCTATACGGAAGCGCGGCTCTCGAAGATTGCGATGGAGATGCTGCGCGACATCAACAAAGAGACGATCGATTTCGTGCCGAACTACGACGGCGAGGAGAAGGAACCGGCGGTGCTGCCGGCGAGGTTCCCGAACCTGCTCGTAAACGGCGTGTCCGGGATTGCCGTCGGCATGGCGACGAACATTCCGCCGCACAACCTGACGGAAGTGATCAACGGCATCCAGGCGATGATCCAGAATCCGGATATCACGCCGCTTGAGCTGATGGACCATGTGAAGGGTCCGGACTTCCCGACGGCTGCAATCGTCATGGGCCGCGAAGGCATCCGCCAGGCTTACATGACCGGCCGCGGATCGATCACGATGCGCGCCCGGGCGGAGATCGAAGAACAGGGCGGCAAGCCGCGCATTATCGTGCACGAGCTGCCGTACCAGGTCATCAAGGCGCGGCTCGTCGAGAAGATCGCCGAGCTGGTGCGCGAGAAGCGGATCGACGGCATCACCGACCTGCGCGACGAGTCGGACCGCAACGGCATGCGCATCGTCATCGAGCTTCGGCGCGACGTCAACCCGAACGTCGTGCTCAACAATCTGTACAAGCATACGCCGATGCAGACGAACTTCGGCATCAACATGCTGGCGTTGGTGGACGGCGAACCGAAGATCCTCAACCTGAAGGACATGCTGTATCATTATTTGCAGCATCAGATCACGGTTATTCGCCGCCGCACCGAGTATGATCTGCGGAAGGCCGAGGCGCGCGCCCACATTCTCGAAGGCTTGAGGATTGCGCTCGACCACATCGACGAGATCATCGCCCTGATCCGCGGTTCGCGCACGACCGAAGAAGCGCGGGACGGGCTGATCGCGCGCTTCTCGCTCAGCCATGACCAGGCCCAGGCCATCCTCGACATGCGCCTGCAGCGGCTGACCGGGCTGGAGCGCGAGAAGATTGAGGAAGAATACGCCGAACTGTTGAAGCAGATCGCCGAATTCAAGGCGATACTGGCCGACGAGGGACGCGTGCTGCAGATCATTTCCGACGAGCTGGAAGAGATCAAGCAGAAGTACGGCGACGAGCGCCGCACCGAGATTACGTCCAGCGAGAACGAGATTCTGGACGAGGATCTCATTCCGCGCGAGGATGTCATCATCTCGATCACGCACAGCGGGTACATCAAGCGTCTGCCGGTGTCGACCTACCGCAGCCAGAAGCGCGGCGGCAAGGGCGTCATCGGCATGGAGACGAAGGAAGACGACTTCGTCGAGCATCTGTACGTCTCCAATACGCACCATTATCTGCTGTTCTTCACGGACAAGGGCAAGGTGTTCCGGCTCAAGGCCTACGAGATTCCGGAGCTCGGCCGGACGGCGAGAGGCACGCCGATCATCAACCTCATCCAGATCGAGCCGGGCGAGACGATCAACGCGGTCATTCCGATCGAATCGTTCGATCCGGATCTGTACCTGTTCTTCGCGACGAAACAAGGCATCGTGAAGAAGACGCCGCTTGACGACTATTCGAATATCCGCAAAGTCGGGCTCATCGCCATCAATCTCCGGGAGGATGACGAGCTGATCAGCGTCAAGCTGACCGACGGCAGCCGCGAGATCATCATGGGGACGAGCCAGGGCATGTCGATCCGGTTCCCCGAGCAGGAAGTCCGGCCGATGGGACGCTCGGCGACCGGGGTGAAGGGCATCCAGCTCGAGGAAGGCGATTCCGTCATCGACATGGATGTCGTCGATCCGGAGCAGGATGTGCTCATCGTCACGGCGAAAGGATACGGCAAGCGGACCCCGGCCAGCGAATACCGGACCCAGAGCCGCGGCGGCAAAGGCATCAAGACGCTGAACATTACGGAGAAGAACGGCTCGGTTGTCAGCCTGAAGATGGTGGCCGACGACGAGGATCTGATGATCATGACGTCCGCCGGCACGCTGATCCGCACGAGCATCGCCGGCATCTCCACGATGGGACGCAACACGCAAGGGGTCAAGCTGATCAATATCCGGGAAGACGATGCGGTCGCGACCGTCACCCGCGTCAGCCGGACGGAAGAATCGGATGAGGACGACCGCGGATCGGACGAATCGGACGAAATCGGAGAATCGTAATGATCAACCGGTCGGTTGACCGGGTTCGGTCGGATACGGGAGGGGTACGCACATGCCTACGGTCCCGCTGTCGCAAGTGAAATTGGGGGATCGTTTCGCCTCCGATGTCATCACGCCGCTTGGCGGCACGCTGTTCCGTAAAGGCCGGGTCGTAACATCGCGCGAATACGAGATTTTGCAGGCTTTTCTCGTCCAGCAGGTCGACATCGAGCCGCGCGAAGGCGCCGAAGAGGTCGCGGCGACGGAAGAAGCCGTCCTTGCGCGGTTCAATGCCGAATACGACCGGCTGATCAGTCTCGTCCGGCGCATTTTCGTATCCAATATGAGCGGCATCGGACTGCCGATCATGGATATCCGCAAACAGCTGGAAAATGTGCTGGCCCATATCGGAGAGTACAATGCGCTGACGTTCATGCCGAGAATCGCCGACAAACAGGATTACCTGTACCATAAAAGCGTCCTGACGGCTTTGACATCGCATTTGCTGGCGCAATGGTGCGCTTTCCCGAAGAAAGACTGGCTGCCCCTGGCGCTTGCCGGCCTGTTCCACGATATCGGCATGCTGCGCATCGATCCGGCCATTCTGTACAAGCCTTCCGCGCTTACGGCGGCCGAGAAGGAAGAAGTGCAGAATCATACGAAGCATGGTTACAATCTGCTCAAAAATGTCGCCGCCCTTAATGAAGGCGTGAAACTGACGGCGCTGCAGCATCACGAGAAAATGGACGGCAGCGGGTATCCGCTCGGCCTCAAGGGCGACAAGATTCATCCATACGCCCGTCTCGTCGCCGTGGCGGATGTCTTCCACTCCATTACATTGGAGCGGAGCTACAGCAGACCGATCTCTCCCTATCTTGCGCTGGAGCAGCTTCAGAACGAATCGTTCGGCAAGCTCGATCCGGTGTATGTGCGGACGCTCATCGAGAAACTGACTTCGTTCCACAACGGGATGGTTGTCAGGCTCAGCGACAACCGGCTGGGCGAGATCGTCTTCACCGACCGGAACAACCCGACCCGGCCGCTTGTGTCCGTGGGCGGGAAGATTATCAATCTCGTTACCGAACGGAGCATCCACATTAAATCCGTTATTCGCTGAATGGATGCGCGAGCCGGGGTTGTTGACACCCCGGCCTTGTTTTTCCTCTTGCAAGGGGACGGGCGGATGTGATAGATTGATACTCGTGCCTCATGAAGCAGGCCGATGGCCGACGGACGGCGAAACGGAAGTCGAAAATTGGTACTTGCAATGAGGCAGGCAGATGTGATATATTATAAAAGTCGCCGCTGAAACGGCGGACGACGAAGATGGTTCCTTGAAAACTGAACAACGAGCTTGAGTTGCCCGTCTCCTTTGGAGACGAAGCAAAGCGCGAACGTACGAGATGAG
>Ga0207866_1000453_pt1 | contig 59729 bp, 57 predicted proteins | sample HigsolmetaAR203D_FD_184835 | JGI IMG/M metagenome (GOLD analysis project Ga0207866, IMG submission 184835) | Ionic liquid and high solid enriched microbial communities from the Joint BioEnergy Institute, USA - AR20-3-D (SPAdes) (version 2) ...
CGCGCTACTTCCGGCCCACCGAGGTCGACCTCCTTCTCGGCGACCCCACCAAGGCCCGCGAGAAGCTCGGCTGGCGGCACCGCACCAGCTTCCGCGAGCTTGTGAAGGAGATGGTGGAGAGCGACCTGGCCGAGGCACGTCGCGAGAAGCAGATGCGCGGACTGGGCAATTCTTCCGTGCGCACCGGAGCGGCTGGCGAATGACGACCATTCTCCTGACGGGTGGCGGCGGAATGGTCGGACGCAACGTCATCGATCTCTGCCGCGAGCGCGGGATCGAGGTCGTTGCGCCTCGGCGCGCGGAGCTCGACCTGAGGGACTATGCGTCTACGCTGCGCTTCGTGAGGGAAGTGCGCCCCGACATCGTCGTACATGCGGCCGGGTACGTGGGCGGCATCCAGGCTAACATCCGGGAGCCTGTCCGCTTCTTGACCGACAACTGGGATATCGGTCGCAACATTGTGCTGGCGGCGCGCGAAGCGGGGGTGACGAGACTTCTCAACCTCGGCAGCTCCTGCATGTTCCCGCGAAACAGCCCGGAGCCGCTCAAGGAGGAGGATGTCCTGAGCGGCACGCTGGAGCCGACCAACGAGGGCTACGCGCTGGCCAAGTGCGCCATTGCCCGGCTGTGTAGTTACGTGCGCAGGGAAGATCCTTCCCTGCTCTACAAGACCATGATCCCGTGCAATCTCTACGGGCGATACGACAAGTTCGATCCCGCGGTGTCGCACCTGGTGCCGGCGGTGATTCACAAGCTGCACACGGCTAAGCGCGATGGCCGGCCCGAGGTCGAAATCTGGGGTGACGGAACGGCGCGTCGGGAGTTCATGTACGCGGGAGATCTCGCGGAGGCCATCCTGTTCGCGGTGGACCGCTTCGCCGAGATGCCCGACGTGCTGAATGTCGGTCTCGGGGAAGACTACAGCATCAACGAATATTACGCCGTTGCTGCAGAAGTCATCGGCTACACTGGACACTTCGTGCACGACACGACGAAGCCCGTGGGCATGATGCGCAAGCTGCTCGACGTCTCGCGGCAGAAGGCCTTCGGCTGGCAGGCACGCACGTCCCTTCGGGAAGGCCTGGCGGCCACATACGAATTCTATCTCTCCTCGGGAGCTGCTGATGCGTTATCCGCTCGCTAATTCAAGCTGGGATCATGAGGAGATTGCGGCCATCCAGGCCGTCGTCGATTCCGGCATGTTCACGATGGGCGAGCGCGTTGCCGAGTTCGAACGCGCCTTTGCCGACTACACCGGTAGCCGTCATTGCGTGATGGTCAATTCAGGGTCCTCTGCCAACTTGCTCATGGTCGCTGCGCTGCGCTATCGCAAGCAGGGCGCGCTGGAGCCGGGCGCCGAGGTGATCGTGCCGGCAGTGTCCTGGAGCACGACCTACTATCCCCTGTACCAGTATGGCCTGAAGCTGCGTTTCGTTGATGTCGATGCCCATACGCTGAACTATGATCTCGGCAAGCTCGCCCGCGCCATCGGGCCGCAGACCCGGGCGATCATGATCGTCAATCTGCTCGGTAATCCGAATGACTTCGCCGAGATCTTCCGGATTGTCGGGGAGCGGGACATCGTCCTCATCGAGGACAACTGCGAATCGATGGGTGCGACGTTCCAGGGCCGTCAGACGGGCACTTTCGGCGTGATGGGAACATTCAGTGCCTTCTTTAGCCACCACATCTCGACCATGGAAGGCGGAATGGTGGTGACGGATGACGAGGAACTTTACCACATCCTTCTCGCCCTTAGGGCGCACGGCTGGACACGGAACCTGCCGAAGTTCAATCATGTCTCGTCGCCCAAAAGCGATGACGCCTTCACTGAATCGTTCCGCTTCGTCCTGCCGGGCTACAATCTGCGCCCGCTTGAGATGAGCGGGGCCATCGGCCTAGCGCAGCTGCGCAAGCTGCCAAATCTTATTGCGGAACGGCGCAGGAATGCCGAACGCTTCCTCGAACTGATGCGGGATTATCCCTTCCTGCGTCCTCAGAGGGAGATCGGCGAAAGCAGCTGGTTCGGCTTCAGCATAATCGTGGAGCCGGACGCGCCGGTTTCGCGGGCCGATCTTCTGGCGGCCTTCTCGCGCGCCGGGATCGACGTGAGGCCGATCGTCGCGGGCAATTTCGCCAAGAACGAGGTGTTGCGCTGGTTCGACTATACGATCAGCGACAACCTGCCGAACGCCGAGCGTATCGACGAGGCTGGCTTCTTCATCGGAAACCATCACTATCCGCTTGAAGAGGAGTTCGAGGTTCTGCGGGCTGCTATCGAGGATGCGGTCGCTTCGCGCACGCGCGTTTCCGCGTAACGACGCGGATGGAACGGCAGGTATGACGGTTGCTCCCAGACATTCGCCCGTGTCTCAACAGCGGACGGAGGTCGTGATCCGTGCACGCGCGGACCACAACCTGATGCACGACCTTGCGGAAGTGTGGACGAACCGCGATATCGCCTGGACTTTGGCGCTGCGCGAGATCCAGATCCGCTACAAACAGTCTCTCATTGGCATTGCCTGGGCGCTGCTTCAGCCGGTGCTGACTACGGCGATTTTCACCTTCGTCTTCAGCTATCTGGCCCGCATCCCGACGGACGGCATCCCCTATCCGATCTTTGTCTTCGCGGGCCTCCTGATGTGGCAGTACTTCAGCCGCGTTGTGGTGGAGGCCTCGGGTTCGCTCGTGAAGAACGAGGCCATCATCACGAAGGTCTTCTTCCCGCGCCTGCTGCTGCCGCTCGTGCCCGCCATGTCGGCCGCGGTCGAGTTTCTTATCGCCCTTGTCGTGCTGATCGCGATGATGCTCACCTACCGCATGGTACCGTCGCCGGCGGTTGTGTTCCTTCCGCTCATTATCGTTGCCGCGGGGCTCCTAGGCTATGCTATCGGGCTCGTGCTCTCGCCGCTCAACGCCATCTATCGCGACGTCGGCATTGCCCTGCCGTTTTTCATGCAGATCGCCATGTATCTGACACCGGTGATCTATCCGGTCACCTTCGTACCGGCGCAATATCAGTGGCTCTACGTGCTTAATCCGGTCGCGACGCTCATCGACACGATGCGGGCGATCATCGTCGCCGCGCCCTGGCCCAGTCTCATCAACTATGCGGTTCTGGCCGCATGGATCATCGGCCTTCTAGCGCTGGGGCTCGGCACCTTCCGCAAGCTCGAGCCGGCCATCGTCGACAGGATCTGAGCGATGTCACCCATCATCACCGTCGACAATCTCGGCAAGCAATATGCGCTCCGCGGCCCGGGGACAGCTGCCTATGGCACCTTACGGGAAAGCCTGGCCAACGCGGCACGGCAGCTGTTCTCGCGTTCTGCCGCTTCTGAGCAGAAGGAGGCAGGCCGCTCTTTTTGGGCGCTGCGACATGTCAGTTTCGAAGTCGCCGAAGGCGAGGTCGTGGGCATCGTGGGACGCAACGGCGCCGGCAAGAGCACTTTGCTGAAACTGCTGTCGCGGATCACCGCGCCGACCGAGGGTATGGCCCGCATTCGCGGGCGCGTGGGCTCGCTTCTGGAGGTGGGCACGGGCTTCCATCCCGAGCTTTCAGGGCGGGAGAACATCTACTTCAATGGCGCCATTCTCGGGCTGCGCAAGCAGGAAATCCGCGCCCGCTTCGATGAAATCGTGGACTTCTCCGGTGTTGGCGACTTCCTCGACATACCCATCAAGCGCTATTCGAGCGGCATGAAGATGCGTCTCGCCTTCTCGGTGGCGGCGCATCTTGAACCCGAGATCATGGTTGTCGACGAGGTGCTGGCGGTCGGCGATGCCGATTTCCAGAAGAAATGCCTCGGCAAGATGAAGGACGTCGCAAACTCGGGACGTACCGTGCTGTTCGTGTCGCACAACATGAACGCGGTGATGCAGCTGTGCTCGCGCGTCATCTGGCTGGAGCGGGGCGGCATTCGGGAAGATACTCGTGCCGTGCACGAGATGTGTGGGCGTTATCTGCTCGGCAGCGAAGGGGCCCTGAAAGGGGCGCACGTCGCTGAGGAGGACGGTGCCCTCGATACGGAGTATTTCAGCCTTCGCCGTTTCCGTGTAGCAGATGCGGAAGGAAAGACCCTTGACCAGCCGACGCCGAACGATCGGCCGGCGACGGTCGAAATCGTGGTGGACATTCACCGCCTGAGCCCGCGGCTGAACTTTGGCTTCGCCGTCATCGACGAGCAGGGCCAGCATGTCTTCTGGTCCGTGACGACAGACCAGGCGGAGCGCGACTGGCCGAAGCTGAGCCTGGGGCGCAACAAGCTTTGTGCGCAGATTCCGGCCCATCTGCTCAATGAAGGTAAGTATCGGATCGATTTATTCGCCTCTCTGCACGGACAGGGATGGTTTTCGGAGCCGGGGAACACCCTTGTCGGAGTACAGCTTCAGATTGCAGGCGGGCTGAGCCCTTCGCCTTACTGGCACACGCGCCGGCCTGGGACCGCGGCACCGGTCCTTGCATGGCATGCAGGATAGGCGAAGCTGATAAAGAATCTTTATCAACGCACTGAATTGTGCATCCATTTGCTGGGGTCCAGACGGCCCCTCTCAGGCAGGTGTAACAGCTGCGGGGAGGTGTGTATGAGGCGCCCAGCGCTGGAGCTGATCCGGACACGCGTCGACGCGAACGTGTTCAACTTTTATCGGGTGCCGGCGGCGGCATGCATCGAGCGTCGTGATCCGCTCACGTTGCTCTCTCCCGATCGACTTGATGTCATGGTCCGGTACATTTTCGTGCGGCAACGCCAACTGGGCTGGGCCGTCGGTTGGGGGACAAGCGTCTATCGCCATTTGCTGGAAAGCTGGAACGCCGAGTTCGAGGACGGGGACGGACGAAAGAGCAGTTTTCCTGATTATCTCCGGCACTTTACAGCGCTGATCGATGACGTGGCTCTGAATGGCTACGATCGCGAGCGAGGGCTGATACCCTATACGGGCAGCACTATCGTCGACGGCGCTCACCGTCTGGCGACAGCTCTCTATTTCAGGCAGGCGGTTGATGCCGTACAACTTGAGGGGCCGCCACAAAAGCAGGATGCGGCAGCACTGTTGCGCATTGGCATGAGCACCACGGTTGTCGAGCAACTCCTCAATGAGTACCTGAAGCTCGACGCAGATTGCTATGCGGCAATCTTCTTCCCGGCGTCCTGGGACGAGATGAATACGGCGCTGAACCTGCTGGCTGAGAAGGCGAAGGTTGTTCTTTCGAAGGACATCTCCCTGACGGAACAGGGACGCCGGAATATTATCGAACTGCTCTACGGTCACGAACCCTGGTGGAAACCGGACCTCCTTGACGAGTTCGTCCGACTGCGTTTTCCGAATGGTGGCGATGGCAAGGTGGTTTTCGTCAAGACGCCGCCGGGGGAGGGCTCACGCCCGACGAAGGAGCATGTGCGCAAGGCCTTTCCCCAGCCCCACTTTGTGCACATGAACGATACCCGGCGGGAGACCGGCTGGATCGGAGACTTGCTCCAACGCGAATGGCGTGACCTTTCTGAACCTGCGACCGACATGGCAGCCCAAGCGCTTTTGCGAGCTTCTGGCGGAGTACGAGGAGCGCCTCGGCGACGTGTCAGATCCGTCAGCCTATTGCATCGACTCCGGGGCGGTCATGGCTGCCTTCGGGCTCCGGGACTGCAACGATATCGACTATATCGTCCCGCAACGGAGCTTCCCTTCTCTCGGTGCTGAAGATCTTGCTTGCCACAACAATGAGTATATCGGCTTCCAGGTTCCGGTCGACGAGCTCATTTTTAATCCAGCCTATCATTTCAGTTACAAGAGTGTGAAGTATCTCTCAATAGACACTGTCCTGTCGTTCAAGAGATTCCGTGGCGCCAGGAAGGATCTGCGCGACTGCCGCCTGATCATGGAGGCCCGGCCTCGAGAGCCCGTCGCCGATCGGGCGCGCAGATCCATACGCGCGGCTTATGGAGAATGGCGCGCGTGGCTGCCGCAGTTGCCAGCGAAGACAGCGGATACATTACGCCGAACCCTGCCCCCGCCCTTGTTTCGCGGCGTGCGATATGCTTTCCGGACGGGGCGTTCTGCCATCCGGGCCATCAGGGGGCGTAGGTGATCAAGGCTGCTTTTGTTTCTTCGGCTCCCGAATGGGCGTGGTGGCGCCAGTTCCCGGAGGGCAACCCCGTTTGGGGCGACGTGGAGTTCATTTTCTCCGGGGATTTCACCGGTTGCGACTGCTTTTTTGTCTTCGATGCGCTTCCACGGGCTTTCGACGTCAGACTCGACCGCAGCCGTCTCGTTTTTGTGGCTTCCGAACCGCCAAACGTGAAACGCTATGACGCTGCGTTCCTCAACCAGTTTGGGACGGTGCTGACGACGGATCCTGATACCAGCCACGCAGGGTGTCGCTTCACCCAGGTCGGGCTGCCCTGGCACGTCGGGGCGTGGAGTGAGGGCGGGGCCTTGCTCACCCGGCCGATGACCTTCCGCGACTTCGCGACCTTCCGCCCGCAGAAGACCAAGCTCGTTTCGGTCGTTTCGTCGAACAAGGCCTTCACCGAAGAACACCGCGCACGCCTGCGTTTCGTTGCCGAGTTAAAAGAGCATTTTGGCGATCGGATCGACGTATTCGGGCGCGGGATAAACGGATTCGGTGACAAACTTCAGGTACTGGCCCCATATAGGTATCACATTGCACTGGAGAATTGCGCCATCGATCATTACTGGACGGAGAAATTGGCCGATCCGTTCCTGACGTTAACGTATCCGATCTACCACGGATGCCGTAATGTGGGAGAGTACTTCCCTGAGGGAAGCTTTACAGCCATCGATATCTACGATCCGGCGGCTGCCATCGAGACGATCGAACGCATCATCGAGTCCGATGAAGCCGAGCGGGTCCAGCCGCTACTCGAGGAAGCTCGGTGGCGCGTGCTGCGCGAGCATAATCTGTTTGCGTTGTTGGCTCAGGTGGCGCACGACGTCACGCAGGCGGCAGCGACTTCTGGGAGGGCGATGACCGTTTTCCCCGAAGAGTATTTCCAGCCCGTAAAGGTGCGAATGCGCAGCCGTCTGGTTCGGCTCGTCAAGCAGGTTCCGGCCCTCTACAGGACAGCCAGAATCGCGCGCGATGGCTGGAGGGCGAGTTGTGCGCGCTCGCGAAATTTCGTGCGCAAGGTCCGCGACATTCATTATCGCTCCCATCAGGCTTGGCTGAAGAACGAGCCAGACGAGCGAATCCGCTATGCATATCCGCTGAGCCCCTCCAGCCACGTGCTCGATGTCGGGGGGTTCAGGGGCGACTTCGCCGCGCGGCTCGTGGCGGAATATGGAGCCAGGGTGACGGTTTTCGAGCCCATTCCGCAGTTCGCCGCTATCATCCGGTCACGCTTCTCGGGCGACAACCGGGTCGAGCTCGTCGAAGCAGCGCTCGCCGAGCGCGATGGGGAAGCGCAGTTTCACCTTGACGATGACGCATCGGGTGCATTCGGGCCGCAAGCCGGGACCCTCATCAATGTCAGGTTGATTGACGTTGCGCGCTTTCTCGAGGAAAGCCCGGTGCGCGAGTTCGATCTGGCCAAGCTGAATATCGAGGGCGGCGAGTATGCGCTGCTGGAGCGGCTTGTCGCCACAGGTCACATCGGGCGCATAAAGAACTTGCAGATCCAGTTCCATCTGAACGTGCCGGACGCCCGCCGTCGTTACCGTTCGCTGGCGCGGCAGCTGCGTAGGACACACCTGCTCGTGTGGCGGTATCCGTTCGTTTGGGAAGGTTGGACAAGGAGGGATAGGTGAGCGGAAAGCAGCTGGCCTACCCGGAAATTGATGTCATCATACCGGTGTTCAATGGCGCATCCTACCTCGAACAAGCCGTCCGTTCCGCTGCCGCTCAGACCTTGAGGCCGGGTAGAATCATCATTGTCGATGACGGTTCGGAGGATGCGACGCCAACTGTCGCAAAGAAGCTTGCATCGGAGCTGGCATTTGTTACATACCTGAGGCAACCGCACCGGGGCGTATCCGCGGCGAGAAATGCAGGCTTGGGAGAATCTTCTTCTCCTTTCGTAGCTTTTCTGGACGCGGACGATTTCTGGTCTGTAGATAAGCTGTCCAAGCAGGCTGCGATTTTTCAGTCGTCTGGCGAGGAACTTGCGCTCGTCTATTGCGACTATAGATGCGTTGATACGGCTGGAAGGCCCATTCCAGGAAGGGACAGCATACGCCCGACCTTGCGGGGAAGGGTCTTTCGCGAACTGCTGGCTGGAGACAATGCAGTGTCCGGCTCAGCGTCGGCGGTTCTCATCAGAAGAAGCTGCCTGGATCAGGTAGGCGGGTTCGATGAGCGTCTCTATTACGGGGAGGATTGGGACCTTTGGCTGCGGATCGCGACCGTCGGTGCCTTCGACTATGCGCCGGAGAAACTCGTTCATGTGCGGATCCACGGGGGGAGTGCGCAGAACAGGCAGTCGCAGGGTCGTCAACTGGGGTTCCTGGCCCAGCATCTGTTGATCTATTCGAAATGGCCGGCAGAGGTGGCGCTGCTGCCTGAGCTTCCTCGATCATTGCGGCGTCGGGCGGCCCTTCTGGCGGTTCTGGCCTGGCAGAATCCGCGAGAGGTCACTGCCTTCATGCGCACCGTCCGCGAAACGAGGGTCGGGCCCCAGGGGCCGCTCTTCAGCGGGTGGGCCGATTTCGCCCGGGAGTCGTGTGCGGCGCTGGCTAGGCACGTTGCCTGGCAGACAGGTCTGTCGAAACTGCTGCGTTCTGGCCGGTTGGGTGAAAAGGCCGGCTCTCCTTAGTTAAGACGCCTGAAACGGCCTTTCGGAGATTAGAAATTGGCGATGGCGGGTGCAGCCGGAAATTGGGATGTCGATGTGGTCATCCCAGTCTACAATGGCGGGCGATTTCTGGCGGAGGCCGTTCGCTCTGTACTAGAGCAAACGGTCCTGCCGGCACGGGTTATTATTGCCGACGACGGCTCGACAGACCATACGCCGAGCGTTGCTGCATCGCTGGTCGAACTTTCGCCACGCGTGAAATATTTAGCACTGCCGCATAAGGGGGTTTCGGCAGCTCGTAATGCGGCAATTAGTGTGTCGAATGCAGCGTTCGTTGCGTTTTTGGATGCCGATGATGTATGGATGCCGAATAAACTTGAAAAACAAATGGAAGTTTTTGCCGGTGCAGACCCAGATGTCGGGTTCGTTCATTCATCATATTTTTATATTGATGAGTTTGGCCGCAACGTGCCGGCAATGCCTATTATTCCCCCTGCTGCTCGTGGTGATATATTTCTGCCATTGCTTTTTGAGAATTATGTCTTGTCGGGATCGGCCTCAAGTGTGGTCGTTCGGCGTGAGGTACTCGATAGGGCGGGGTACTTTGATGAACGTTTGTTTCACGGTGAAGACTGGGACTTGTGGTTGCGTTTGGCAGCGATCAGTCATGCTGATTATTCGCCAGAGCAGCTTGTAGCTATCAGAATCAGAAGTGACAGTGCGCAGCGGAGCCGAAATGCGGACAGGGCGTTATCTTTTTTTGAGCAGCATCTGTTAATATTTGCAAAGTGGCCTGAGCATGTGGCGGCCAGGCGAGATTTTGTGACGTTGATGCGACGAAACGCGCTCCTAAATTTGCTGCCATGGGCGGGGAATATCAAGAAAATAAATAAATTTTATTATGCATTGAGCCGCCATGATAGTCCTCTCGCCCGCTCCCTGTTCAAGAGCCGCGCCGATTTATGGCTTGCGCTCGGTGGAATGTTGGGGCGTTACGGGATCTGGCGACTGCGCCGGCACCTGCTGAACGATCGGAGACGTTTTCTTGAGTAACCCGACCATCTCGATCCGCCTCGTCGGCGGTCTCGGCAACCAGATGTTCCAGTATGCGGCCGCGCTGAGCCTCGCCGAACGCCGGAGGGCGCGGGTCTTGCTCGATCTTTCCGCATTTACGGCCTACGCGACCTGGCCTTACCAGCTCGACCGGCTGCGTGTGCCACAGAACATCGCGGTTGATCAGCCGTTGCGTCGGCCGGTCGGACAGTCACTGCCGGCGCGGATCGTGAGGCGCCTGACGGCAGGCGGCGTTAAGGCGGATGGCCTTTATGTGGAGCCCCATTTCCATTTCGACGAGGCATTCTTTTCGTTGCCCGGAGACGACATCAAGCTGGAGGGGTATTTTCAAAGCCCTCTCTATTTCTCCGGCTGTGAGGATCTGCTGCGCAGTCAGTTCCGGCCTGTCGAGCCGTTTGGTCGCGCTGCGCAGGAATGGTCGCAGCGCATCGCGGCGTCGGCCTGCAGCGTATCCCTGCACGTCCGGCGGGGAGATTATGTCAGCAACCCGCATGCGGCTGCCGTCCACAATGCAGTGGGCGAGGGCTATTACCGCAGGGCCATTGCACTCATGCAGCGTCTCGTCGGGGAGGGGGCCGACTTCTTCCTGTTCTCGGACGAGCCCGACTTTGTTGAGCAGGCCTTTGCCGACCTGCCGCGCGCTCATGTCGTGCGCACGGATCCGCAGCGCAGCTGGGAGGACATGTTCCTCATGGCGCGCTGCAACCATCACATCATCGCCAACAGCTCCTATTCCTGGTGGGGCGCGTGGCTCAACGCGTCGCGGGAGAAGGTGGTGATCGCGCCGGGGCAGTGGTTCACGAGGGAGAAGCTCGCGACGACGAATGTGATGGACCTCTACCCCAAAGGCTGGATCATCCTCAAATGAGCACGCCGGCCCTCAGCGTCCTTCTGCCGGTCTACAATGGCGAGCGCTTTCTGGCCGAGGCCATCGAGAGCATCCTTGCACAGACCTTCACGAACTTCGAGTTCATCATCATCAACGATGGCTCGCGGGACGGCAGTGGCACCATCATCGACGATTATGCCGCCCGCGACGCCCGTATCCGGGCCTTCCACCAGGACAATCGCGGTCTGGTCGAGACCCTCAACCGCGGCGTCGCCCTCGCCCGTGCGCCGCTGATCGCCCGCATGGACGCGGACGACATTTCCCTGCCGCGGCGGTTCGAGCTGCAGATCCACCGTTTCGAGAACCGGCCCGATCTCGCGGCGGTCGGTGGCTGCATCATCCTCATCGACGAGGCCGGAAAGCCGATCCGCCGCGGCGACTATCCAACCGGAGGCGCAGAGCTGCTTCGTCTCCTGGAGCGCGATTCCCCTCTCGCCCATCCGGCTGTCATCATGCGGCGCGATGTCGTGAGCAGCCTTGGCGGCTACCGCAGGCAATACAAGCACGCCGAGGACTATGACCTGTGGCTCAGGATGCACGATGCCGGCTACGCCCTCGAGAATGTTGCCGAGCCCGTGCTGCATTACCGGCAGCATGCTGAGAAGGTGTCGTTCCAGCACAGCCAGCAGCAGACCCTGACCGCCTTTGTCGCGCGTCTCGCCCATCGCGCCCGGATGGCAGGCCTGCCGGATCCGACTGATGACATCGCCGCGATCGACGAGAGCACGGTCGAGCTCTTTCCCCCGTCTCTCAGGGGCTTTGTGGATGCCGAGCTGTTCGTCCGCAGGCACAACATGCTCTCCCTCGCCGATGTCCCGACGATTGAGCAAGCCCTGCGCGATTATGACCAATTGCCTGCGCAGGCGCGGCGGGACTCGAGTATGGCGCATTTCCTGATGCGTGCGGCGCGCGGACTGTGGGCACACCGCCGGCGCGCCGCCTCGCTGCGGCTCGTCATTCGAGCACTGATGCGGCATCCAACCGTTGCTCTGCAGCTTCTGCATGGAAAATTACGGCGCGCTGGGGCAAGCGCTATGTCGCGGGGCGACCGTTAGCCGGGCCTTGGCATCGGGGCACGGCTGGCATAGTAGCCTCCACAAGCCTGATGGAACCCTGCGAACCGATGCATTCCTCCGAGATCAGCGTCGTCATACCCACCTACAACCGGGCGCATAGCATTTTGCGCGCGCTCGAAAGCGTATTCTCGCAGACGCTCGTGCCCGGAGAGATCATCGTGGTGGACGACGCGTCAAGCGACGACACGGCGCAGGTGCTCGCACCGTATGCGGACCGCATCCGCATCGTCCGGCACGAGACGAATGCCGGCGCCTCTGCCGCGCGCAACACCGGCATTGCCGCGGCGAAGGGCGCGTGGGTGGCGTTTCTCGACAGCGACGACGCCTGGCGGCCGGAGAAGCTCGCGCGTCAGCTCGCGTTTATGACCGAGCACGGCACCAACGTCTGCTGCACCAATTGCGCCCTCATCTGGCCAGATGGGCAAGTGGAGCCGGCCTACCGGCCCTATCCGCCGCGCATGGAGATCGGGCACTACGTCTGGGGGTGCTTTACCTGCCCCGGCTCGACGCTGATCGCCCGCCGGGACCTCATCACGGCGGTTGGCGGCTATGACCTGCGCTACCCGCGCTATGAGGACTGGGACCTTTTCCTGCGCCTGGCCGACCATCCGGAGGTGGTGCTCGGCTACCTCAACGAGTATCTCGCCGATGTCTGGCGTGATTCGTCGGCCAATGCCGCCCTTGTCGACAAGGGGCTCGACCTGATGGTCGACGACCATCTGGAGCGTCTGGCCCGACGCGAGAAAACCCTCGGCCGGCTCTTCCGTGCCGCCATTGCCTTCGCGCGGTCCTCCAACGAGACAGCGCGTGGCCGCTATCTCGCGGCGATCCGGCATCTTGCAGAAAGCTTCATGCTTGCCCCGGTGCGCAACGAGGCCTTCCGCATCATCCTGTGGCCGTTCCTCAAGCGCAAATGCCTCGGCACGATGCCGCGCTGATGCGCGAACGTCGGGCAAGAGGGCGTTGCCGGCCATTCATCGCGGGACCAACGCCGGCTCGAATGCCTGTGTCGGCTGTCTTCCGGCCCTTACTGTTCCGTCCTCAGCTCGGCCTCACGTCCTGTGTTCGCTTGAAAACAGCGTTCCTGCCGCGGGCTGACCGCGCGGAGCACCCTTGATCGGCGTCAATGCGGGTCGCCCTGCCCCGGGGCACCGTCGGAACTGTCGCGATACCGGTCGAAGGGACGCGCCGGTCCCTGCCGCGGGGCGACGGATATACGCAATCTTACGCACTTGTCCACGCAGGGTGCAAGGCATATAGACATTTCAGAAAATTCTGAAACTCGTGACCGATGGTGCGAACCAATGAACCTCCCCCCCCTCGTGCAGTCCTTCGTCCTGCATTTCGGCGAGATGGGCAGTCGCTGGGGCATCAATCGCACCGTCGGACAGATCTACGCGCTGCTTTACGTCTCCCCGCAGCCGCTCTGCGCCGACCAGATCGTCGAGGCGCTCGGCATCTCCCGTTCCAACGTCTCGATGAGCCTGCGCGAGCTGCAGACGTGGAACCTGGTGCTGCTCAAGCACCTGCCGAACGACCGGCGGGACTTCTTCACCACGCCGGATGACGTCTGGCAGATCCTGCGGACGCTCGCCGAGGAACGGAAGAAGCGGGAGATCGACCCGACCCTCTCGGTTCTGCGCGAGATCCTGATGCAAAAGCCGGGCAGCGAGGATGAACGCTTCGCCCAGGAGCGCATGGCCGAGATGTGCGGGCTGATCGAGCGTCTGACGACCTGGTATGACGACGTCAAGCAACTCGATACCGACCGGCTCGCCACGCTCCTTGGCCTTGGCTCCCGTATTACGAAGCTGCTCGAAGCCAAGGATAGAATCGTCTCCATCGGCCGCAGGAAGCCGAAGGCGAACGGGGAATAGCGATGGCCCAGGCCGGCACGATCAGCACCGCTCCCGCGGCGACGACGTCCGCCACCGTCCGTCCGGTGGAAGGGCGGCGTGCCGCCGCGGCTACGCGGCAGGCTGCCGCAACGCGCACGGGCGCGATGCTGCAGGTGGCAGCCGCCCTGCTGTGGGTGCCGCAGGCCGGACTGCTCGCCATGGCGGTCGGGACGATCGTCGCCGGCGAAGGTGCCGGGTCCGTTCTCGGCCACGCGGCCGGTGTCCTCGCCATCGGCATCGCGCGCGCGCTTCTCGACGCGCTCGGCAGCCGCGTGGCCTTTCGCCAGGCGCGTGCCGTGCTTACCCGGTGGCGCGCGGAGGCTGTGGCGGCGCTCGCCGCCCGCTCGCCGGTCGACATCGAACGCCCGGCGGCCGGCCTTGCCGCCAGCACACTGGCCGAACAGGCCGAGGCAGTCGTCCCCTATCTCGCCCGTTTCCAGCCGGCGCGGCTGCGGGCGAGCATCGTACCGCTTGTTATCCTTCTCGTCGTCTTTGCCTCGTCGTGGGCGGCGGCGCTCGTGCTCCTCGTCGCCGCGCCGCTCATCCCGGTCTTCATGGCGCTTGTCGGCTGGCGTGCGAAGGCCGCGAGCGAGGCCCAGCTCGTCGAGCTCGGCAGCATGAACGCCTTCCTGCTCGATCGGCTGCGCGGCCTTGCCACGATCCGCTCGCTCGATGCCGTCGATGTCACTGCGCGGCGGCTGCGGGCCGACGCCGAGAGCCTGCGTGCCAGAACTATGGCCGTGCTCAGGATCGCCTTTCTGTCGTCGGCCGTGCTGGAGCTGTTTTCGGCCCTCGGTGTCGCGCTGGTTGCCGTCTACATCGGCTTCCACCTCCTCGGCCAGCTGCCCTTCGGCACCTGGGGCGGCCCGCTCACGCTCGCGGAGGGGCTCTTCATCCTCCTCCTCGCGCCCGCATTCTTCGAGCCGCTGCGCGACCTTTCCGCCGTCTGGCACGACCGGGCGGCCGGCGAGGCGGCGCTCGAGGCGCTCGTGGGCCTGTCGCGGAAGGGATGTGAGCTGCCCGGAGCGGAGGACGAGGACCCGGCCCCGGCCCTCGTGACCGCTGAGGCGCCATCGGTCCGCATCGAGAAGCTGCGCTTCAGCCACCCGGGGCGTGGCGAACCAGTCTTCGACGATTTCAACCTCACGGTCGCGCCGGGCGAGCGGGTGGCGCTGCTGGCCCCGAGCGGTGGCGGCAAGTCGACGCTGCTTGCGCTTCTCGCCGGCCTCGTCACGCCCGAGAGCGGTCGCATCATCATCGCCGGCGAGCCGCTTACGGCCCGCAGCGCCGCACGCCTTCGCCGCGGCATCGCGCTCATTGGCCAGCGCCCGCACGTCTTCGCGGGGTCGCTCGCGGCAAACGTCAGACTGGGGCGGGAGGGCATCGGCCGGGCGGCGGTCGAGGCGGCTCTCGCCAGTGCCGGCCTCGCCGAGGTGGCGCGGCGGCGGGGCGCCGTGCCCGTAGGCGAGAATGGTGTTGGCCTGTCGGGCGGCGAGGCCTCGCGCCTGGCGCTCGCGCGCATCGCCGTGGCGCCGCAGACGCGCCTCATCCTCGCCGACGAGCCGACCGCGCACCTCGACAGCGAGACCGCCGCGAGCATCACCGAGGCGCTGATGCGCCTCTCCGAGGGGCGGACGCTGATCGTGGCGACCCATGACCCGGTCCTCGCCGGGCGCATGGATCGCGTCATCGACCTTGCCGCTACCCGTCTGGAGGACGCCGCATGATCGCGCTCGTTCGCCAGCTTCGTCCCGTCGCGGGGCTCTTTGTTTCCGGCAGTCGCGCCATGCTGCTCATCGGCGTCGTGCTGTCGGCCGTCACAGCTGTGTGCGGCGTTGCCCTGCTCGGCCTCTCGGGCTGGTTCATCACCGCGACGGGGATCGCGGGCCTGTCGGCGGCCACGGCGCTCGCCTTCGATGTCTTCGTGCCGTCCGCCGGCATCCGCTTTCTCGCCCTGGCCCGGACGGCCGCGCGCTACGGCGAGCGGCTGACGACGCATGAGGCGACACTTGCCGTGCTTGCCGATCTGCGCGAGCGGCTGTTCCGCGGCTGGGCCCGGCGCGGCGCGGCGAGGGAGCTTCTGAAGCGCCCGGCGCGCCTGCTGTTCCGCCTGACGCTCGACATCGATGCGCTCGACTCGCTCTATCTGCGCGTCTTCGTGCCGCTGTTCGGCGCCTGCGCTGTGGCCGTCGTGACGGGTGTCGTGCTGGGGCTGATGCAGCCGCTCGTCGGGCTGTGCGCGGCGGGCTTCCTCATCCTTGCTGGCCTCGGCCTGCCGGTCGTCGCCGCCATGGCGGCGCGGCGCCACGCGCGCCGCCGGGCGCATGGCCTCGAGGTGTTGCGCTCGCGCGTCATCGACCTCGTGAGCGGCCAGAGCGAGTGGATCATGGCCGGTCAGCTCGCCGCACGACGGGAGGGCCTCACGGCGGCCGACGGTTATCTTGCGGCCTGCGACGATGTGCTGAACCGGATCGAGGTGCGCACCGGCGCCGGCTTCATGGTGGCGGGGGCGTTGCTGCTCGCCGCGGCGCTCGTGGCGATGGCGTGGCTGGCGGAGCAGGGCATCATCGACGCGCCGCTGGCGGCTCTCGGCCTGCTCGTCGCACTCGCGGCCATCGAGCCCTTCGCCGCCCTGCGGCGCGGCGCCATCGAGTTCGGCCGCACGCTGGTCGCCGTCCAACGCATCGCGCCGCGGCTCTCGCCGGCCGTGCAGACCGCCGCCGCCGATGTTCCGCCTGCGGGCGTCGCCGCCCGCCTCGACGGCGTCACCGTCCGGCATCCGGGGGCGGAAAGGCCGGCGCTCGGCGCCGTCAGCCTCACCATCGCCGAGGGCGAGCGCATCGCCATCGTGGGGCCGAGCGGCGCCGGCAAGTCGACCCTGCTCGGTCTCCTCGCCGGCGAGGTCGCGCCGCAGGAAGGGCGCGTGTCGCGCCGCGCCGCGACGCTGCTCACCCAGCGCACCGAGCTGTTCCAGGATTCCTTGCGCGACAACCTGCGCCTGGCCGATCCGCAGGCCGACGATGCCCGCCTCATGGAGGCGCTGGAGGCCGCGGGCCTGCGCGAGGACGTGGAGGCGCTGCCGCAGGGGCTCGATACCCGCCTCGGGGAAGGAGGCCACGGCCTCTCGGGCGGGCAGGCGCGGCGGCTGGCGTTTGCACGGCTCCTGCTGCGCCCGACAACGCTCTGGCTTCTCGACGAGCCAACCGAAGGGCTCGACGGGGCGACGGCGCGCGATGTCCTCACCCGCCTGTGGGCGCGCGCCGCAGGCCGGACTGTCGTTGTTGCAACCCACATCCGGCGCGAGGCGGAAGCCGCCGACCGTCTCATCATCATGGAGGGGGGGATCGTCACCGCAATCGTCACCCGCGGCGACGCCGGTTTCGATGCCGCGCTCGCCGCTCTGCGACCAGACTGACTGTTTTCGATCGAAAGGCGCCGCCTTCCGGCGACGCCGCAAGCACAGGGAGCCCGGACAAGCCGGACCTGACGTCAAATGGAACTCGACATTGTCGCCTTATCGCGGCTGCAGTTCGCACTGACCGCACTCTACCACTTCCTCTTCGTGCCCCTCACGCTGGGCCTGTCCGTGCTGCTCGCCATCATGGAAACGGTCTATGTCATGACGGGCAGACCGATCTGGCGCCAGATGACCAAGTTCTGGGGCAAGCTATTCGGCATCAACTTCGTGCTCGGTGTCGCAACCGGCATCGTGATGGAGTTCCAGTTCGGCATGAACTGGAGCTACTACAGCCACTACGTCGGCGATATCTTCGGCGCGCCGCTGGCCATCGAGGGCCTCATGGCCTTCTTCCTCGAAGCCACCTTCGTCGGGCTGTTCTTCTTCGGCTGGGACAAGCTGTCCAAGGTCGGGCACCTCATCTCGACCTGGGCGGTGGCACTCGGCTCCAACTTCTCGGCGCTTTGGATCCTCATTGCCAACGGGTGGATGCAGAACCCGGTCGGCTCGGCCTTCAACCCCGAGACGATGCGCATGGAGGTGGCGGACTTCTACGCCGTGCTGTTCAACCCCGTGGCACAGGCCAAGTTCGTGCACACGGTCTCGGCCGGCTATGTCACCGCCGCGATCTTCGTGCTGGGCGTCTCGGCCTGGTACATGCTGAAGAACCGGTATCCCGAGCTCGCCAAGCGCTCGATGACGGTTGCCGCGTCCTTCGGCCTCGCCGCCTCGCTGTCGGTCGTCGTGCTGGGCGACGAGAGCGGCTATCTCTCCACCGAGCACCAGAAGATGAAGCTCGCGGCCATCGAGGCCATGTGGGAGACGGAGCCGGCGCCGGCTGCCTTCACGCTCTTCGGCTTCCCTGACCAGGCTGCGCGCGAGACCCACTATGCGGTGAAGATCCCGTGGGTGATGGGCCTCATCGGCACCCGCACGCTGACGCAGGAGATCCCCGGCATCGACGAGCTCGTCGTCCGGGCCGAGGAGCGCATCCGTCGGGGCATCACCGCCTTCGACGCCCTGCAGCAGATCCGCGCCGCCGGCGGCGTGAGCAAGGTTGCCCCGGAGGTCCGGAGCGCCTTCGAGGACAATGGCCATGATCTCGGCTACGCGCTGCTGCTCAAGCGCTTCGTCGACGATCCGCGCCAGGCGAGTGCGGAGGACATCCGCAAGGCGGCCTGGGACACGGTTCCGCACGTGCCCACGCTGTTCTGGTCCTTCCGCGTCATGGTGGGGCTCGGCTTCTTCTTCATCGCCCTGACATCGGTGTTCTTCTACCTGTCGGCCCGCCGCCGGCTGGATCGCTACCCCGGCCTGCTGCGTCTTGCGGTCTTCGCCATTCCGCTGCCGTGGATCGCGGCGGAGTTCGGCTGGATCGTGGCCGAGTTCGGCCGTCAGCCCTGGATCATCGAGGGTGTGTTGCCCACCGCGGCCGCCGTCTCGAACCTCGGCGCCACGACCGTGCTGTTCACGCTCCTCGGCTTCGCGCTGATCTACACCATCCTCATCGTCATCGAGATGGCCCTCATGGTCCGCGCCATCCGCAAGGGGCCGGAACCGGACGAGGAGCCGGAGGCCGAGCTCGTTCCGCGGTCTCTCGTTGCTGCGGAGTAGATGCCATGATCCTGCATGAACTGATCTCTTACGAAACCCTGCGCGTCATCTGGTGGGTGCTGCTCGGCGTCCTGCTGATCGGCTTCGCCGTGATGGACGGCGGTGACATCGGCTCGGCCACGCTGCTGCCCTTCGTCGCAAAGGACGACGTGGAGCGGCGCGTCGTCATCAACGCGGTCGGGCCGGTCTGGGAAGGCAACCAAGTCTGGCTGATCCTCGGCGGCGGTGCCATCTTCGCCGCCTGGCCGCCGCTCTATGCCGTGTCCTTCTCCGGCTTCTACCTGGCGATGTTCGCGATCCTCTTCGCGCTCATTCTGCGGCCGGTGGGCTTCAAGTACCGCTCGACGCGCGAAAGCGCCTCCTGGCGGAACGGATGGGACTGGGCCCTGTTCGTGGGCGGCGTGGTGCCGGCGCTCGTGATGGGCGTCGCGGTCGGCAACGTCCTTCAGGGCGTGCCCTTCCGGCTCGATTCGGACCTGCGCGTCTTCTATGAGGGCACGACGCTCTTCGAACTGCTGAATCCCTTCGGCCTGCTGTGCGGCCTCCTGTCGGTCGCCATGCTGGTCATGCATGGCGCCGCCTGGCTCGTGCTGAAGAGCGAGGGCCCGGTGGCCGTGCGCTCGCGGACCTATGGCACGATCGCGGCCTTCCTCACGGTCGTCCTCTTCGCGCTCGGCGGGCTGTGGCTGTGGCTCGGCATCGACGGCTACCGGATCACCAGCGAGGTCGTCACGGGCGGCCCGTCGAACCCGCTGGCCAAGACCGTCGAGGTGGCTCCCGGCGTCTGGTTCGAGAACTACGCGCGGCATCCGTGGATGATGATCGCGCCGATCCTCGGCTTCGCGGGCGCTCTTGGCTGCCTCGCCTTCCTGCGGGCGCGCAGCGAGGTGCCGGCGGTGCTGGCCTCGACGGTGTCGATCCTCGGCATCATCTCGACGGTCGGGTTGTCGATGTTCCCCTTCATCCTGCCTTCGACGATTGATCCGAAGTCGAGCCTGACGGTGTGGGATGCCTCCTCAAGCCACCTGACGCTGTTCATCATGCTCGTGGTCACCGGCATCTTCATCCCGCTCGTCGCCTCGTACACCACGTGGGTCTACCGCGTGCTGTGGGGCAAGGTGGACGCCGAGGCGATCCGCGACGGCAGCGGCCACGCCTACTGAACTTAAGGAGGGTGCAATGTGGTATTTCGCCTGGCTTCTCGGCCTGCCCCTCGCGGCTGCCTTCGCTGTTCTCAACGCCATGTGGTACGAGCTCATGGACGACGAGGCGAAGAAGCTGGCCGCGTCGGCGCCCGCCACGGACCGCAGGCGTCCGTCTCGCTGAAGCATCAGGACGCCGCCTTCGGGCGGCGTCTTCCTTTCCGGCCGGCCGTCCCATGCGCTGCTGCGTCGGGCGGGCCGGCCTGTCATTTGGGCAGTGCTCACGGCAACCAGGTCGCGGGCCACGAATCTGCCATTGCCGCGCTGGCCTAGCGCCTGAGCGCCCGCAGTTCCGAAAGCGACAGCGTGCGGTCGCCGTTCACGTCGGCCCGGCGCAGGCGATCGGGGATGAAGCGGGAAAATTCTTCCCGCGAAAGGCGCCCGTCGCCGTTGGTGTCCATGCGTCTGGCGGTGGCCTCGAGCCCCTCGAGCGATGCGGCCTGGAACCGTCCGGCCTCCCTCGCGCGCGCCGCTGCAGCCTTCATTTCCTGCGGCTCGAGATAGCCGTTGCCGTTGCTATCCATCCGGTCGAAGAGCCGCGCGCGAGCGTCCGCGATCTCCGAGAACTGCAGGGCGCGGTCGCCATTGCGATCCATCTGCCTGAACATCTGGTGCAGGCCAGGTCCATCCCAAGCGCAGGCGCTGGCCGGAACGAGCAGCAGCACCGCCGCTGCGAGGGTCTTCATCGTCATGCCGATCTCCGTTTGTGAGGAGCGCCGTTGGGCTCCGACGACGGTTCTACGGGCTGCGCAGGCCACTCCTACGCGGTCCGCGGGGCGGCCGGCGGCGTAGGAGGGGGCGGCCCCGTCCGTATGGATCGAGGCAGGCGCAGTTGCGGCTGCTCAGCCAGATGGAGAAACTGCCATGAAGACCCTGACAACGGCCCTTGCGGCGCTCGCGACCGTGGGGGCGGCGGCATCGCTTGCGGCGTCCCAGACCACGCCCGCGCGCGAGTCTTTCATCGCGCGCCTCGATACCGACGGAGACGGAGCCGTGTCCCGGGAGGAGGCGGCTGCGGCGCGGCAGCGGCTCTTCGCCCGGCTTGACGGCAATGGAGACGGCGTCATCGACGAGCAGGAGACCCTCGCCCTGCGCGATGCGATCATGGATCATGCCGTCGCCTTGCAGGCGCGCCTCGGCAGTGCCTGGCGGCGGATGGACACGAACGCCGACGGGCGCGTTTCGGAGGATGAGTTTCGCGCCCGCTCGATGCTGTTCGACCTTGCCGATCGCGACGGCGACGGCCGGCTGACTGCGGCCGAGCTCGCCTTCATGCGCGGGCTCGTTCTCGGCCGCCGCGGTTGACGAAGACCCGGGCCCCGGCAGCCCCTGTTTCGTTGAGGGAGTGCTCCGATGCGTTTCCCAGTCAAGCCTGTTCCGGTCCTCGCGGGTCTCGTCGCGCTCGCTCTTTCAGCCCCCCTCGATGGCGCCCGGACCGCGGAATGGACGCGCGGCACTGTCGGCGGCGGGCAGGTCAGCCGCAGCGTCTCCGGCGACGGGCCCTTCTATACCGGGCACACCACCCGCGTCGGCCCCAATGGCGGCACATACAGCTCCACCGCCACCTGCTTCGACGGCATTCGACCGCTGTCGCCGCAGCTACACGGCGACGGGGCCGGGAGGCCGCACCTATTCCGGCGAACGTGCAGGGGCGCGCGGGCCGTTTCGCGCCCGGTCCATCGGCCGCATCACGGGGCCGAACGGCGGTGCCGTGGTCGTTGGCCGCCGGCACTGGAGGTGAGGCGGCGTGGTGTGGAGCCGGATGCGTGATGAGGCGCAGACACCCGAAGAGGGCGAGGACGAGCGCCTGCTTGCCCGCATCGCGGCTGGCGAGCAGCCGGCGCTCGTCCGCCTCATCGACCGCCACGGGCGCGGCCTGCGCCTTTTCGCGACCCGTTATCTGGGCAACCCGGACGACGCCGAGGACGTCGTGCAGGACGTGTTCGTCGCGGTCTGGAAGCGGGCCGGCAGGTTCGACCCCGCCAGAGGGCGGGCGACGACCTGGCTCTACCGCATCACCGCCAACCGCTGCGTCGATCTGCGCCGCTGGCGCGCCCTGCGCGCGTTCATCGGCCTCGACGAGGTGGCAGAGACGCTGCCGGCGAGCAGCGTCGATGCCGATTCCCGTCTGTCCGCCCGGCAGGAACTGGCAGCGGTACGCGAGGGCCTTGCACGCCTGCCCGAGCGCCAGCGCATGGCACTGCTGCTCAGGGCTGTAGCCGATCTCGACGTGCCGGCCATCGCCGAGGTGATGGGCACGAGCACGGGTTCTGTCGAGCAGCTGCTCGTGCGGGCGCGGCGCACGCTGCGCCAGCTCACGGCAGGCGGGAGGAAGAACGAACAAGAAGAAGGAACGACGTGATGAACAGGGACGATTTCGAGCGGCTGCAGCGCCGCTTCGGCAAGGACTGGACGACATGGCCGCCGCCCTACCGGCAGGAGGCGAGGGCGTTTCTGGAGGCGGCTGATGCGGACGACGACCTCGACAGCCTCCTGCTCGCCGCCATCGATGTCCCCGGTGACGAAGGGGCTCTCGCCCGCACCGTCCTGTCGCGCATCGAGGGGGCGCGCGGCGTGGCCGGCATTCTCGGCGGCATCCTGCGGCCTGTCCCGACTCCCGTGCTGGCGACCTGCCTTGCCCTCGTCCTCCTCACGGCCGCTGCCATCGGCTACCGGTTCGGCGACGGCGATACGGGCGTAGAGCAGGACATGCTTCTTGCCCTTGCCGTGGGCGATGCGGCGGGTCTTGGCGAGGTCATGGAAGGCTTCGGATCGGACGGAGGCGAGCTGTGAAGCGTGTCCGGCTCCTTCTGGCCACGGGCCTTGCCGTTTCGCTCCTGGCCAACGCATTTCTCGTCGGTTTCATCGTCCGGGGCGAACGGCAGCCACGCGGTGGCTTCCTCGCACAGAGCATTGCCTCCGCTTATCCGGAAGACGTCCGCGCCGGCTTCCGCCAGCGGTTGCGGGACAACTGGCCGCGTGTCCTGGCAGCGCTGCGCGACCTGCGTGCGGCGCGGCGCGCGCTCGCCGAAACAGCAAATGCCGTACCTCTCGACGCAGCGGCGGTGGAACGGGCCATGACGGACGTGCGCACGGCGACGGACGCGCTCCAGCGGCTCATGCAGGAGCTCCTCCTCGAGACCCTGCGAGCGCGGCAGGGCGCGGACCGGTCCTGATGCCGGACATGGCCGGCCCAAGCGGGGGGGGGCAGCAGCACGCCCGCCCGTTGCGTGCAGCCGCGCCGTTGATCCTCGTCAAGCGCTTCCTGCGCCGATGCGGCTAGGCTGCTCCTGATGTCTGCCATCTGTGGCAGAATGCGACTAGCTTTACAGGAGATGCCGACGGCATGAACAGCCAGAGCCCCGCATCCGGTGCCGTGTCGACAGTGCCACCTGCGCAGGCCGGAGCCGGGTCGGGAGAGCCGGTCCGCGATCTCGACCGGGCTTGGCATGCCGTTCCGCTACAGGAGGCTCTGCAGGCGACGGGGTCCGGTCCGGACGGGCTCAGCGCCGCGGAGGCGGCGCGGCGCCTCGCGCGTTTCGGTCCCAACCGCCTGCCGCGGGGGCCGCGGCGAAGCGCCCTCAGGCGCTTTCTGCTGCAGTTCCACAGCCGGCTGATTTACGTCCTCGTCGGTTCCGCGACCCTTGCGGCGGCGATCGGCCATGTGACCGACGCCCTCGTCATCGCTTCCGTCGTTCTCGTCAACGCCGTCATCGGCTTTGTCCAGGAGGGGCGGGCCGAGGAGGCGCTCGAGGCCATACGGGCGATGATCGATCCGCAGGCATCGGTGATCCGCGACGGCCGGCGCCTCACGATCCCGGCCGATGAGGTCGTCCCAGGCGACATCGTGCTGCTCGAGGCGGGGGACCGGGTGCCTGCCGACCTGCGCCTCGTGAAGGCGCGCAGCCTGCGGGTGGATGAGGCTGTCCTGACGGGTGAATCGGTGCCTGTTGACAAGGCGCTGGAGCCGGTTGCCGTGAATGCCGCCCTCGGGGACCGTCTGTCCATGGCTTTCTCCGGCACCTTCGTCACGACCGGCCAGGGTGCGGGCGTCGCCGTCGCGACCGGGGCGGCGACCGAGCTCGGCCGCATCAGCGCGATGATCGGCGCTGTCGAGCAGCTCACCACGCCGCTCCTGCGCCAGATCGACGACTTTGCCCGGCTCGTCACCACCGTGGTGCTCGGCATCGCGGCCGCCGTCTTCGCCTTTGCCGTGCTCGTCCGCTCCTATGCCCTCGACGAGGCGTTCATGGCGGTCGTCGGCATCGCTGTCGCTGCCATCCCGGAAGGGCTGCCGGCCATCATGACGATCACGCTTGCCGTCGGCGTGCAGCGCATGGCCCGGCGCAAGGCCATCGTCCGGCGGCTGCCGGCCGTGGAGACGCTGGGGTCGGTCTCCGTCATCTGCTCCGACAAGACGGGCACCCTGACCCGCAACGAGATGATGGTGAGCGCCGTCGTCACCGCCGATCGCACCCTCAGCGTCGACGGCACGGGCTACCGGCCTCAGGGCGAGTTCCGCACGGTGGACGGGCGGCAGCTCGATCCAGCCGCCGATCCCGTGCTGGAGGAGCTCTCCCTCGCGGGGCTGCTGTGCAACGACGCGCATCTGAGGCAAAGCGGCGAGGACTGGATCGTCGACGGCGACCCGATGGAGGGGGCGCTTGTGTCGCTGGCGATGAAGGCGGGGCACGACACGGCCGCGGCGCGCGCAGGCTTTCCGCGCCTCGACGAGGTGCCGTTCGATTCGCGCCACCGCTACATGGCGACGCTGCACGCCCGCAACGGGCACCGGCCGGTGGCCTATGTGAAGGGTGCGCCGGAGCGTATCGTTGCCATGGCGACGCGGGTCGCGACGCTGGACGGCGAACAGCCCATCGACGCTGCCGCCTGGCACGAGCGTATCGAGGCCCTTGCCGCCGACGGGCAGCGCGTCATCGCGCTGGCGCGCCGGACGATGGAGAGCGGCACCCGTGAGCTGAAAGCGGCCGATGTCGAGCACGACCTGACGCTGCTCGGCGTCGTGGGGCTCATTGATCCGCCGCGCCCGGAAGCGATCGCAGCCATTTCCGAATGCCGGGCGGCCGGCATCAAGGTGAAGATGATCACCGGCGACCATGTTGCCACCGCGCGGGCCATTGCGCGGCAGCTCGGGCTTGCGGAGGATCCGGTGGCGGTGACGGGCCATGATCTCGACGCCGCGGATGCGGAGGAATTCGCGCGGTATACGCGGGAGGCGACCGTCTTCGCCCGCACCAGCCCGGAGCACAAGCTGCGTCTCGTGGAGGCGCTGCAGCAGGACGGCTCCATCATCGCCATGACCGGTGACGGCGTGAACGACGCCCCGGCCCTCAAGCGGGCTGACGTCGGAGTGGCCATGGGCGGCAAGGGCACGGAGGCGGCGAAGGAGGCGAGCGAGATGGTGCTCGCCGACGACAACTTCGCCTCCATCGTCGCGGCCGTGCGCGAGGGGCGGACGGTCTACGACAACCTGACGAAATCGATCTCCTGGGCGCTGCCGACGAACGGCGGCGAGGCTCTGACCATCGTCGTGGCCATTCTCTTCGGCCTGTCCCTGCCCATCACGCCGGTCCAGATCCTGTGGGTCAACATGGTCACGGCCATCGCGCTGGGGCTGACGATCGCCTTCGAGCCGACCGAGCCCGGCACCATGCGGCGGCCGGCCCGCCCTGCGAACCAGCCGCTGCTGTCCCGCCGTCTCCTGTGGCGCATCCTCTTCGTCTCGACGCTGATGGTATGCGGCACCTTCGGCATCTACGCCTGGGCGAGCGCGCGGGGCCTGCCCGTGGAGACCGCCCGCACCATGGCCGTCAATACGGTGGTGGTGATGGAGATCTTCTACCTGTTCAGCGTCCGTTATGTGCACGGCACGTCGCTGACCTTCCAGGGCGTGCTCGGCACACCGGCCGTGCTCCTGGGGCTGGTGGCGGTCGTGCTGGCGCAGTTCGCCTTCACCTACCTGCCGTTCATGCAGCGCATCTTCGGCAGCGGGCCGGTCGCGTTCGCTGACGGGCTGGTGATTGTCGGCGTCGGCGTGGTGCTCCTTCTCATCGTCGAGGTGGAGAAGCGCCTCGTCGTCCGCTGAGGGGCGGCGTGCCGCCCCTCAGGCCGCGGCCCCTGCCGCCGGGTGGGGCAGCACGAAGGGCCCGGCGGGCACGGCGCCAACCTTCAGCTGCACGTCGAAGACCTCACGCAACAAGGCGTCTGTCAGGACCACGCGCGGCGGCCCGTCGGCGACGATGGCGCCCCCTTTCATCGCCACCAGCCGGTCGCCGTAGGCGGCGGCGAGATTGAGGTCGTGCAGGATGGCGAAGACGGCGACACCCTCGCGGGCAAGGCGCCGGCCGTGCTCGAGCAGCCCGAGCTGGTGGCGCAGGTCGAGGCTCGAGACCGGCTCGTCGAGGAAGAGGGCGAGATGCTTCTCGCTCCGCCCGCCGGCCATGAGCTGGCCGAGCACGCGGGCAAACTGCACCCGCTGCTGCTCGCCGCCGGACAGGGTCTGGTAGTTGCGCGCGGCCAGATGGGCGACGTCAGCCGCCGCGAGCGCGCGGCGCATCATGTCCAGTCGTTCGGCGGCGCTGCCGGCCCCGTCGAGGCCGAGGCGCACCACCTCGGCGACCGTGAAGGGAAAGACGAGCTGCACGCTCTGGGGCAGCACGGCCCGCTTCATGGCGAGGCGCCAGGGCGGCATGGCGGAGACGGGCGTGTCGCCGTAGAGGACGGAGCCGCTCGCCGGGGCGATCTCGCCGGCGAGGATCTTGAGCAGCGTCGACTTGCCGGCGCCGTTCGGCCCGACGACGACGGTGAGCTCGCCGGCGGCGAGCGCGAGGTTCGTCGGCATCAGGATGGTGCGGCCCGCGGCGTGCAGGCTGATGCCGGTGGCGGTAACGACGGCTGTCATGACGCGAGGCTCCGGCGGCCCGCAAGCAGCAGCCAGAGGAAGAAGGGCGCGCCGATGGCCGCTGTGACGATGCCGATGGGCAACTCCGCCGGCTGGACGAGGGTGCGGGCCAGCATGTCGGAAAGGACGAGCAACATGCCGCCCAGGAGGGCGCTTGCGGGCAGCAGCACGCGATGGTCGGGGCCGACCGCGAGGCGGAGCAGGTGCGGCACGACGATGCCGACGAAGCCGATGATGCCCGAGACGGCAACCGAGGCGCCGACGGCCACGGCAACGAGGAAAATCGCGGTCCGCTTCAGCCGCTCGACGGCAATGCCCAGGTGAAAAGCCTCCGCCTCGCCGAGCGTGAGGGCGTTGAGCCCGCGGGCGAGGAACGGGACAGCGACCAGCACGGGCAAAATGGCTGGGGCGACCGTGGCCGTCTTCGCCCAGGTGGCGCCGCCGAGGCTGCCGAGGGACCAGAAGGTGAGGTCGCGCAACTGCCGGTCGTCGCTGATGAACGTGAGCACGCCCGTGATCGCGCCGGCAAGGGCGCCGAGCGCGACGCCGGCAAGGAGCAGCGTGGCGACGGAGGTGCGGCCGGCGCGCGTCGAGATGCGGTAGAGTGTGAAGGTGGTGAGCAGTGCACCGCCGAAGGCCGCTGTCGGCAGGGTAACGAAGGGCAGGGGGCCCGTTCCCGCGGCGAGACGCTCTCCGAAAACGATCATGCCGGCGGCGAAGAGGGCCGCGCCGGAGGAAACGCCGGTGAGACCCGGATCTGCGAGGGGATTGCGGAACAGCCCCTGCATGAGCGCGCCCGAGACGGCGAGCGCCGCCCCGACGAGCAGCCCAAGCAGCGTGCGCGGCAGGCGGATACCGACGACGACGAGAGCATCGCGAGCCATCTCGTCCGGTACCTTCCCCGTAAGAACGGCATGCAGCACGTCGACGACGCGGGAGGGGGCGAGGGCGAGCGCGCCGGTGCCGATTGACAGGATCGAGACGATCACGACGCCCGCCGCGAGCAGCAGAAAGAGCACAAGCGCGCGCAGCCGGCGGCGGGCCAGCGCGGCGTCGATCGATTCGCCTGGCATATCCGTGGCCGTGGTCACTGTGCCTTCTCGCCCGTTGCCAGCGTGGGATAGAAGGCACGCATCAGCTCGGCGGCCGCCTGCGGCGCCCGCGGCCCGAAGCCGAGCATCAGCTGCCCGTCCAGGGTCACCAGGGCCCGATCGCGGGCGGCGGGAGTACCGGCGAAGGCGGGGGCCGCGAAGACCTCCTCGGCGTGGCCGGCGGCATGGCCGCCGTTGGACATCATGACGATGACGTCCGGCGCCGCGGCGATGATGGCCTCGTCCGTCATCGGCTTGAAGCCCTCGATGACGGTGGCGGCGTTCTCCGCGCCGGCAAGGCGCAGGATGGCGTCGGCGGAGGTGCCGCGGCCGCCGACGAGGGGGCGCCCGTTCTGCATGGCAAGGACGAAGAGCGCCTTCACCGGCTTGTCGATGCGCTCCCGCGCCGCGGCGAGATCGGCAAAGCCGCGGCGCACCTCGGCGGCGAGCGCCTCGGCCTTCGCCTCGGTTCCGGTCAGCCTCCCGATGGTCTCGATCTTGTGGATGACCCCTTCGGCCGACGGCTCGTCCGGCAGCTGCGTGAACGGCACGCCTGTCTCCTCGATGAGCCGGACGGCATCGGGCGGGCCGGCTGTGCTGATCGCGATGACCTGCGTCGGGTTGAGCGCAATGATGCCCTCGGCCGAAAGTGAGCGCACGTAGCCGACGTTCGGCTTCTCCTTCAGCGCGCGCTCGGGGAAGGTGCTGGTCGTGTCTACGGCGGCGACCCGCGCCTCAAGGCCGAGCGCATAGAGGATCTCCGTGACGGCACCGCCGAGGGCGACGATGCGGTTGCCGCCCGGCGGATCGCCCGCCTGAGCGAGCGCCGCCGGCCCGGGGGCGAGGAGGAAGGCGATGGCGATGAGCCGGGCGAGGGTGCGCCGCGACAGGGAGCGGTTCGGTCTGCCGGTCATGGCGTCACTTCGTCAAAATGAGCTTGTCGTTGGCCGTGATGCGCAGGTGGTAGCGCTCGCCGTTGTGCAGCAGCACCACCTCGCGCCCGCCCCCGAAGAGCGAGCGCACGTCGATCACGGGCGGTTCCGGGGCCTTGGGCGGCGCCGGGTGTGGCGCGGAAGGCGGGGTTGGCGTAGGCATGGCAGGTCGCTTTCTTTTAACTGTTCAAGAGTCTCTTTTGAATAATTCTGATCTTGGCAGTAGTTTTGAATTGTAAAAAACTACTGTTGGTTTGCTTCGATTGACGTGCATACACAACACGTATAGGAAGCGCAAACTCCTCCTTGCGGGGAGCCGCACAACGCCAGCCAGCCGGGGGCGCGAGCCCGTAGCCAGCCAGCCGAACCTCATCATTCGGACATTGGGGGCTTCGTTCTCATGCGCGTCTTCGCTCGCGCGGCGCTCTGCGCCACTGTTTCTCTCATGGCTCTGTCCGCCGCCCTGGCCCAGGACGGTGCCAATCAGCCGGCTGCCCGGCAGGCCTCGATCCCGGGCGGGGACATTACCCTCGACGAGATCACGGTCACGGCCACGAAGACCGAGGAAAAGGCCATCGATGCGCTCGCCGGCGTGAGCACGGTGAGCGAGCAGGACATCCAGCGTCTTCAGCCGTCGCGCATCTCGGATGTTTTCCTCGGCATGCCCGGCGTGACGACACAGACGACCGTGCAGGACCCTGGCCAGGCCATCAACATCCGCGGGATGCAGGATTACGGGCGCGTCGCCGTCCTCATCGACGGCGCCCGGCAGAACTACGGCAGGGAGGGGCACGGCGCCAACGGCACGTTCTATCTCGATCCGGAGCTCGTCGGTGGCATCGACGTCACGCGCGGCCCCGTCTCCACGATCTACGGCTCGGGCGCCATCGGCGGCGTTGCGTCCTTCCGCACGCGGTCCATCGACGACGTGCTGGCCGAGGACGAGCAGATCGGCGCTGTCCAGCATCTCGGCGCCGGCACCAATGGCGCCAACTTCGTGAACAGCACGATGGTCGGTGCGCGCCTCGGCACGGCGGCGGACATCTTCGGCCAGTTCGTCTGGCGCAACGAGACACCCTACAGGGACGGCGCCGGCAACACGATCGTGGACACCGGCTCGAAGCTTTCGGCCGGCAACGTCAAGTTCAACCTGCGTCCGGCCGACGGCCACACCATCTCGGCCACGGCGCTGTTCCAGGAATACCGCTTCACGAACAACGCCAACGGCACCGATGGCGCCCGGTTCGGCCACGAGGTGCAGACCGGCAACTACACGCTGGGCTATCGCTTCCAGCGTCCGGACGTGCCGTGGCTCGACCTGTCGATCAAGGGCTACTACGTGACGACGACGGATGACCAGCGCCTCATCAATCCGTCTTCACCTTACGTCGCGTCGGGAGCCCGTGCCGGCGATGCGCGGCGCTTCGACGTCGAAACAACCGGTGTCGATATCCACAACACGTCCCGCTTCAGCACGGGGAGCGTCGATCATGCCGTGACCGTCGGCTTCGACGCTCTGCGCGACCATGTGACCGTGCAGGACCAGGCGGGCGGCTTCGGCTCGGCCCTGACGCCGTCCGGCAACCGCCGCCTGACGGGCGCGTTCATCCAGGACGAGCTGCGCTATGGCGACTGGCTGCGCGTGATCGGCGCCCTGCGCTACGACTCCTACAAGCTGGACGGCGGCGGCTACAATTCCGACGGCAGCCGCCTGTCGCCGAAGATCACGATCGGCATTTCGCCGATCCAGGGCATCGAGCTTTACGGCACCTATGCCGAGGGCTACCGCGCGCCGACCATCACGGAGACCCTTGTCAACGGCGTCCATCCCTTCCCGGCCTTCAACATCCTGCCGAACCCGGCCCTGAAGCCGGAAGTGGCGCGCAACTGGGAAGCCGGGGTCAACGTGAAGTATGACGGCATCTTCACCGAGAACGACAAGTTCCGCGCCAAGGCCAACGTGTTCCTGAACAACGTCAGCGACTATATCGATAGCGTTGACGTTGGCACGCCCCACCTCACGCCGATCGTTCCTGGCATGCCGGCCTTCGTGTGCCAGTTCGTGCCGGCGATGTGCATCTCGCTGTACGACCAGCAGTACCAGAACATCGCCAAGGCCCGCCTGACGGGTGTCGAGGTGGAGGCCGCCTATGACTGGGGTGGCGGCTTCATCTCCGTGGCGGGCACGCACATCAACGGCAAGAACAAGCAGACGAACGGCCCGCTCAACAGTGTCATGCCGGACCAGGTGAGTACGACGCTCGGTCTGCGCTTCCTCGACGACAAGCTGACGATTGGCACGCGCCTGACCTTCGTCGACGATTCGAAGAAGAACGTGACCAACCCGACGAAGGGCTACGGGCTCGTCGACCTGTTCGCCTCCTATCAGTACAGCGACCGTATCCGCGGCGACATCATCATCAAGAACGTATTCGATCGCCAGTACACCCAGTACCTCAACTCTGATGCGAGCCCCGGTCTGACGGCGAAGTTCGGTCTGACCGTCAAGTTCGCGGCGAAGTGACGGGCCCGCGCCGGGGAAAGCCGATGCCGAAGGTGCCGACGGACATTGCGATGCCGGCCCTGCCCAGTCGCGGCCTTCCGTGCCCGGACACCTGTCGCGCACGGAGCGGACTTGCGCCCGCCAGCCGCCACCGAAAGGCCCGTGGCCCGCGGAGCCGCGCCGCCGCGGACCTGCCGCAGCACGGGAAAGAGGTTGTTGCCGGCCGCGAATTGCGCGAATTCGTCGAGCCCTGCGAGGATGCGGGCCTCGCAGGGCACGGCGCGCCCCGGGCGCCGCAGGGCGCCTGCCCAGGTCCATCGAAGGAGAAGAGACCATGTTCATCGCCATGAACCGCTTCAAGGTTCATCCCGATTCCTGCGCCGACTTCGAGCGGGTTTGGCTCGATCGCGAAGTCTATCTGCACCAGGTGCCGGGCTTCGTCGAATTCCACCTGCTGCGCGGCCCCCGGTATGACGACCACGTGCTCTACTCCTCGCACACGATCTGGGCCACGAAGGCGGATTTCGAGAACTGGACGAAGTCCGAGGCGTTCCGCAATGCGCACAAGGATGCGGGCCGGAACAAGGTGCTCTACATCGGCGGACCGCAGTTCGAGGGCTTCGAGGTCATCCAGACCATCACCAAGGACGGCGAGCGGGTGAACGCCGCCGCCTGACGTGGGAGGCCTTCCCGGGGAACGGAAAGCGCGCGCCTCACCGGCGCGCCCTTTGTCGTTTGCGCAACGAGGCTGCGTCCCAAGAAAGCTTCAGGCTCATGGCGCGCGGCAACGAGGCCTTCGCGCCGTGGTGCCCCACCAGCCTCGTGGGTGCCAGGCCTCGACGGCGCAGAGCCGCATTTCGCTTCCCGTCAAGGGATGATAGATACGCTTGCGGATTAGGCCGGCCGAGGTGGGGGCCTTCGGGCCGGCCGGGGCGGGCGGCTTCATCAGTGCGAAAGGCGCGGCGGTGCTGGACCTTGTGACGGGCTTCGTCGTGTTCTCGGCTGTCGTCGCGACGGTCGGCGGGGTGCTGTTCCATGTCTGGCTGCGCAACCGCCACCATCATGGCAGCCTCTTCTGGGCAGCCGCCTTCACGGTGCTGGCGACAGGCGGCCTCCTGATCGGCGCGCGAGGGCAGATCGCCGACGTTTTTTCCATCCATCTCGGCAATGCGCTGATGCTGGCCGGCCTTGTGCTGCTGCTCTGCGGCATCGCCCGTGTCAACGACGAGCCGCTGCGCCCGGCCTTCCTCCTGCCGCTCGCCATCTGGCTGGCCGGGATGCCGGCGCCGCAATTCGCGGACAGCGTCAGTTTCCGCATGGCGCTCTACCACACGGCAGCGCTCTCCGCCTATACGCTGATCGCCACAAGCCTGTGGCGGCACCGGCACCGGTCGCCGGCGCAGCGGGTGCTGTTCTGTCTCAGCGCGGCCAGCGTCGCTGTGAGTGCCGTCTTCATCGTCTCCGTCGTGGTGTGGCCGCCGGACGACTTCCTGACCTATCCACTCGGCCCGTATGTCCTTGTCGCCGGGACCGTGGCCCTCATGGGGACGGTGGTGGCGGGCGCGCGACTCATCAGCGAGGATGCCGATGTCTCACTGGTGCTCCTCGCGGAGACGGACGACCTCACCGGCGTTCTCAACCGTCGGGGCCTCGCCCGCCGCTTCGCCGCGCAGCAGGGGCAGAGGGCAGGGGGCGCGCTCGCCGGCGTCCTGATGTTCGACCTCGACCATTTCAAGAGCATCAACGACATCCACGGCCATGCTGTGGGCGACGCGGCGCTCGTCCATTTCGCCGCGGTGGCGCGGGCGCATCTCAGGGACGAGGACATCTTCGGCCGTCTCGGCGGCGAGGAGTTCTGTGCCATCCTGGCGGTCTCGTCGGTCAACGAGGCCTTCGCTGTGGCGGAACGAATCCGCTCGGCGCTCAATGCGGCGCCGTTCGTCACCGCAACTTGCCAGATCGCCCTCACCGTCAGCACCGGCGTCTATGTCGCACCCCGCGATACGGTGACGCTGGAGGCCCTCCTGACGGCCGCAGACGCGGCGTTGTATCGCGCAAAATCGCGCGGCCGGGACTGTATCGTCGCCAATGCAGCCTGCCAGGCCGAGGATTTATGTATGGCGATCGGTTGATGAGCGGCGCAAAGGCCGCGCATATCCGTGCCATCTGACCGCCGGCGTGTCTGGGAAAAGCGTACTTCCCAGCGGACGCGCGACTGTAATGGGCGGGATATTCTTGTCATGTGCGGGTAATTATTTGAATACGGAATGTGAATATATCTTGTGCACTTTGCGGTTCACGCCGGGATTCAGCCTTTTCGCCAATTTATAACAATTACAAATTGTGCACGACTTGTTGCAAGCGCCGGGATGAGGCCATAAGAGGCGCCATCCGCCGATGGCGACGGACATGCATTGGCGCGGTAACCGCACGAGAAAATGACCACTCCCGGTCTCAGAAGACATACTGGCGCGGCCTGCGTCCTGATCGTTCTTGCAGCGGCATGGTGGCTGGCCTCCGCCAGCGGGCTGGTCTCGCCCTTCCTCTTGCCGCTGCCCCAGACGGTGCTGGCGACGGGCTGGGAGCTTCTTGCCGACGGCACGCTCGGCATGCATGTGGCGGTCAGCGTCGGGCGCATTCTCGCCGGCTACAGCCTTGCCGTGGCGCTGGCGCTGCCGCTCGCCTTCCTCTTTGGCATCTCGCCGGCGGTGCGGCAGGCGTTCGAGCCGGTGCTGGAGTTCCTGCGCCAAGTGCCGCCGCTCGCCATGATGCCTCTGCTCATCCTCTGGCTTGGCATCGGCGAGGCGCAGAAGGTGGGTATCATTGTCCTTGCCTGCTTCTTCCCCATCTTTCTCGGCGCGCTCGGCGGCATCGCGCAGTGCGATCCCAAGCTCGTCGAGGTCGGCCGCGTCTGTGGCCTGCGCCAGTGGGATATCCTGCGGCGCATCGTGCTGCCGGCGGCGCTGCCATCGATCGTCATCGGGTTGCGCATCGCGCTGGGGCAGGGCTGGCGGGCGCTCGTCGGCGCCGAGCTCGTCGCCTCCGCCGCCGGGCTCGGCTACATGATCGTCGATGCCGAGCAGCTGGCGCGCACCGACATCGTCATCGTCGGCATCTTTGTCATCGGCACGCTCGGCCTACTCGCCGATTTCGGCGTGCGCCGGCTGATCGCGCGCACCGCACCCTGGCTGCGCCAGCGCACCGAGCTGACCCATGCTTGAGCTGCGCGGCCTCGGCAAGCGTTACGCGGTGCACGACCGGGAGGTCGTGGCGCTGGCGGATGTCGACCTCGTTCTGAAGCCGGGCAGCTTCACGGTGGTCGTAGGCCGCTCGGGCTGCGGCAAGTCGACCCTGCTGCGCCTGCTCGCCGGCCTCACCCTGCCGACGACCGGTGCCATCCACCACAACGGAGGGAGGCCGAAGGTCGGCTGTGTCTTCCAGGAGCCGCGACTGATGCCTTGGCTGACCGTGGCGGGCAATGTCGGCTTCGGCCTCGTGGGCAAGGTCACGAAGGCGGAGATCGAGGCGCGTGTCGAGGCGGCGCTTGCCCTCGTCGGTCTCTCCGATTTCCGGAACGCCTACCCCGACCAGCTCTCGGGCGGCATGGCGAGCCGGGTCGGGCTCGCGCGCGCGCTCGTGCTGGAGCCCGAGCTCCTGCTGCTCGACGAGCCCTTTGCCGCGCTCGATGCCTTCACGCGGCGCGGCCTGCAGGGCGAATTGACCGACATCTGGCTGGCACGCAGGCCGACCGTCGTCTTCGTCACGCACGATGTGGAGGAGGCGGTGCTGCTCGCCGACGAGGTTCTGCACATGGACGGCGGCCGCATCATCGGGCGCCGGGAGGTGCCGCTGCCGCGCCCGCGCGATGCGACAGACCGGGAATTTGTCGCCCTGCGCCGCGCCATCCTCGACGACCTTTCGGGCCGTGCGGGCAGCAGCCCGCCGCCCGCGTAGGACCCTTCCGCACACAACCCCGTGCAACAGGAGATGAACCCGTGATCGTCACGACCCGTCGCACCATCATGACCGCCGCCCTGGCGCTCGCCGCGGCCCTGCCGCTCGCCGGCGCGGCCACGGCGGCCGAGAAGCCGAAGACGGTGCGCATCACCTATGTGTCCTCGCCCTTCAACGTGCCGTCCATCGTCATGCGCGCCAAGGGCTATCTCGACGAGGCCTTCGCGCCCTTCGGCATCAAGGTGGAGTCGCCGGAGATCACCTCGGGGGCCCAGCAGGTGCAGGCGATCGCGGCCGGCGAGGTCGATATCGCCAGCGTCCTCGGCGGCTCATCGGCCATCCTCGGCAAGGCGAACGGGGCTGATGTGAAGGTCATCGCCGCCTACAGCCGCAATCCGGAGGCCTATGCCATCCTCGCCGCCAAGGGCGGGCCGACCTCCGTTGCCGAGCTCAAGGACAAGACGGTCGCCGGGCCGAAGGGCACTGTGCTCAACCAGCTCCTTGCCGCGGCGCTCGCCGCCAACGGCATGACGCTCAACGACGTCAACTACATCAACATGGATCTCGGAGCGGCCCGCGCCGCGCTGCTCGCGGGCAAGGTCGATGCCGCGACGCTCGCCGGCAACAACGCCCTCGCAGTGGAGCAGGCCGGTGGCCATGTCATCGTCAACGGCAAGGGCCTGTTCAACCCGACCACGGTCATCGGCGTGCGCGGCGCCTTCCTCGAGGAGCATCCGGACCTCGTCGAGGCCTATCTTGCCGCCCACCGCAAGGCGCTCGAGTTCATGGCGAAGGAGCCGGAAGAGGCGCTGAAGCTCGCCGCGGAGGAGCAGAAGATCTCGCTCGAGGACGCCCGTCGCATGAACGCCTGGTACGACTTCACGCTGAAGATGACCGACGAGGATGTCGCCAACCTCGCCGCCGACCAGGACTTCATGGTCGAGGCCGGCATGCTGAAGAAGAAGATCGACATCAAGGCCGATCTCATCGCACCCATCGCCTTCCAGCAGTGAGGTTGCCGTGATCGACGCTCTGCTGCTGGACTGCGAACAGACCGAGAGCGGCATCAACGCCCTGATGAAGAGCGTTGATCTCGGCTCTCGCTTCGACGTCGTGCCGCTCTACGAGCTGGGCAACGTCGATCTTGCCGGTTATCGCGGCCTGCTGATCGGCCTCCATGCCGATCAGCGATTCCTCCTGTCGCGCAAGGCGCAGCTCGAGGCTTTCCTCAATGGTGGAGGCACCATCGTGTTCTGCGGGCACGTGGCCTATCGCTTCCTCGATGAGCTGTCGCCCTACCAGCCCATCCCGAACTACAAGGTCACGGACCTTGAGGTGATTCGCGTCGCCGACCACCCGGTGTGGGAGGGCGTCGATACGGCGGACCTGACCTTCCGTCGCGGCGTCGCCGGCTTCTACGGGCGCGGGGCCAATCCGCCGCCGCCCGGGGCGCGCATCATCCACGTGCTCGGTCCGGGCCGCCACCCGGTTGACTACGAGGTACGGCCCGCGGTCGGTGGCCGCCTGCTCGTGCACGCCGGTGCCGACCTCTGGAACTACGCGGACTCGGGCAACACCGCGGCGCGCATGATGCCGCAGCTGCTCGACTGGATCGCCAAGCCGGAGGACGCCTGATGAGCTTCGCTGTTGTCGAAGGTGGTTGCTACTACCACCATGAGACGATCAACGCGCCGCGGTTCCGTGGCCGGTTCGACCGCTCGTTCTATGCGCCGGAACTCGCCGAAGGTGACCTCGACGGCTTTTCAGCCGTTATGGTGGCGGACCGCATCAGCCCCACGGTCCTGCGGGCCAAGCGGCGCCTCTTCCTGCGCTACCTGAAGCAGGGTGGAACGCTGATCGTGCTCGGCGAGAACCAGGCGCACACCTGGGCGCCGGGCGTGGAGTGGACGTTCAAGCCTACCAACTTCTGGTGGTGGCTTGACAAGGACACCGATCCCGGACACCGGATCGTCAATCCCGACCACGAGATCTTCCGCTATGTGCCGCAGCGCGCGGTGGTGTGGCATTTCCACGGCCTGCTGCATCCGCCGCCGGGCGCAATCCCGCTTGTCACCATCGCGCCGGAGATGGGCGGCGGGCCGGACGGCACCCTGCTCTACGACCATCCCGGTGTCGCGGATGGCAAGGGCCGGCTCGTGGTGGCGACGCTCGATCCCTTCTACCATAACGGCAGCCACTTCATGCCGATGGCGACGGCCTTCCTCTCCGGCCTGCTCGACTGGACGGACGCCACCTTCAGGCGCTGACGCGGGCCTGTCCGGCCGGCGCGATGCCGTCGCGCTCCCGATCGCCGCAAGCCTGCGCTTGCGGCGATCTACTTTCCGGGGCCCTGGCCTTGGCCGTGGACCGGGCCGATCCCTCCGGTGCGGTGCCAGCCCCTCTGCGGCATGCAAATGGTACAGGGCACCTTCGCGCCGGCCGACGGAAGAAGCTCTGGTCCGATGCCCTGCCGGAGGCTACAGCGTCCGTCGCGAGCCGGAGTATTCGCGAGGGAAGAGAGGTGCAGGGCATCCATTCGGCATTCATCAGCTGGCTGCGCACCTTCGCGCCCCGATCGTTCCCCTACCTGCGCTTTTTCGCGGCACTGACGGTCGGCACACTGGGGGGATGGGCCTTCGCGCGGGCAAACCTGCCGCTGCCGTGGATGCTGGGGTCGATGACTGCCTGCACGCTTGCTTCCCTCGTGCGGGCGCCGATCGCCGCGCCCGGAACGGTGCGGCCGCCCATGACCATCATCATCGGCGTGATGCTGGGGGCCGGCTTTACCCCGCAGATTATCGAGAGCGTGGAGAAATGGGCGCCGACGGTGCTGGGCCTCGCCGCCTTCATCGTCGTCAGCGGCGCGGCCTGCGTCACCTACTTTCGCCGGGTCGCCGGGTTCGATCACACCACAGCCTACTTCGCGGGTATGCCCGGCGGCCTGGTGGAGATGGTCATCGCCGGCGAGGAGAGGGGCGGCGACGCCCGCACGATCGCCCTCATCCATTCGGCCCGTGTGCTCCTGATCGTGCTAACGCTGCCCTTTCTGGTCCGGCTGATCAGCGGCGTGCCGCTGGGGGCGCGGCCGCAGTTCGGCGTGTCGGTGCTCGAGACACCCCTGGCCGACGAGCTCTGGCTGCTCGGCACGGCGCTGGCGGGCGTATTGCTCGGCCATGTTCTGCGCCTGCCGGCCCGGCTGCTGCTTGGCCCCATGCTGGTGAGCGCGGCGGTCCATGCCCTGGGGTGGACGCGCTCTGCACCCGCCGTCGAGATCGTCACCGTGGCGCAGCTCGTGCTGGGCACGAGCATCGGGTGCCGCTTCGTGGGCACCGCGCCGCACGAGGTCGTGCGTATTCTTCTGCTGTCGTTCGGCTCTACCGCCATCCTGCTCGCCGTCACGGCAGCCTTCGCGACCGGCGTGAGCCGCGTCTCGTCCTATGGCGAGGTTCCTCTGCTGCTTGCCTATTCGCCGGGCGGCCTCGCGGAGATGAGCCTCGTCGCGCTTTCCCTCGGTATCGAGGTGGCCTTCGTGGCTGCCCATCACATCATCCGCGTGTTCATTGTGATGCTGGGCGCCCCGGTCGGTTTTGCCCTCCAGTCCCGCCTCCGGCGGCGCGGCGGACGCTAGGGGCCGGCCAGAGGCGGTCGAGGTGCGCCTTCTCCGCCGCCGTCAGGGGCCGCACGGCCCCCTTCGGCAGATCTCCGAGCGACAGGCCGCCGATGGCGACGCGCACGAGGCGCAGGACCTCGATGCCGAGCGCGCCGAGCATCCGGCGGATCTGGCGGTTGCGGCCCTCGTCGAGCACGATTGCGAGCCAGGCGTTGCGCCGGCCGGCCCTGAGCACGGTCGCCGACCGCGCGCTCAGGCGCTCGCCGTCGACCACGAGGCCCGCCGTGAGGCGCGTGAGCACGGCCTCGTCGGGCACGCTGTCGATCTGCACGTGATAGGTCTTCTCGACGCCGGAGGCCGGATCGAGAAGACGCTGCGCCCAGCGCGTGTCGTTGGTGAGGAGGAGCAGCCCCTCGCTCGCCTTGTCGAGGCGGCCGACCGGGGCGACGAAAGGCAGGTCGAGGCCCTGGAGGCAGTCATAGACCGTCGCGCGTTCCTGCGGGTCGTCTCGCGTGGTGACGAGGCCCCGTGGCTTGTTGAGCATCAGATAGACCTTGCGCGCGGCGACGACGCGCTTGCCATCGACGGTGATGCGCGCCCGGCAGGGGTCGACCCGGACCGTTGCGTCGCGGACCGTGCGGCCGTCGAGCGCGACGCGGCCTTCGGCGATGAGCGCCTCTGCCTGGGTGCGCGAGCAGAACCCGAGCTTGGACAGGGCACGCGGCAGGCTGACGACGGCGCCTGCGGCGCGGCGGGGTCGGAAAGGCCCCCGCGGCCGCGGAGGCTTCACGGCCGGGCACCCGGACGACGACAGGCGCGGGAATGGTGCAGGCAGGAGAGGGGATCGTGGTGCAATTAATCCTCGTCCTGCCGTTGTTTCGCCGGCCGGCGGCTTAGGCCTTTTGAGGCCGTGAGGCAATATCGCCCGTGCAGGGCAGCACTGCCGTGCACGCCGGCATGGGCGTCACACTGCAAAGGCTGCGCGGGCGAGGGGCGCCGGGTCCGATCAGCCCTCGAGGGCGGCGTCGAGCGTGATCTCTGTGTTGAACAGCTTGGAGACCGGGCAGTTGGCCTTGGCCTTGTCGGCGAGTTCCCGGAACTGCGCCTCGTCGGCACCGGGAATGCGGGCCCTCAGCGTCAGCTGCACGGACGTGATGGCGAAGCCGCCGTCCACCTGTTCCAGCGCGACCCTCGCCGTCGTCTCCATGTGCTCGGCGGTAAGCCCTGCCTCGCCCAGGATGAGCGACAGGGCCATGGTGAAGCAGCCGGCATGGGCGGCGCCGAGCAGCTCCTCCGGGTTGGAACCGGGCACGCCCTCGAAGCGGCTCGCAAAGCCGTAGGGGTAGTCCTTCAGGGCGCCGCTCTGCGTGGAAAGGGCGCCGCGACCATCCTTGAGGCCACCCGACCAGACAGCCGATCCCGTGCGAATGATCTTCATGCCTCACTCCCTCCGCTGAATCCGAGCCGAATGGCCCGGAAGCATTTAGGCGCGCATTTCCGACAATTGTCGGGCGGCGGAGGGGCGGGGCGATCGAGGTCTGGGCCGGCGACCTGCCCGCCGCGTGCCGGGTTTGAATTTGACAGCCAGCAGAAAGGTTGATATCAACCTTTTCATCAAGAGCGCCGTGCGCGGGCAGGGACGAACTGTCCGCCGCCCGAAGCGCCTCGCGGCAAGACCCGCACTCCCGTCCCTTCCGGAGGACAGCCATGAGTGGAATGTGTCCCGTCATCCATTTCGAGATGCCCTACGACGACCGTGATCGGATGGCGGCGTTCTATCGCTCGGTCTTCAACTGGCGGACGGAGATGCTGGGCTCCGATATGGGCCATTACGTGCTCGCCTCGACGACGGAAAGCGATGCCGAAGGGTGCATGCCGCGCGAGCCGGGCAGGATCAACGGTGGCTTCTACGGGCGCAACCCCCAATGGCCGGCGCAGCATCCGTCCGTCGTGATCGGTGTCGAGGACATCCGCGCCGCCATGCGACGGGTGGCGGCGGCGGGCGGCGAGGTGCTCGGCGAGCCGATGCCGATCCCCGGCGTGGGGCAGTACGTGTCCTTCCTCGACACGGAAGGCAACCGCGTCAGCATGCTCCAGCCTGTGCCCCGGCCCGGCCAGCCGGCGTAAACGGCGCGAACCCCTCATCGACCACCCACCACTGGAGCCACGCATGGCCAGGGCAATCTTCGTCAACATGGCCGTCGCCGACCTGAAGCGCTCGATGCGCTTCTTCGAGGCGATCGGCTACTCCTTCGACAAGCGCTTCACCAACGACGAGGCGGCGGCGCTCGTTATCTCCGACACCATCTTCGCCATGCTGCACACGCCGGACAGCCTGCGCCGCTTCACCAAGAAGGACATCGCCGACGCCCGGCGCACGACAGAGGTGCTGCTGGCGCTGCAGCTCGACAGTCGTGAGGCGGTCAACGCCATGATGGACAAGGTGCTCGCGGCTGGTGGCAGGGAGGCGCGCGAGCCGTCCGACCACGGCTTCATGTTCGAGCGCAGCTTTGAGGATCCGGATGGCCACATCTGGGAGGTATTCTGGATGGACCCGTCGGCGGTGCCTGCCTGAGGAGGAAGCGATGACCCATCATCCGCCGATCGTTCCTTGCCTGTGGTTCGACAACGAGGGCGAGGAGGCCGTGGCACTCTACACCTCCCTCTTCCCGGATTCCGCGAAGGGCGGTGTCCTGCGCTTCGGCAAGGCCGGCCAGGAGGTGCACGGCAGCTCCGAGGGCTCGGTGATGTCGGTCGAGTTCCGCCTCGCTGGGCGCAGTTTCACGGCGCTCAACGGCGGTCCGCTCTTCAAGTTCACGCCGGCTGCATCGCTCTTCGTCCACTGCGGCTCCGAGGCCGATGTCGACAGGCTCTGGAACCGGCTCGTCGCGGACGGCGAGGTGCTGATGCCGCTCGACCGCTACGAGTGACCGCTACGGCTGGCTCAGTGACCGTTACGGCCTGTCCTGGCAGATCATGCTCGACCGCGAGCCGCGCGAGGGCATTGAAATCGCGCCGTCGCTGCTGTTCACCGGGGACGTGGCCGGAAAGGCCGAGGCGGCCATGCATACCTACATGGACATCTTTCCTGCCTCGGCGATCGTGGACATGCACCGCTACGGTCCCGGCGAGCAAGACCACAAGGGCTATGTCAAATACGCGCGCTTCACACTGGCCGGCCGCAGCTTCAGCATCATGGACAGTAGCGTGGCGCACGGCTTCGGCTTCACGGAGGCCTTCTCCTTCCAGGTACTGTGCGACAGCCAGAGCGAGATCGACCGGTACTGGGAGGCGCTCCGGGCGGGCGGCGACCCTGCGGCCCAGCAATGCGGCTGGCTGAAGGACCGCTTCGGCGTGAGCTGGCAGATCGTGCCGTCCGTGCTGTCGAGGCTGCTCGCCGGACCCGATCACGCGGCCGCCGACAGGGTGATGAACGCCCTCCTTGAGATGGGAAAGCTCGACATCGCGGCCCTCGAAACCGCCCATGCCGGTCGGCCTGCGGCCTGACCGGGCAGATCCCTAGGCCAGCGAGGAAAGGAGCGTCACATGACGGCGGCGACGGCGACTGCACGGCCTCCGGGCTGGTACTGGTGGGTATCGGGTCTCGCGTTTCTGTGGATGGCCATCGGCATTGCGACCTGGACGCTCGATCTGATGACGGACGAGACGACGGCGGCCGGGCTGAGCGAGGCTCAGCGCCAGCTCTATGCGGTGCGGCCGGATTGGGTGTTCGCCGCCTATGGCGTCGCCGTCGCCAGCGGCCTCGCCGGGGCGCTCGGGCTCCTGCTGCGCAGGGGCTGGGCCGTGGCGGCCATGGTCCTGTCCCTCGCCGCCGCCGTCCTGCATTTCGGCTACATCTTCCTTGTTCTCGATGCGATAGGGCTTCTCGGCCTCGGGGCGGTGCCGTTTCCCCTCTTCATCCTGACGGCGGGCGTCTTCCTCGTCTGGTTCTCGGCCGGGGCGCGGCGGCGCGGCTGGATCGGCTGATCCCCACACAGGCGCCGGCGAGACGCACGGCTGTCCCTCAGGCCCTTCCATCGTGCATAGTGTCGGCGATTCCCGGCGGCTGGCTGTGCCGCCGGCCTGCACCACGGGAGGAGAGGGGATGATCGAGACACGCGCCGCAGTGGCCTGGGAGGCCGGCAAGCCGCTCACCATCGAGACGATCAAGATCGAGGGGCCGAAGGCGGGCGAGGTGCTGGTCGAGGTGATGGCGACCGGCGTCTGCCACACCGATGCCTACACGCTGTCGGGGCTTGACCCCGAGGGCAAGTTCCCCGCCATCCTCGGCCACGAGGGGGCCGGCATCGTGCGCGAGGTGGGCGCCGGCGTCACGACGCTCAAGCCGGGCGATCATGTCATCCCGCTCTACACGCCGGAGTGCCGCAACTGCAAATCTTGCCTCTCGCGGCGCACGAACCTGTGTACGGCGATCCGTGCCACCCAGGGCCAGGGCCTGATGCCGGACGGGACGAGCCGCTTTCGCTGCGACGACACGACCATCTTCCACTACATGGGCTGCTCGACCTTCTCCAACTTCACCGTGCTGCCCGAAATCGCGCTCGCCAAGGTCCGCGAGGACGCGCCCTTCGACAAGATCTGCTACATCGGCTGCGGCGTGACCACGGGCATCGGTGCCGTCATCTACACGGCCAAAGTGTGGCCCGGCGCCAATGTCGCCGTCTTCGGCCTCGGCGGCATCGGCCTCAACGTCATTCAGGGCGCGCGCATGGTCGGCGCCGACAGGATCATCGGCATCGATATCAACCCGGCCAAGGAGGCCATGGCGCGCAAGTTCGGCATGACCGACTTCATCAACCCGAAGGAGATCGGCGCAGACAAGGTGGTGCAGGCGATCATCGACCTCACCGGCGGCGGCGCGGACTTCTCCTTCGACGCCACCGGCAATGTCGATGTGATGCGCCAGGCGCTCGAGTGCTGCCACCGTGGCTGGGGCGAGTCGATCATCATCGGCGTCGCCGAGGCGGGCAAGGAAATCTCGACGCGCCCCTTCCAGCTCGTCACCGGCCGTGTGTGGCGGGGCACGGCCTTCGGCGGTGCCCGCGGGCGCACGGACGTGCCGAAGATCGTCGACTGGTACATGGAGGGGAAGATCAACATCGACGATCTCATCACCCACACCATGCCGCTGGAGGAGATCAACACCGCCTTCGACCTGATGCACGAGGGCAAGTCGATCCGTTCCGTCGTCATCTACTGACGAGGCTGCCATGACCTTCGAGATCGTCAGCCGCTCGCGCGCCTTCGGCGGTTCGCAGCTCGTCTGCCGCCATGACTCGCGCGAGACGGGCGCCCCGATGCGCTTTGCCGCCTTCGTGCCGCCGCAGGCCGAGGGCGGGGTGAAGGTGCCCGTCGTGTGGTTCCTCTCGGGCCTCACCTGCACGGAGGAGAACTTCACGGTAAAGGCCGGCGCACAGCGCGTCGCCGCCGAGCTCGGCCTCATGCTCGTCGCGCCGGACACGAGCCCGCGCGGCGAGGGCGTGCCCGACGATCCCGAAGGCGCCTACGACTTCGGTCTTGGCGCCGGCTTCTATGTCGATGCCACCGAAGAGCCGTGGGCGAAGAACTACCGCATGCGCAGCTACGTCGAGACGGAGCTGCCCGCGCTCGTTGCCCGGGAGCTGCCGGCGGACATGGACCGGCAGGGCATCACCGGCCATTCCATGGGCGGGCACGGGGCGCTCACCATCGCCCTGCGCGCTCCCGGACGGTTCAGGGCCGTGTCCGCCTTCGCGCCCATCGTCTCGCCCATGAACTGCCCGTGGGGCGAGAAGGCGCTCTCAGGCTATCTTGGCCCGGACCGCTCGGCCTGGCGCCGCTACGATGCCTGCGCGCTCATCGAGGACGGGGCGCGACTGCCGGAGATCCTCGTGGACCAGGGCACGGCGGACACCTTCCTTGAGAGGGAGCTGAAGCCACACCTGCTCGAGGACGCCTGCCGAAGGGCCGGCATTGCGCTCACCCTGCGGCGGCAGGAGGGTTACGACCACTCCTACTTCTTCATCGCCACCTTCATCGAGGATCACCTGCGCTGGCACGCCGAGCGGCTCGGCTGAACCGCCGGTCCGCGTGGGGCGGCCTCCGGGCAGGGCAGGGGGGCGGAGAGCGCAGGCTTCCCGCCTTTGACTCTGGCTGTAAACGTTGATATCAACATAATGAGGCAGCGGGGCCGCGCCCGGGACCGCCTGGCCCGGACAATCACCACAATCCGGAGGAGACGATGGACAAGGCAGAACCGACGCAGGAACACCGTTGGCTCGAGCAGCTCGTCGGCGAGTGGGTGGTGCAGAACGAGACGCCGGCGCCCGGCCAGGAGGGGGCGGGGGCCTGGACCGAGACCGTGCGCTCGCTCGACGGTATCTGGTTCATCAGCGAAGGCAGCGGGGACATGCCCGGTTGCGGCCCTGTCAGGACCATGCTCACGCTCGGCTATGATCCGCACAAGAAGCGCTACGTCGGCACCTGGGTCGGCTCGATGATGACCTATCTGTGGGTCTACGAGGGCACGCTCGACGAATCCGGCAAGGTGCTGACCCTCGACTGCACCGGTCCCGACTTCGAGCGGCCCGGCGAGACCGCGCACTATCAGGACATCGTCACCATCATCGACAGGGACAACCGCAAGTTCACAGGCCGGGTGCAGAAGCCCGACGGCTCGTGGAGCGAGATGATGACCGCCCACTACCGTCGCAAGTCCTGAACGCCGCAGCATCGTTCCGCAGTATCCCTGGAGGGCGCCCCGCATGGCGGGGCGCCCTTCGTCATTGGAAAGAAGTCTGCGTCGCCCACCGTATTCCATTGATTTCAAGAACATGGTTCAGTAGATATGGCGCGGGGTAGCCGAAAGCCATCTCCCGCAACAGTTTAAAGACATTCTAAACTGACGAGGGCGAGTTATTCGCCCCGTCATGACCGGAGATGTTGTCTCATCGGCAAGTATAATCCAGCCATATTCCGCTCGGCGACGATGGCATGACGGGCCGGAACTGGACAGCAACGGGGATCTGCACGTGAACATGATGGAACGGCTGGCCGTGGAGGCCGTGGCGACGACAGGACGGGCCAAGCGCCTCAAGGCCCACACGCACGAGGTCCACGAGGCGCTGGACAGGCGCATCATGGCGGGAGATCCCTTTGCCGACCGGGCGCGGTATTGCCGCTTCCTCGCCGTGCAGCACGCTTTCCACCGTGACATCGACGCGCTCTATTCCAACCCGGCGCTCGATGCTCTCCTGCCCGATCTCGCCGGCCGGCGGCGCCTGCCCCAGATCGAGCAGGACATCATCGACCTCGGCGGCACCGTGCCCGAGCTCGGGACGGCGCCGCTTTTCGGGCGCGAGGCGGACGTGCCGACGGCGCTCGGCTGGCTCTATGTCGCAGAAGGGTCCAACCTTGGCGCGGCCTTCCTCCTCAAGGCGGCGGCCGCGCTTGGCCTTTCGGAGGCGTTCGGCGCGCGCCATCTCGCCGGCCATCCCGAAGGGCGCGGCCTCCACTGGCGCACGTTTACCGCTGCGCTCGACGCTGTCACGCTGACCGATGCTGAGGAGGAGCGCGTGATTGCGGGCGCCGAGGCGGCCTTCCGGCGCGTGCATGACCTTGTCGAGGTGCATTTCGCCTGAATGCATCCCGTTGCGCAGGCCACCCGGCACCGGTTCCGTCCCGGTGCCGGCAGGGCCCTGCGGGCGCCAGCGAGGGCAGGGATCTACGCCACCGCCTCGGCGTTCTCCGCCGCCCGCTGCGCCGCTACCTGCTCGATGCTCTGCCGGATGCCGGGGTGCCTCTCAAGGAAGCCCTGGAAGGCGCGCACGTCGAGGCGCAGCAGGAAGCAGTAGCTGATGGCATGCACGTCCGACTGGCGCGGCAGGCCGTGGAGCAGAGCCATCTCGCCCACCACGTCGCCGCGCCCGAGGCGCACCTTCCGTCCGTCCGGCAGGCTCACCTCGAGCGCGCCGGAGGCGATGAAATAGACGGCATCGCCCGGTGCGCCGCGGCGGATGATCTGTTCGCCGGGGATGACGAACAGCGGCTGTAGCAGCTTCGTCACTTCCGTCAGCTGCTCGCCCGTGAGGTCGGCAAAGAGCGGCAGCTCGCTGACCAGTTCGCGCGCCGTGACGGCGAGGTCGAGGCGGCGCTGGCGGTCCGCCTCCTTGCGGTCGGCATCGACCGAGCGGCGCAGGTTGTCGTAGAGTTCCGGCCCGATGAGGCCGTCCTCGAAGAGGATGGTGTATTCCAGCTCCTCCTGCCGCAGCGCGATCTTGCGCAGCAGCCGGCGCTCCAGCGATTCCGCATAGAGCGGATATTGCAGCCGCAGCGCGTCGAGGCCGGTATCGACCGCCTCCTGCCGCCGGTGGACGATCTCGTGCAGCACCTCGCCGACGCGCATCCCGAGGATGGGCACGATCTTGCTGTCGATGAACGGATCGAGCTCCTCGAGGATGGTGCGTACGACGAAGAGCAGCTCGAAGCGCCGCGCCAGCAGCCGCTCCAGCGGACCACTGGCGTGCAGACGGCGGTGGAGGAACTGCGCGAGGCCGAATTTCCAGCCGAAGGCGAGCGTCTGCTTCGCGGCGCGCTGGTATTCCTGCCAGCCGCCCGTGCGGGCACGGTCGAGCAGCGTCTCCGCATGGGCGAGCAGCGTGGGCAGCAGCGCGGTCGACACCGTGCGGGCGCGCATGCGCTCGATGATGAGCTCGCGCTCGCGCCCGGCGAGCGTCAGTAGCCCCAGTGACAGGCGCTCCTTGTCCGTCAGTTCTCGGCCCTGCCCGGCACTCGCGGCCTCGTCGATTCGCTCGGCATAGCGCCGGGCCTCGGCAAGGGCGGTGGCGGAGGAGACCTTGTAGAGCTCGGCGGCGTTGGCCACGGCCTCGCGCACGTTCTCCAGCGCGACGGCGAGCACCTGCCCGCGCATCGCCGCGTCGCGCGGGGACAGCAGGTTGAGGCCGAGGGAGGAGATCACCCAGCGCATCGTCGTGCCCTGGATGAGCAGGGTGAAGAGGACGAAGCCGGTGGCGAGGATGGCGACGAAGCGTTGGATGTCGTCGGGAATGGTGTCGTGCTCCGTCACCGACAGTGCGAGCGCCAGCGTCACGGCGCCGCGCAGGCCGCCCCACAGGATGACGACGCGGTAGGGGATACTGATCTGCGGCGAGAGCCTGAGCAGGCTCAGCAACGGCAGCAGCAGGAAGAGGATAAGCCCCCGCGCAAGGAGAGCGGCCACCGCGACCACGAGGATCAGGAAGAAATCGAACATCGACAGGCTGGCCAGCAGTCTCGGCACCAGGATGGCGGCGAGCACGAAGACGAGCGAACTCGCCCAGAAGGCGACCTGGTCCCAGAAGCCGGTCAGATAGCTCCATCCGTCGGGCGAGGCGCGCGAGGGGCCGAGCAGGCTCATCGTCATGCCCGCGACAACGACGGCGATCACGCCCGAGACGCCGAGCAGCTGCTCGCAGGCGATGAAGACGAGATAGGCGAGGGCAAAGCTGATTGACACGGCGGCCGAGCGCGCATCCGGCAGCCGGCCGATGAGCCATGCCGCCGCGCGCGCGGCCAGATGCCCGACGAGCGCGCCCCCGCACAGCGTCCAGAGGAAGGAGAGGGCCGTATCGCCGAAACCCGGTGTCTCGCCCGCCACGAAGATGGCGAGGAACATCGAGAACAGCGTGATGGCCGCCGCGTCGTTGAGCAGGCTCTCGCCCTCGACGAGGCGTCCGAGGCGCGCTGGCGCGCCGATGTCGCGGAAGATGCCGACGACCGCGACCGGATCTGTCGTGGCGACGATGGCGCCGACAAGCAGGCACAGCAGCAGCGGCTGGCCGGCGAAGGGCAGCAGCGCAAAGCCGATGACGACGGTCGCCACGATGACCGCCACGACGGCGAGCACGAAGATCGGCACCCAGTCGGGGATCATCTGCCTGACGTCGAGCGTCAACGCCGTCTGGAAGACGAGGGTCGGCAGGAAGACGTAGAGGAAGACCGTCGAGCCGATGGGAAAGTCCAGGATAGCCCGGGCCACATCGTCGAAGGCGTCCGTCAGGTCCGTATGCAGCAGGAAGGAGGCCCCGGCCGCGATGAGCATGCCGATGGCGGCGAGCAGGACGCTGAACGGCAGCCTGAGCAGCCCCGCCAGCGGCTGGGCTAGGCTGATGACGAGGAGCAGGACACCAATGACCGCCAGAATGACCGATAACGCCAAGCTGTTCAGCTCCCTGCTGCCTGTCGTGTGGCCTTTCTAAAGCAGAGGCGACGGCGCGGTCGAGAGCACAGCTGCGGAAAATGCCGCTGCAAGGGCCGCGCGCCTCAGGCGTCGGCGATGGTGAAGAGCTCGGCGTGACCGTCGAAACCGCGCAGCGCATGGTGGCCGACGGAGACGATGCCGTCGCGGAGCGGCTCGGGCGTCGAGGCAAGGAAGGCGGAGGAGAGCAGCGCGTTGCGTCCGAGCAGCCGGCATGTCGCCGAGATGCGGCTTGCCATGTTGACCGCCGGACCGATGACGGTGAAGTCGAGACGGTCCTGGCTGCCGATGTTGCCGAAGAAGACATCGCCGAGGTGAAGCCCGACATAGGCGCCCGTGACGGGCAGGCCAGCAGCCGTGCGCCTGTCGTTAAGCTCCGCGATGCGCCGGCGCAGTAGCGCTTCCGCGGCAAGCGCGGCGCGGCAGGCCTCGCCCGGCTGCTCCGCGGGAAAGATCGCGAGAATGCCGTCGCCCATCAGCTTCAGAACATCGCCGCCCGCCTCGTGGATGGCGGAGATGGTCGCGTCCGCGTAGTCGTTGAGAAAGGGGATGATCTGGTCGGGCGCGACAGTGTTCGTGATCTGCGTGAAGCTGCGCAGGTCGCTGTACCACAGCACCGAGCGCACCTGGTCGGCCACGCCGCGCATGATGCGGCCCGCGAGGACGCGGCGGCCGGCATTGCGCCCGAGATAGGTCGCGACGAGTGTGTCTGTGATGCGCAGCAGCGAGGAGCACTTCACGGCGAGGGCGAGCTGTGGCACGAGCCCGCACAGCAGCGCGGCCTCCTCGTCCGAGAAGCCCTCGGGCGCATCGCTCGCCCAGGAGGAATAGACGCAGTCCATCTCTCCGAGCGAACCCGCGTCGGCAAAGCGGTTGATGCAGGCGACATAATCCGTATGGCCCTGCCCGCGCAGCTCCATGAGCACGGGAAAATCCGCCGCGTCGCCCCTCGTGAAGTTGCGGCGCAGGGTCGTGGTGCCGGTCTCCAGCATGTGGAAGAAGGGGCTGCGGCGCCAGCTCGCCTCCGCGTCGGCGTTGCCGGCGAGCCGGCCATACTCGATCATTTCGCGCTGTTCGTCGCGCCACCACGGGAACACGCGGCCTTCGTGGACGGGGTGCAGCGTGTCCATGATCACGGTCGCGCGTGTGAGCGGCAGGCCGGCGGCGGCAAGCCGCTGGCAGAAGCCGCGCACAAGGTCCGGTTCGGAAGTTCCGACGAGACCCGCCTCGGTCACCCAGGCGGCGACGTCGCTGAAGCGTCGATCGGTCACGGGCAAGATCCTGCTGATGGGGCGGCAGCGGACGCCGCCGGGCTCCCGTCCCCTTGTCCCTTCTACCTTCCGGGTGTGGCAGCTCCTAGGCCCGCGGGCGCGGCGGGCGATCACAATTGGTCGCGCAGGACGGCTGAGGCCGGCATTGCACATGGTCGGCACGTGATATAAGCCTGTCGCGCAGCATCGATGTCGATCGTCCGTCGCGGCCCGTGCCGGACCGGCAGGGTGGCAAGGCACGAAAGCGAGGCGGGCATGGCCGACGACAACGACGAGTATGTCTATGACGAGACGACCGGCGAATGGCGCCCGGCGGCAGAGCTGGCCGCGGAGCGGGCTGCCGCGTCCGTGGCGCGCGACAGTGCCGGCAACGTCCTCGCCGATGGGGATTCCGTGATCCTCATCAAGGATCTCAAGGTCAAGGGCGCCAACCAGACCCTGAAGCAGGGCACCGTCATCAAGTCGATCCGCCTCACCGACAATGTCGAGGAGATCGACTGCCGCTACGAGGGCATCAAGGGTCTTGTGCTGCGCACCGAGTTCGTCCGCAAGCGCGGCTGAGCGGCGGGGCCGGACGCCCGTCCGGCCTTGCGCAAAATCCCGGTTGGCCCCGGCGACGGGCTCCAATACCGTGAAGGTGCCCGCTGCCGCCGGCAGCGGCCCAGTTCAGGGTGCGGGGCCGCATGAACTTCGAAATCTCCCCGAGGATAGAGGACTATCGCGCGCGCATCGCTGAATTCGTGGCACGCGAGATCCTGCCGCTCGAGGATGATCCGGATGCATTCGACGCGCACGGCAACATCGCGCTCGACAGGCTCGGGCCCCTTCGCGAGAAGGCAAGGGCGGCCGGGCTCTGGTGCCTGCAGCTCAAGGAGGAGACGGGCGGCGCCGGGCTCGGCAAGGTGGGCATGGCTGTCTGCTATGAGGAGATGAGCCGCTCCATCTTCGGGCCCGTGGTCTTCAATGCGGCACCGCCGGACGACGGCAACATGATGCTGCTCGAGGCCGTGGGAACGCCGGAGCAGAAGGCGCGGTGGCTCGCCCCCATCGTCGCCGGCGAGGTCCGCTCCGCCTTCGCCATGACCGAGCCTCACCCAGGCAGCGGCTCGGACCCGTCGATGATGCTCACACGTGCGGAAAGGTGCGGCGACACCTATGTCGTCAGGGGCCGCAAGTGGTTCATCACCGGGGCGGAGGCGGCGAGCCACTTCATCCTCATCGCTCGCACATCGGACGATCCGCGCCACGGCCTCACGGCCTTCCTCTTCCACGGCGACCAGCCCGGCTGGCGCATCGAGCGCCGCATTCCCATCATGGGGCCGGAGGAGCATGGCGGCCATTGCGAGCTGGTGTTCGACGGCCTCGAGATCCCGGCCGAGAACATCCTTCTCGGCGAGGGGCGGGGCCTCAAGGTGGCACAGATGCGGCTGGGCCCGGCCCGCCTCACCCACTGCATGCGCTGGCTCGGCCTCGCCAAGCGCTGCGTGGAGATCGCGCGCGACTATGCAGGCGAGCGGTACAGCTTCGGCCAGCGCCTGGCGGACCGGGAGAGCATCCAGCTCATGCTCGGCGGCCTTGCCATGCGCATCGAGATCGGCCGTCTTCTCGTCATGCGTGCGGCGTGGGAACTCGACCGAGGCGGCTTCGCCCGCAAGGAGGTGTCGATCGCCAAGATCCACGTGGCCAATGTCCTGCACGAGGCCGCCGACATCGCCATCCAGATCAACGGCGCGCGTGGCTATTCCAGGGACACGGTGCTGGAGTGGATCTACCGCTACGCCCGCCAGGCGCGGCTGGTCGACGGGGCTGACGAGGTCCACAAGATGGTTCTCAACCGGTTCCTGAACGAGGAGGGAAGCGGCTTCTGGCGCTGGGGGGTCGCAGCCCCGCCGATGTGAGAGCGAAGACCGCCGGGACGCACACAAAGGAACCCGACAGAAGGTCCGCGCCCGGCACCGGATGGAGGGAGGACAACGATCCATGCGTCTCGACGCCCATCTCGCGCCGCGACCGGCCAACCACGTGCCCCTGACGCCGCTCGATCTTCTGGAGCGAACCATCGAGGCCCATCCCGAGCGGCACGCCGTCGTCTGGCGGGACCGGTCGCTGACCTATCGCGCCTTTGGGCGGATGGTTGCGCGCTTCGCCTCGTTTCTCCTTGATCGCGGCGTCGGCCCCGGCGATGTCGTGTCCGTCATCGCGCCCAACCGGCCGGAGATGCTTGCCGCCCATTACGCGGTGCCGATGATCGGCGCCGTTCTCAACACCATCAACACGCGGCTCGAGACGGAAACGGTCTCCTACATCCTCGACCACGCCGAGGCACGCCTTCTGATCGCCGATCCCGCCTTCATCGACACGGCGCGGACGGCGGCATCGGCCGCCGGCGTGCCGCTCGTCGTCTTTTCCGCCGGGGACGGTGCCGCAGCATCCGACGGCCTCGACCTGTTCGCGGAAGACGTGCAGGTTGCCGTCGACTACAGGGCCTTCGTCAGGGACGAGTGGCAGCCCATCTGCCTCAACTACACCTCCGGCACGACGGGCCGTCCAAAAGGCGTCGTCTACCATCACCGCGGAGCCTATCTGAATGCGCTCGGCAACGTGCTGGCGCTCGGGCTCGACCGGCACAGCGTCTATCTGTGGACTCTGCCGATGTTCCACTGCAACGGCTGGTGCCATACCTGGGCCGTGACGGCGGCCGCCGGCCTGCACGTCTGCCTTGATCGCGTCGATCCCGCCCTCATCTTCGCTGCCATCGAGCGGCACGGCGTCACGCATCTCAGCTGCGCGCCGGTGGTGCTCTACATGTTGCTGAACCATCCGGACAGCCGGAAGAAGGAGGTTTCCCGCAAGGTGCGCGTCGCGACGGGCGGGGCGGCGCCCACGAGCGCACTGATTGCGCAGATGGAGGCGCTGGGCTTTGACCTGATCCATCTCTACGGACTGACGGAATCCTACGGACCCGCCACCCTGTGCGAGCTCGACGGGACGGCCGGGCTCGACGTGGAGGAGAAGGCGCAGCTTCTGGCGCGGCAGGGCTTTCGCCACGTCACCGGCAGCAGGGTGCGCGTCGTCGACAGCGCGGGCGCCGACGTGGCCCGCGACGGCACGACGACGGGCGAGATCGTGCTCGCGGGCAACACGCTGATGGCCGGCTACTACCGCGACGAGGCCGCGACGGCCGGCGCTTTTGCAGGCGACGTCTTCCACACGGGCGACCTTGCGGTGGTGCATGGCGATGGCCGCATCGAGATCAAGGATCGGGCGAAGGATGTCATCATCTCGGGCGGCGAGAACATCTCGAGCCTTGAGGTCGAGAACGTGCTGCACCGGCACCCCGCCGTCCTCATCGCCGCCGTGGTGGCCGCGCCCGATCCCAAATGGGGCGAGGTGCCGTGCGCCTTCGTCGAGCTCAAGGAGCCGGAGGCCGTAACGGCGGAGGAGCTGACGGCCTTCTGCAGGGAACGGCTCGCGGGCTTCAAGGTGCCGAAGCGCTTCGTCTTCGGCGAGCTGCCCAAGACGGCGACGGGCAAGATCCAGAAGTTCCTGCTCCGCGCCGAGGCGGCGGTTGCCGCCGGAACCGCCGGAACGCCGGAGCTGTGGCAATGACGGAGAGGGCTCCGACCTGTCTAAGCAATGTCGACTTCGAGCCGGCCGCGCTGGTGCGCTTTCTCGCCGAGCACTTTGGCGGCAGCGCCGACCGCTTCAGCCTGGACAGGATCAGCGGCGGGCAGTCGAACCCCACGTATTTCGTGGATTTCGGCGAGCGGCGCATGGTCCTCCGCAAGCAGCCCAACGGGCCGATCCTGCCCGGCGCGCACGCCGTCGACCGGGAATACCGGGTGCTCGAGGCGCTGGCGGACACGGGCGTGCCGGTGCCGCGGCCGATCCTCTACCACGCCGGGGCGGATCTCCTCGGCACGCCCTTCTACCTGATGGAGCGGCTCGAGGGCCGCGTCTTCCACGACTGCGCGCTGCCGGGCCTTGCGCGAGAGGAGCGGCGCGGCATCTACCTCGCCATGGCCGAAGCGCTGGCGCGGCTGCATGCCGTCCGCCCGCAGGAGGTCGGCCTTGCCGACTTCGGCCGGCCCGGCAACTATTTCGAGCGGCAGATCGCACGCTGGTCGAAGCAACTCCACGCTTCGCCGGGCGAACCTGTTCCCGCGCTCGGGCGCGTCGAGGCCTGGCTCAGGGAGAACCTGCCGGCCGACGACGGGACGGTTGCGATCGCGCACGGGGATTTCCGCCTGGGCAACCTGCTCTTCCACTCCACGGAGCCCCGCGTCGTCGCCATTCTCGACTGGGAACTGTCGACTCTCGGCCATCCGCTGGCCGATCTCGGCTTTTGCTGCATGCCGTGGCACACGGCGCCGGACGAGTACGGCGGCATCCTGGGCCTCGACCATGCGGCGCTCGGCATCCCGTCGCGCGAGGAGTTCGTCGCCCACTACCTCGCCCATGCCGTGCCGACCGCGCCGTTGCGGCGGTTCCATGTCGCTTTCGCGCTCTTCCGCTTCGCGGTCATCTTCGTCGGCATCGCCGACCGGGCGCGCGCCGGCAATGCCGCGTCGGCCGAGGCGGCAAGGCTCGGCCCGCTCGCCGGCCGCTTCGCGCAACGGGCGCTGGAGGTCATCGAGACCGCAGACTGGTGAGCTGCCGCGCGCTCAGCCAAGTTCCAGCGTTGTGACGCCGAAGACGCCGCTCATGTCGATGGCCGGGGCCGGCCCGCGGTACATGCGGGCCGTCTCGAAGCCCGGCGACAGGCCTGCGCCGGCGAGGAAGTCGGCGAAGGCGCTGGCCGTCTCCGGCACGTCGATATGGACGGGGCCGCCGCAGGCCTCCGCGAGGGCACCGAGCAGGCGTTCCGCCGTCGCACCGTCCCGGGCGAAGAGCGGGCCTATCTTGAATCCGTCGCGGCAGGGGCGGGCGACGCCGTAGCCGGCAATGCCATCCCCGCCCGTCGCCGCGAAGGCGACATGCGGCGGGCGCAGCCACAGGTCGAGGAAGGCGCGTCTCGGCGCCGGAAAGAAGGGGGCATCGAAGGCGGCGACGGCAGCCATGAGCTCCGCCGTCACCGGCGCAATGGCCGCGGAGGTTGCCTGCGGCGTGGCCAGGCGCCCGCTGTAGCGGATCGTGCGATAGGCGGGGACGAAGCCCATGCTGCGATAGTTGGCCTGCTGGGCGGGCACGCCGTCGAGGCCGACGGTGCGGCCGGCGAGCCGCGCCATGCCGGCGTCCCACACGGCCTTGCCGTAGCCTTTGCCCCGATGCCCGAGCCGGCAGATGTAGAGCCCGATGAAGCCGAAGCTGTCCCCGTAGGCGACGGCCGAGATGCCGGCCACCAGTGTGCCGTCCACGAAGGCGCCGAGAAAGCCTTCCGGGTCCGCCGCATGAAAGGCGGCGGCGTCGGAAAGGCCCGGGTTCCACCCTTCGAGCGCCGCCCAGTCGACCAGCGTCTCCACCTCGGCAGGGGTCAGGGGACGTATCGTCAGCGCGTGCTGCATCAGGCGACCGCCTTCCCCTCCAGGCCGAAGCCGGCGAGGAGACCGGCATAGGGCTTGACGGCAGGCCGGGCATAGGCCCCGCGCTTGCCGGTGGCGAGGCCCAGCGCGACCAGCGCCTCGGCCTGCTTGACGGCTGCCCCGACGCCGTCGACGACGGGGATACCGAATTCCTCGCGCAGGGCGACGGCGAGGTCCGCCATGCCGGCGCAGCCGAGCACGATCGCCTCCGCATGGTCCTCCGCGAGCGCACGGGCGATCTCGCCGCGCAGGACTGCCACGACGCTGGATGCCGGATCTTCGAGCTCGAGAACCGGGATGCCGAGCGCGCGCACGCGGGCCCGCGGCTCCATGCCGTAGCGGCGGACAAGTTCGGCGACCGGCACCAGCGAGCGCTGCGACATCGTCACGACGGTGAAACGCCGGGCGAGGAAGGAGGCGAGGCTGAGCGCGGCCTCGCATATGCCGATGACGGGAATGGTGGCCATGGCGCGGGCGGCATCGAGCCCCGTGTCGTCGAAACAGGCGATGATCGCCGCCGCGGCGCCCGCCCGTTCTCCGCGCGCGATCTCGGCAAGGAGGCCCGGCACCGCCAGCGCTTCGTCGTAATAGCCCTCGATCGAGGCAGGCCCCATGGTGGAGGTCACGGCCTCGATGACGGTCGACGGCCCGGCGGCTGCGCGCGCCGCCGCGGCGATGGTGGCGGTCATCGAGGCGGTGGTGTTGGGATTGACGACGAGGAGATGCATGGGAGGTTCCCGGCAATGCCTCAGGCACGTGCCCTGCGCCGCCCGAGCCAGACAATGACGGCGAGCGTGAGGGAAATGACGAGGAAGGAGAAGAGGGTGGTCACCGTGCCGAGCGCGTAGAGTACCGGCGTGGTGACGTTGGTCGTCATGGCGTAGATCTCGAGCGGCAGCGTGTTGTAGGTGCCGGCCGTCATCAGCGAGCGGGCGAACTCGTCGTAGGACAGCGTGAAGCCGAAGAGACCGACGCCGACCAGCATCGGCGCGATCATCGGCAGGAGCACATGGCGGAAGGTCTGCCACGGCGAGGCGCCGAGGTCGCGCGCCGCCTCCTCGTAGGAAGGCGAGAAGCGGTTGAAGACCGCGAACATGATGAGCACGCCGAAGGGAAGCGTCCAGGTGAGGTGCGCGCCAAAGGCCGAGCCATACCAGGACGGGCGGATCCCGATCTGCTGGAACATGACGCCGATGCCGAGCGAGATGATGATCGACGGCACCACGAGGCTGGCGACGGTGAGATAGAACAGGGGCGTCGCCCCGACAAACCGGCGCCGGAAGGCGAGGCCGGCGAGCAGGGAGACGACGACCGTTGCTGCCATCACCATGAGGCCGAGCGTGAAGGAGCGGCGGAAGGAGCCACCGAAGTCGCCCACCGCCTGCTGCTCGGTGAGATTGCGGAACCAGTGCAGCGAGACCCCATTGAGCGGGAAGGTGAGGCCGCCATCGGGCCCCTGGAAGGACAGGATCATGATCGCCGACAGCGGCCCGTAGAGAAAGAGGACGAACAGGGCGAAGAAGGCGGCGAGGATCCAGAAGCTGGCGGGGCGTCGTTCGCGGCGCATGTCACAGCTCCTTGCGGATGTCGACGACGCGCAGGATGCCCGCCACCATCAGGAGGACGAGGACGAGCAGCACGACGGCGTTGGCGGCCGCCGCCGGGTACTGCAGCAGCGACATCTGATTGCGCATCATCAGCGCCACCGAGGCGCTCTGGCCGCCGGACATGACCTGCACGGTGATGAAATCGGCCATCACCAGCGTGACGACGAAGATGGTGCCGATCGCCATTCCCGGCTTGGCCAGCGGCAGGACAACGTTCCACAGCACCTGCCAGGCGTTCGCGCCGGCATCGCGCGCGGCCTCGATGAGCGAACGGTCGATGCGCATGAGCGTGTTGAAGATCGGCGTCACCATGAACAGCGTGTAGAGATGCACCATGGCGAGCACGACAGCGAAGTCGGAGTAGAGCAGCCATTCGACCGGCGCCGAGACGACCCCCGTCTTGAGGAGCGCCGCATTGACGAGGCCGTTGCGTCCCAAGACCGGGATCCACGAGATCATGCGGATGATGTTTGAGGTCAGGAACGGCACCGTGCAGACGAGGAACAGCACGGTCTGCATTGTCGTGCTGCGCACGTGGAAGGCTAGGAAATAGGCGACCCAGAAGCCGATGAAGAGCGTCAGCGCCCAGACGATGACGGCATATTTCAGCGTGTTGAGATAGGTGCGCCAGGTGACCCAGGAGCCGAGCGTATCAACATAGTTGGTGAGGATGAAATCGGGATAGAGCCGCGCAAAGTCGTAGTCCCAGAAGCTGACCACCACGATCATCACGATCGGCGCGAGGAGGAAGAAGCCGAGGATGAGCGCGAGCGGTGCCGCTTGCAGGTAGGCGACGAGCCGCCCCGGCACGGAGGCGAGACGCGCGCGGGTGGTGCGGGCCGGGGCAACGGCGGGCTGTTCGACGGCGATGGCCATGCGGCCGTTCCTCTCCTGAAGGCGCGACTGGGATCCGCGAGGCCGCCCCCGCCTGGCGGGGCGGGGGCGGAGAGGATGGGATCAGGCGGCGATGAACTCGTTCCAGCGCCGGACCATGTAGCGGTCCTCGTCCATAACGGAGTTCCAGCAGGCAACCTTGCCCATGCGCTCCTCGAAGGAGCCGCCGTCGCGCACGGCGCCGGCCTTCTCCATCACCTTGCCCTCGGGAGAGAGGATGTCGCCCTTGGCCGGCTTGCCCTCGACCCAGAAGCCCCATTCGTCTTCCGTCATGTAGGCCTTGGCGGTCTCCATGCAGGCCGAGTAGTAGCCTTGGCGGTTGAGATAGGCGCCGACCCAGCCCGAGAGGTACCAGTTGATGTATTCGTAGGCGGCGTCGAGCTTGGCGCCGCTCAGGTGCTTGGCGAGGCCGATGCCGCCGCCCCAGGCGCGATAACCCTCCTTGAGCGGCTGGTAGACGCAGGGAATGCCGCGCGAGCGCACGGCCGCCACCGCCGGCGACCACATGGACTGGATGACGACCTCGCCGGAGGCCATCAGGTTCACGCTCTCGTCGAAGGACTTCCAGAAGGCGCGGAACTGGCCCGCGCGCTTGGCAGCGATGAGGAAGTCGATGGTCTTGTCGATCTCCTCGCGCGTCATGTTGCCCTTGTCGGAATATTTGATCTCGCCTGCGGCCTCCATGATCATGGCCGCGTCCATGATGCCGATGGACGGGATGTTGAGGATCGCCGTCTTGCCGCGGAAGGCCGGGTCCATGATGTCGGCCCACGAGGTGATCGGACGGCCGACGAGATCGGGCCGGATGCCGAGGGTGTCGGCATTGTAGATGGTCGGCACCATCGTCAGCCAGCCGGTCGGCTCCTTGGCGAAGGTGGTCGAATCCGGCCCCTCGACGAAGCCCACCGTATGCGGCGCCGTGCCCTGGGCGATGATGCTGTCGGGCGTGAGCTTGCCGGTGATGAAGAGCGGTACGATCTTGTCGAAGTACTTGATGCGCGACACGTCCATGGGCTGAAGGACACCGGCCGGGAAGACCTTCTTGGCGATCCAGTACTCCACGTCGGCGATGTCGTAGGAGTCAGGCTGGGTGACGGCGCGCTGCGCGGCGGCGTCCGAATCCATCGCCGTCATCTCCAGCGTGATGCCGAGGTCCTCCTTGCACTTCTCGGCAATGGCATTGAGGTTCGACACGCCGGTGCCGAACTGGC
>Ga0207866_1000454_pt1 | contig 59718 bp, 66 predicted proteins | sample HigsolmetaAR203D_FD_184835 | JGI IMG/M metagenome (GOLD analysis project Ga0207866, IMG submission 184835) | Ionic liquid and high solid enriched microbial communities from the Joint BioEnergy Institute, USA - AR20-3-D (SPAdes) (version 2) ...
GGATGCCAGCGAGGTTTTCGATCATCTCCCATGCCCAGTACGACGGTTTTCATCTGGTCGGTCAGCATTACCTTTGGGATGCCCCCAAAATATTCAAAAGCATGAATCAAGCAACGAAGAAAGCTGTAGATGTCACAACGTTTTGTAAACTCGATATACGTAGCACGAGAGTACCCCAATACCATGACAAATACCGGCACTTTCCGGACGTTGCCGTCCAAATCTACGTAATCACACAGTCCCCAGTCGACCTGTGCATATTCACCAGGTTTCGTCTCGTAACGAAGAACAGCGGGAATGTGTTTGGGAGGACGGAAGTTCTTCACATAGTCTTTCAAGATGGTGCGTCCACCGGTGTATCCCTTTTCTTGTAGAAGATCGAATAAAACCTCGCAGTTATAGATACCTTCTTGAAGACGTTCCTGCAGGAACGGTTTATACGGATCAAGCTTGGAACCACGAGATTTACGGGTTCCCTTTTCGGGGGAGGATTCACCCCGGAGATATCGGCGAACTGTATTTCGAGAATGTCCAGTTAGACGGGCAATTTCACGAATACTCTTGCCTTCTGCCCTCATGGTATGTAACGATATCACTATCCCACTCCTTAGCATGTGTCTCCCTCCGAAATTAACTTGCCGGTTAAATCCGAAGGGGATATATTCGCTAAGGGTGGGTCATTTTCATTCCGGCGAACCTGGGTCAATTATATCCCGGCGGTGACAGAAATCGAGGTGACGATTAAGTTTTAATTCTATTCCAAGGTCTTCTCTCTGTAGTGGTACCTGCTAAATATTCAGTTAAATAATTATCAGTCAGTATAGCAATTTCTGTAATTACTTTTATATAAGAATTTAGAATATCGATTTTTTGGTAGTCTTCTGATTTCCCACGGTGTGCTATCTCACCACGATGAGAAATAAAAGAGTCAATAAATTTCGATTGTTGTTTTGACTTTTCCTTATCTTTTGACCATTGTCTTGAGATTTCTTTACATCCCAGAAATTTTTTAAATAACGAGTTAATGTTATCTGTTTTAGGTGTGTGAAAACTCTCTAACCTGTTTAACAAGATCTCTTTGTATAATTTTTTCCAACCGTCATTAGCAAGTCTTAAAGGGAGTAAATTCCTTTCTGTTGAGTTTTCCATTATATAATTATATAGCATATGTTGGGTAGATTTGGGTAAACTCTCTATGGTTTCGACGTTATCTAGTAAAATTTCAACGGATTCCGTTAATACTTCTTCTATGTAGAGTTCCCAGTAAGCCGCTAGAAGCAATATACCGCTTCGTGTGAAGTGATCAAGAGATCTTTTTCCACGACCGTTACCTTTCACATGATTATAAGCTTCCTTAATACGTTCTATGTCTTCTAAATTATTTTTGAAGCTTTGAAAAGCGTTTGAAGGCATATATATGACTCCTTTATTACACTGAGTAAATTTGTTATATTAAATTGTTCGGTTATATTTCAAATTCTTATTAATCATCTGTTGTAAACAGCAATTTTACCACTTCATGCTTTCTTCTGAGCAACAGTAATTAGTATTAGTATCATTCGTTCCAGCAAATGCATAGTGGTTTCGTGTATGTGAAATCGGATCCGAGCGTTTCCGATATGAACTCTCGAAATGTCATTCGCTTGTAACAGCCATTCACTTGTTCGAAATAACTAATTTCATCAAGTGATACTTCCTCAACTTCGTCCAACGTTACGGAAAATTCAGCTCCGCCACGTTCATTGTGATCCGCCAATGCTTCAGCTGCAGTCCTAGCAATGATGTACTCCGGGTAATCGTTGTTTACCTTGAACAGCTTGAAATCCATCATTTTCCCTCCGTTTTAATAACGCTGTAGGAGCTCGTAATTTTCAGTAAACATACTCATACGTACCTTCATTCTACTTTTCTTTGCCTTATACTGCAGAATGGAGTATTTGTTTTCAATTACTTCAACAGAATGAGCAATCTCTGAGAGATATGCAACTGGGAATTTTTTATCAATGTCAAAAAGATGAAAATCTCCATCTTCGAACACAACTAAAAATATGGTGTCGCGTAAACGTACATAATCTCCCTCGCTAATTGTTTTTTTCTTTGCATCCTTATAAAGACTTTGACGGATCCATTCAATTTCCTCAAAACTCCGAGGTACAAATCTACGGCCAATTCTAACCAGAATGGTCTTTGCGGCATCGTCAATAATAAACTGGGTTCTAATTTTATTATTTCGCTTATCCCAGATACGAGCTGTGGAATAACTTTTTTGTTGGGAATTTTGTTCGTAATGTCTCAAAAGGATGGATGTAAGCACAGACTCAGGAGTTCCATCTTTCCTCATGTTCTCTACAAGCGTTTTTGGCAATGTCACGTTTAACGTTATAAGACGTTGACTATCCATTGATTAATTCCTCCTTCACGATCTCAGCTTTATTTATAGTGTAAGGATAACCTTCAGAACTTGCAGAAAAACGGTCGTGTGGGTGTCTCCACTTCCGCTTATACTCCCTCCATACATTATCGAATTCCCATAATGTGCCTCAGATGTTGTTTAATTAAAGTTAGTTGACTATCGGGAATAACAGAAAAAGAGCTATTTCTATCCCAATATGCATTGTTCGGTAGACTTACTATTTGTTTTGATCCATGAACGATATATTTTTGAATCAATTTCAAAATGTCACTCTTGGGAATGTCGGTTTTCACATTTTTTTCTGCTATCTGCAGAATTTGTTCGATCCGGAGTAGATCGAAAAGACTTATTTTATCAGCCAAAGCCCTTAAAACCTGTTGTTGCCGCTCGTTTCTTGTAAAGTCACTTGAATAGTATTTTGTACCTCTGTCATCATGACGGTGGCGAACAAAGTCCAATGCCTGCTTCCCATTAAGAGTTTGCCGGCCAGGTTTCAAATCAATGTTTGTACCGTCCGTAGGGTCGTGATATACCAGCCTTCTGTCAACATTAACTTCTACCCCTCCAAACATGTCTACCAGCTCGATAAACCCCTGGAAATCAACCATAGCAAAGTAATGTACAGGAATCCCCAGATATTGTTCGATCGTTTGTTTTAACAGAAGCGGGCCGGAAATTTGAGTCTGCTCCTTCCTTCTTTCAGCATTTCTCTTTGCAATTTCCCCTTTTGCAAAAGCAGAATTAATTTTGTGTAGTCCTTTGTAACCAGGGATTTTAACTCCCAAATCACGAGGTAAAGAAAGGAGTGTAATGGAGCTCTTTTCCGGTTCGAGAATTGCCAAGATGATAACATCTGTATTAAGAGTCGTTCCTTTTTTCCGTGTATCTTTTCCAACAAGAACAATAGAAATCGGGGCCGTCAAACTTTCACCTGCAGTTGAGACAATAGGAAGCGGGGTTGAAACAACCGGCTCTTCGTGAACAGAAACAGGAAAATTGACATCAGGGGTATCTAACAATAATCGGATTACTCTTTGAAGATCATGTGGCGGAATCCCCTCATGATTGCGTAAGATGGCAGCAATGAGCTGCAACTTATCGTCAGAAACCTTAATATATTGGACTGTACTTTCTGGTGATTCAGATGTAGAGGGGTCCGTTAAGGAAAATCCACTTGATGTTTCTTCTGCAACCTCTGTCCAATATTCCTGATCCAAATCAGTAATTGTATTTAGTGTGTTGTTTACCCGGTTCCAGATAAGGAATACTATTAAGAAAAAGAAAAATATGAATATAGTTCTTCTCTTCACACTTGTCCCTCATCCCAAATAAAAAACCCCTGCCTTTACCTATAGGTAAAAGACAGGGGTTTTCCCTTATCCTTAGCAAGTATTAGTATAACGCATTCCTGTAATAATGGAAAGTTCTTTACCTTTAGCTTTGGAGGAGTTCATGATTCTTGGAGAACAAAATCACCCTTGCCCATTGGGATCAATTAAGGGACTATTTTGTTTATAACCATAGCTGCTTGCGCTCGAGTAAGCGGTTCACTTGGGCGAAAGGTACCGTCCGGAAAACCTAAAAGGTATTGTGCTTTGACAGCAGCTTGAACAAGTTCCCGCTTCTCAATGCTGATGGCATCTTGAAATGAGAGTGGCGAGTTATCTGGCAACAATCCTTGTGCTCGAGCAATGAAAACGGCCATTTCTTCGCGTGTTACTGGTTTTTCAGGAAAGAAGTGAGTCCCTACTTCGTTGGGAAAAACGATTGCGTTCTCAATGCAGGCTATAATAGCAGGTGTCGACCACCTTGTTTGTATTACATCTGTGAAAGGTGAGTAATTCATACTTGCGCGTAGACCTTTAGCTTGCACGATCATTTGCATGAGTTGTTCTCTGGTTACAACTTGATCTGGACGGAAAGAACCATTATTAAATCCCCGCAATATCCCCATCGAAGTCAATCGTACAATTGCCTCTTTGGCCCAATATCCTTCTTTTACATCTGAATACACTGTTGAATTATCCTTTTTAGAGGTGCGAGTTGGAAGCGTAGCAACGGTAACATTTTTGTTCATAGACTTACCGTTGAGGTAAACTGTGTAAGTTCCAGCGGGAACACCCTCAATAACCAGCTTCGTATTTCGAGTGGTTTGAGAGTAAACGGTACGTGTCCCCTGCTTCAGTTCCACCTTAACCTCACCTGTCGAACCAGTCCAGGAAATAACAGGCGAAGTACCTGATACGATGTTCACATCCCGGATCTCCTCTGGAACATCCCCAAATGAAATTGTGTCTACATACTTTCCACCGATATAGAGTTTATACTCTTTCCCTAGCGGCACGCGATAGAAGGTCGTTTTTTGAATATCTGTCCTTTTTGGACCAAGATTAACCCCAGTAGCCTTGAGTTCTACCTCAACAGTTCCGCTGGTTCCTTTCCATGAAATTTGAATCGTTCCATCTTCTTCGTCTTTACGGACTCGAAGATTTTTCACATCCTTGTTTTTATTCGCCTCTTCGATCTTATCAATACTAAACCTTAAGATGAATTCACCGTCCAAATAGATTTTATATTCTTCTTCCGGATCGAGATCTTGGAATACAACTGAGCGACGATCGGTTCGATCCGCATCAATAATACGACTCCCTTTTTTCAGTTCAACCTCTACAAAACCAGTCGTGTTTGACCAGCTGACTTTGACACCATTACCGCTTACTTTGGTTAGAGTTACCTTGTATTGAGTTTTGTTGTCATCCAAATCGTCGTATGTAAAATTCGTTACATATTCATTATTAATGTAGACGAAATATTGTTTGTCGGGATCCAGATCGTGAAAAGTGATAGATTTCTTATCCGTTTCTGCAGATTCGAGTATCTTACTGTTTTTGTCCCGAAGTTGGACTAACAGTTTTCCTGTGGTGCCTTCCCAGCTTATCTGAACGGAATCTTGACTTTTTTTACTGATCTTAATGTTTTGGGCCTTGGATTGACTGCTTCCTCCAGCGCTATCAAGTTCGACAGTAAAACTCCCAGCCTTCATCCCGTTGATGAATACATCATAGCTACCGGCACTTAGCCGTGAGACTGTGACGGATGTAAAGCGGGTATTTTGAGTAAATACTACTTTATCGCCTGATTTAACTTCGACTAACACGATTCCGCTAGTACCGCTCCATGTTATGATCTTACTCCCTTTAGAAGCTCCATCCTTCACTTGAAAATCATTTAGTTGATTAGAAGGGGATTCTCCCGTAGTAGAGCCGGAAATTTCAAAACTACCAACCTTTTGCTGATTAATGAAGAGCTCATAACTTCCACTTGAAAGGTTGGAAACTAGCACATATGAGAAGCGGGTGTTGGCCTTGAAAATAGATCGATCCCCCTGTTTAATTTCTACTGAAACTACACCTTGTGTCCCCTTCCACTTAATTTGCTTACTATTTTTTGTGGGGCCATCGGTTACTTGTAGATCGTATGCTACTGATTCATTGGCAATTACAGTAACAGGTGGTGTAAACAGAGGGAGAGAACTGAGCAAAGAGAAGCATACAAATACAGGAATCATTTTTTTCATAAAATCGCAACCCCTTTATAAAGTTACTCATTACATCCGAAAGGCTTAATGTACTATCTCTGTACCAATACTTTCACATATGATCCAGTTCTTTTCTCTTTTCTCCAAAATAAAGAGGATTTCGTAAGCTAATGATTCTAATCGCTCGTATGAATCGTCGTTTGAACCTCCTATCTCTTTCTCAATTAAGTTCAGCAAATCAATCAGTTCACGGTCTGTAAAAGAATCAAGCTCCAAATGTTTAACCAATTCCTCTTCCTTCAAAGTTGATTCACAGAAAGTTTTTATGACATGTATGTGGTCACGAGTCATCAATGCCTCACCCTTTCTATATAGCGGTTATAGCGTTGCGAAAAGATTGAAAGGTAAAGCCAACTACACTTTTTGAGTACTGACTTAAAGTAGGCTCATACAATCCACAAATAGACAGGAACAGATATAGATGCAACGTAAAAAATAAATGTTGGAATCGCGCTACCCCACCCTTTTTCTCGCCATTCTTGAAAACAATGAACAATTGAAAGCACAATGTGGATAGAGATGAACATTAAAGAAAGCGCATTTATCATAATGGTAAACCCACCTTCCAATATGAATCTCTGTCTTGCGAAATTGGTTTCTCAACAGAAAGTTCGATCATATTTCCATATAGTTCAACATGGCCATTGGATAATTGAATTCGTTGATTCACTTTATTTTTTATCAATGATCTCATTTGGTTAGGTAATTGATCTGAAGAGAGAAAGGCGTTCGTTAAGGAATATAAATGTTCGATATTCTTTGGAGCATAGACGGTTGTCAAGAAGTAGAAAGAAATTTTCCCGTTATGTAGTTTTAGGAATCCAGATGTGCCGCTTTCATTTTTAAAGGTTATGCGATCCTTCTCGTAAGAAAAGTCAAAATCAGTATTCATCATTGCTTTATGAAAGGCGTTAGGTGTGTACGCCCACAATGCGTTATGATTTGAGTCCCCTCCGATAAATAAGGTTCCGATAAGCAACGCCTTCCCAAACATTAAGCCGGCATATGCCCATTTCTTTATTACGCGCTTCATCTTGTACATGAGAGCAGCTGCACATATTAGAATAAGTAGCAGACTAATTCCAATTAACGTGAACGTCCTCTCATCCCAGGTTAAATCAAACATGTCGATATCCCTTCCCGTTACAGATAGTTAGAAAGCTAACCCAATTAAAATGCCACATACCATCAATCCAATCGAAACTTTTGTATACCTTTCTATTCGCAACACTTTGCCCTTTTCGTCTATGGGCTCAAAGAGTGTATATACGATAAGAAACCAAGTGATCACATTAATCATTCCGATGGCAAGTAATGCAACAGGATGAACAAAGGGGGCTCTGGTGAGTAAGAACACTCCTGTAATTACTGCTGATAAAATGTAAAAGGACATAAATACTTTGGAAGATAAGATTGTACGTATGAACATAACCATTTCCCCTCAAAATGCAATCAATTTGAAAAAACTTCGGGGTGGAATCCGTCTTCCCGTGCGTAGGTCTCAACGCTCCATATCCCGAGGCCTTTCTTTTTTGCTTCTGCTTCGATTTCACGATATCGATCCACATATTTAACATTGGGTTCGAATACATAAGCTACTCGAGCCAACCCCAGTCGGAGCAGTTCCTCTTGTACCGACTTGCCATCCACGTATACATAAAAAAGGCGCCTTCCATAACGATCGGGTTTATCTGACACATCCGGTTCAAGTTCCACTACTTTGTCCGTAAGTAATTCCTTAGTAAATGCTGATGCTTCTAATGCGAACGGTTGTGGTCCTTTCATCTTCGGATGCCGAGATTCGGGAGTGTCAATAAGAAGCATTCGTACTGTCGTCTTCTTCCCGTCAAGTAAAACAGTAAACGTGTCACCGTCTGCCACATCCACAACTTTAGCCTGGTACTTAATAACGTTCTGTCTTAATGCTTGTTGTTTATTTTCATCAACTTCAACTGCAGTTGAGACCGCTTTGGTTTGGGCAATAGAAGTACCATCAACAGTGACCTCTTTTAACTCTTGTATGCTGCAGCTCGAAAGAAGAAGAGAACTCGATAACAGGAGCGGGATAATGTATTTCCTGGACAACATGAAGACCTCCGAATAAGTAAATAACCCCGCTTCCTTTCACAGTAAAGGAGCGGGGTTATCCCTTGAAATGTTTGGTAATCATTATACCACGTATTCTGTCAATCTTCTACTAATCTAAATTTTACATAGAGCAACGGAGGAGAAGAAAGCAACGGAACTTTGTTCGTTTTGAATTAGGAGATCATCCCATTAACATATCGATTGGTTTTATGCCTTATTTTAACCTGATCAATATTCAGTATCTAAAATCAAAAACAATACCAATTTTAATCAAATAGATAAATCTGATGCAGTACAATATATTTTTTATATCTGATTCGCTATTTCGTTAAATATGGAACAAGAATGACAAAACGTTATTTCAATAAAATAAAAGAGCCGGTATCAACCGGCAAGAAGCTCACCCGATTTTCTGCTCAAGGTTCGGAAATTCCTCTTGTTTCATTCCTAAAATACCCACTAAACGTTTATAGTCAGCTTGCACTTCTCTACTTTCTTGTAAACTGTTTCTCAACTTTCTGTTTTCTTCTTGAAGTTTGTCCAGTTCTTCTGTAGCTTTCTGAACCATTCGTTGTAAGATATCCAATCGCTGTACGAGTTGTTTCGTCCTATTGAGTAAACTTATTGCAAATGCGATGTCATCGTTCAAATCATTTTTCTCTGGTATCCCACTACTGGTTGCTCTAATGCTTTTGCTCTTTAGTTGGGCGCGTGCTTCTTTTCTCGCTTCTCGAATTGCCTCTTCACACCTTTTCCTGACGGTTTTATTCCATCGAAACCCGCATGAAAATGCTGTACGACCAATTCGATTTGAAACTTCCTCAAATGCTGAAAGCTGCGTTTTTCCACCCCGGATATATGATAAAACAGTCTCCTGCAATAAATCGTCCTCTTCTTTTGTCCAGGCATCCTGCCTTATGGTAGCCATGTTACCCCTCCTTAAAGTTGGTACAGTAGCATTTTATGCAACTTTATACTAGATCAGTCTAGCCAACATTAAAGAGGTTAAAACAAATTACGCGATTCCAGTTTTCGTAAAAAGTGAGGAGGGATATGTTGTTTGCAATACGGAACTCGGACGTCTACTTGCTTTAATAATTGCTCATCCTCGTTGGCCAAGATTTGATGACATCTTACGCACGAACGTTGATTGGGAGCGGGAGACTCCTTTTTATCAGAACCAGTAACACTGAGGAGCCCGACACCTGGGTTTTTTCCCCAATCACGATATGGTCCCAAGTCAGCCCAACCCATTTCTAAAATGTCACAAGCATCTCGCAATGCATCATTGGATGCTGAACGCATTGCATTCTCATAATTATAGATCCGTCCTGTGTTTGCGTTACGTTCCAGATCACAAAAACCTTGTCCTTCAATCTCTCGATGTAGGATTTTAAGTACACCATTGACTTCTAAAATATCCAAGTCTGTATTGACACGTTCCTTGGTAATTCTCCATGACCACAGGGGGCCAGCGACTTCATTAAGTCGGTGAATATAGACTCTTGTTGGTATGTACGCCTTTTGGTTCTCTCTGCCTTTAAACATAACAGACCCTGGAGGAAAGGGAGCCTTCAACTTGGTATGAATTTGCTTCCAGAGATCATTCAACTCTTGGAAAGTATAGTGTTCAAACACTCTATGTCCTCCCTGAAAAATTCTTGATTGTATTATATGGGGCTACTGAGAAGAAAGGCAATTATATTGGAACGTTTTTTACAAGGAGTAGCTAACAGTACTGGATGTTGGTGTGAGGATTTTATATTTGCGTGGACGACATTCGTTCGCGTATAATACAAACAAATGTTCGCAACGGAAGTGAGAGCATGCAGGACGGTGCTTGGCGTGATATTCTGCACGAATATGTCGTCTATGGACTGCTTTTCAAAGCCCTGATGGTTGATGGCGACCTATTGACAGGCACTTCAACCAAACTTCGTTACAAGCCCCTGTTGGAAAAACTCTCGATCAAGGCTGAGCGTAAGCATCACCGATACCGCCGCGAGCTTCACAGACTTGGCTGCAAGGTGGTGAAGACTGAGCAGCAATCGGTTGGGTACTGCGTAATGGTAAGAGTGCGTGGCCAAGTCCAGGAAGCGATCTATTCGGTTGAATCGCTGAGGGCTGAGTGCGAGGTTCGGCTTGAAAGGCTGATCGAACTTTAATCAGATTGGAGCTGGTGAAGATGTCATGAGAATGGGAGCGGGGCAACCCCGCTCCCCGGTTTGTTCCAATTTCTTATACCAAGTCCCCAAAGATTGACACCGTTACTACACCGGTTCCTAATATCTATCTATGGTTCTTAATCTCTACATACCAAAATCCACGTTGAAGATGACTCATATTTATCACACACCAATTGTCTTGCTCGATTATCATTGGCCCGCAATAGTCAACCAGGATACGAAATCCTTTATGAAAGGCTTCCATCGCTTCAGGCATGGATTTTTGCTCCCACCAGCTATTATCATGCAGAATGTGGGTCTTTCCTAGAGATTCCAACCAAACAACTTTATATAAATGATCTTCTTGTTCGATTGCTAGAGGTAAAGCGTACATATTAATTGAGTTTGAGATTAATTCAACGTCTTCAACTTGGATATACGCAAAACCTGCATTTCTGATTATGTCTAGCATCATCCGATAAATAACGTTTTCGCATCCAATTTCCCTTTTAACTCGAGTGATTACATCAACAAGTTTCGGATATCTTCCTAACCATATATGCCCTGCAAGGCATTCGGGAACAGAAACATTCTGTGCCTTTTTATAAACAAGTAACGCTACCTGTAAGAGTTCCCCTAATGAATACATTTCTGGGTCTTTCCCAAAGTCCAAAATCTTAGGGATGACATGTAGAGTAAATCCCCATACAAGCAGACGTCTATCCGGATGAATCGTTTGTGCAAGAATGTATGCTCCTTTCCGGGTAAGCATATATTCTTGACCTTTATAATTGATTTCATATGCGATACAGTCATCCATAACACCAACAGTTACTTGCTCTTGCACCAACATATCCAGTACACCTTTCTTTTGTTTGAGTTTCGTAATCTGCAATTACTTTTAAATCCCAACCGAGTTTATCTGTTCTTCTTGGCTTAACAATTCGTCGGCTACTCTCGAAATGAAAATTTCAATTGCAATTCGCTTATCAATCTTCCCCGTTTTCATTCTGAAATCTTCTTCTGCTGCCAATAGATGCAACTTCCGGAGTGATTCCTCTGAAAAATGCGAAGATTGCTCAGCTACTTTCTTTATCACATACGGTGATACTTTCGTAATCTCAGCAATCTCCTGCAAACTCTTACCTTCTCTTGATCCAGCTTTTACCAACAAAAGCAAACGAAACTGACGTGCAATTAACGCCATCAATTTGATTGGCTCTTCTCCTGTAATGAGGCAGTCATAAAGCATTCGGAATGCTTGTCGTACGTTCCCAGCTACAATAGCCTCTATCAGCTTAAACACATCCCGCTCTAATGCCGGCGTCGAGAGCAAGTTGATTACCTCATCTGTCACAACACCAGTACCACCAAGATACAACGAGAACTTTTCAATCTCTCGTTGTAGAGTACGTAAGTTATTCCCTACGATACTGACCAGATGTATGGCTTGCTCACGACCGATGATTAATCCAGATTTGTGTACCCGTTTCTCAATCCATGTATAAAGCTCTTTCTCTTTTAAGGGCAGAAATGGGATTACCGTTGCTTTTGACTGTAGAACCTTTACTAACTTTTTTCGCTGATCCATTTTTTCAGCGTCTACGAGAAGAAAGAGAGACGTGTATTCAGCGGGGGATTCGACATAGCGAAGAAGTTCATCCGTATCATGTGTAAGTTTTCCTTTGTCAGCAGTGAGGAAGGTGCAGTCAGTAACAACAACTACTTTACGTTCCGCTAGGAATGGCATGGTTTCAGCATCCTGGATGACGTCTTCGATCATGGTTTCATTAGCGCTATAACGAATGAAACACATGTCGCTATCCTTCTCGTCCACCATCTTTTCTCGAGCAAATTTTAGGAACTCCTCCATAAGGAAGGTTTCCGTCCCATATAACAGATACACCGGTGAAAATTTGCCGTTCTGAATGTCCTTCGTTACTTTCTTTAATTGCTGCATCTCGCCTTTCCTCCCCATTCATCCTAATAAACGGTGCCTGTTATGCCAGCAAACCTCGCTTTATACTCTTCCAATAGCGACAACCGGCTCAATTCCAATGGTCATCAGTTCTTTGATTACTTCGATCTCATTCCTCGGTATTGCCCACCACATCACAATTCAAATCGAGAATGATATCTGAACAACGTGGACTAACAGCAAGGTTATGCCGAGGAACAGGAGCGGGAATCAAAGAGATGCCTCCGACATACTCTCCTTCCTGATACCCTTCTACTCTCAAATAGTGACCTGTAAATGAAAAAATGACAGGTCGAAGTAGAGAATACGTTGGATTAATCGGAATGTGCAGTCTATATTGTTCCAAGCTTCTTTCGCACCTGCGACGGAGTAAATACTGAAATAGCACTTCTCTTTCTTCGATCTCATTAACTTGGACTGAGTAAATACCTAACCCCAATCCTAACTGTTGAAGGCATAGACCATTTTGAGTTACGCTATCGACTTCCCATTCGAACACATAGGTGAGAAAAGTTTCTTGATCCGCTTTCAAACGTATGGTTTGGAGCGGCTTTCCATATTCGATTCTTTCCAACCAGGTAAGCATGGTTTCACTCCTTTGATTAAAGTAGATATACGTAAACCCCCTATCTCTTTCGATAGGGGGTCTTCCTTTTGCTGTACTTTCAATCAGTTGAAGTAAATTGACACAGGATGAATGCTTCAGTGTCAACCCATACATCGTGTCATCATACTTGTACCCAAAATGAAAATTCCTTTTTCAGTCCTGTTATTTTATGTTTATCAGCCCAGAGATAATCAGGCGATCTTTTAGCTGTTGATATTGTTGGATCCGTTTCAGCTTGCTCAAAGTAATAACTTGTTGTGTTCTACTCATAATACAATCCCCTTCCAAAGTCCTTTTACAGAGAAACGAAAATAGCTTCCCGTACTTGAACACCGTCTTCGTATCCTATCTGAAAATGACGAAATGCCTGTGATGGATCATCCTCGGAAGAAAACATTTCGGAGCAAACCATTGGAAGCCCGTCAAATCCATTTACAAAACCGAGTAAATAGAACTTGTCGAGGTCTCCCAACAGATGTCGTATACTCTCCGCGATTTCCCCGAATGTTGTGCCTTTCTCAAGGGATGAGATAATCTCTTCGAGAGAAACCCCCCGCTCCTGATTTTCATATAGCAGTAGTGCGGTAATAGCACATCCGCATCGAGAGGACACCATACCGAATGTCCCGATAGCCGGGGTTAAGCCCGTTTCTCGGTAAGCCTGTGTAACTTCCTCCACAGTAATCCGACGCACCGTGTTTTCTCTCCCTTTTCATGCAAAGACCCCACTTGCATTACAAGCGGGGTCCATCACATTGTTAGAAACTTAGATGATGTTTCAATTTGAAATCCGTCATCAATTCACGTTGGAAGTGATCGTACGGAGGTAATCGAAAACATCGGTCCTGTCTTTTGTAGCATGGTTTTTGTCTTTTCATCATCTTTCTTCTCCTTTCGTTTGCCCGTGAATATTCAAGAAGCAAAAAAGCTCCTTGTGAGCGAACGAAACTTAGAAGAAAGTTTCGTGTGCTCACAAAGAGCTTTTCATCCATTCTTACAACCGCTCACCATGCCTCCAGAATATGGGGTGGTGGCTATCAAAAACAAAAAAGAAAAGGCATTACAAAGACATTATACCTTATTTCGGTTTTCACCAGCAAGTAGCAGATTAGTATTTTCCTATGAGGGGTTTCACTATTTGTCCATCGCTTAAAACAAGGAAGAACTCTCGGGATCCATCAGGATACTCACGACGAAAAACTTTGGCTTCTTTTCCAAAGTAATTCGTGTAGCCAAGGAAAACGTCTTTATACATGAACATACCTCCTAATAGCGGGTAATAATAAAAAAAGCTCTTTATGAAGGCATACAAAATCCTGAATTAAGGATTCGCATGCTCACAAAGAGCGTTACATCAACCAGTGATTCGCTGGCCCCATCCGGCCGCAATTTGAAACAAGGTAATTAGCTTGCAATATACCATAATTCCAAATCTAAAGCAATTTCGTACGACATGAAATACGGTTAATTACCCACGTGACCATTTTCGTTTCTTTGGGACACATATTCTTTGAAACGTAACATCGCCTTTTCAATAATCGCAATCGCTTCGTTTTTCAATTCTTCAATGAGTAGTAAATCATTTGTTTGACGAATTTTTTCTTTCAATTCCTCAATTCTACGTTGTTCGTCCTCACTCATTGGCTGAAACGAATTTGGGTTCATGGAGTTAACCCCCTTCAAACGTACAATTGTTATCCACTATTATGGGTCAACTCTATGAATCTTTCAACTTATTTACTTAAAAAGGAGCTGAACAAACATCAGCTCCTTCATCACAATATTCCACTTCAAAAGCGGGATCCATTGTCGTGCCAAATTTCTTTCTAAACGATTTATCCTCTGTGTGATCAGTGTGCTTCTGTCTTCATATCTTGTGTAAATTACACATTTTACAGAAAAAAATCTGCTCCCCATCATGTTCTTCAATTACATAGTCGATACCCTCAACCTCCCTATGCAAGTCAATCCGATACCCACAACCAGAGCATTCGATACTGAAGTTTCCAATCACTTATTTCTCTCCCTTACTTACTGTACGTTGTGTAACCTACATCGTACATGCTTCTGCGTTCATATCTGGGTCCGAGAAGCACCCACAGCCGCCGATGTCGAATATATCTATCTGCTTAGGCTCACGCTCATCATCGTAATGCAAATCGCGTATTGGATATGGAACACCCTGTTTCTTCATGAAGCTGTATTGTTTTACCTTCATGTAGTCACCGATCGCACTGGCTGCTGGATGGATGTACAGCTTTGGTTTGTCCGCTCTGCCGTAAAAGTAGTCCCTGAAAGCATCATCCAACTCCTGCAGCATCCTTTCCTGGACATGTAGCGGTATCCTGTCTTCTACTGGCACTTTATCATCCGTGATATACCGATAGGCGGACACGTAGACTTTCAGGTAATGTTCCTGTTCCATGATCTTTTGGAACACGTCTGGCATCTTTTGCTTAAGGTTTTTGTAGTGTCCTTGACCTGCCTTTACGCAGCGACCGTTGCAGTTGTTGTGAGCGAAGCCTAGATCGTACAGAATCGGTTGCCTGATCCCGTACTTTTTCAGCACTGCGTCGTTGTCGATGATATGGTCGATCAACGGCATTTCCACCTGGAACGGATGCCAGTTCCGCTTGATCGGCTCCTGCCGGTGCATTTCTTCGAAGCCGATCCCAAAGTAAAGCGTTGCGCCAGTCACAAAATCCTCGTCTTTCAGGTACTGCTTATTCCTCCACTTTTCGATAGGCGGCCTTTTGCCTTTCTTGAGGAAGTCAGCGGCTACCCGCATCTTCAAAACCTTCGAGCAATCCCCGATCATGCTGTTGAATACCAGCTTTTTCTCGAACATCAGCTCCACCGGATTGAGCCCGGCGCTGTGCGTGAGCATTGGCAGCTCCAGCTTGTCCGATGCCTCGTCGATGAACCGGTACAGGTCGAAGTTTTCCCAGAGCGTATCTGTGAAGTAGAGCACGATATTGTCGTCCGGGTAATTTGTTTTCACCCAATCAGCGACCGAGAAACTTGACTTTCCTCCGCTGAAAAAGATAATGTGGTTTCTCACTTCCGGTCCCCCTAATTTCAAATTTAACACTTTCAGCATATGTTGTTATCCTAACTTACAGAGCCTGCCTCTCTAAATCAAAGGAGCGGGAAGCCCCCGCTCAATTTTTCTCATTTCACACAGCTATGAAATAACGCTAATGTCGCATCCCTCACAGACACCTCTTGCATGTACTTCTTCTTCTTTGCTCCAACTATGCCTGTACTTAAACTCTTGGTAAACAGCTTCTCCTCCACACAAAGGGCATTCAAACTTTACATGACGCTCATTTTCATTCCACTCGACTTTTTCGATGAGGGCACGAGCTGTCTTGTGCCACAGATTAAAAAGTTGTATATCATCTTTCATTGGAATACCTCCTGATAACACATTCTGACATCCAATTTACCAAAACAATTCAATTTGTTGGCCACCTTTATTCAGTTGCGCATGTGCTTCTTCGTAGCTGAGTCCAGTCAGCTGTAGCTTATTAATCTCAATCATTTGTCTGATTGCTTCAATAGTCTCTTCAGTATCTGGGATGAAGTTCTTCTCCAGATAGTCAATATACAGGCGAGCACTCCAAGCTTTGCTCCGAATATTCAGCTCTCCATAATGTCGCTTCAGCTGCTCCCGAGCCTTACTGAGTAACTCCAATTGCTCCTCAAGTAATTCTTGATTATATTTGAGGCTGTAATTGAGATGCCAGGCCTCCATGTCCAACACAACTTCATCCTCCTGTAAGCGGGTTGTCTTTGTTACATGGAACAGTGAGTAAAAAGATAGCCTCTCTACGTATTCTAACTGTGAAGAAGATGATTACCACGAAACAGAGTAAGCAACCTCTTCGCCGTCTTCTGTCGTGTAACAAACAGTACAATAAGTCACAATCTCTGGTTCTTCCCAAAACGGTTCTTTCAAGTAGTTAGCTTTACCAAACAGATTGATAGCTTCGGTAAGATCAAGGGCTTCAACACTGCCAGCGAAGCGATTTTCGTTCTTATATACAAACCTGAAACGTTTCATTGACATCTCTCCTACTTATGATTTCATAACACCGTGTCGATTTAGCACCAGTCACGTATGGGATACGGATTCTCATGTTAGGCTGGGCGATTTGATCGCCCAGCCATTGCACATGATACTATCACCCAGAGGAATCAACTGTGTGTACAAATCCACACTTCGGACAATGGTAAGTATGTTCAAACATGTATTTACCGATTTCCTTGTATTCATGCTGACATCCGATTTCATATACCTTCGGTGTTTTACCTACTCCCATGCTCACTAAGGCAAATGCCTTGTCAAAAAAGAAGTAGATTTTCACGTTTCGATACAAACCTTCTATGAGCACTTGCCGGAAGTCGATGTATTCCGGACTGTAGGTAAAAAAGTACCACCAAAAATTTTCAATTTCTGTTTCTCTAAATGGCTCTGGTAAGCTGTTGTAATTCTTCATATCAGCGATGTATCTAAGGAGCGGGCTATCGTTTACATCCACCAGTTTTATCATTCTATATCCTCCCTATCGCGAATCACTGTTTTACATCGAAAACGCCAACTGCCCCGATTGATGCTGTTTATAACGCTCAAATGTGAGCACCTTTCCTGAACCAACACACAGCTCCGGTAGGTTAGCTTTGACCAATGCCTCAGCAAATTGAGGTGGTACAGAATTGCCGCATCGGGCTACCTGGGCGGACTTGGGATATGCCTTGCCATCAGCATCCCGGTCGATAATGTAATTGCTAGGGAACCCTTGTGCCGCGAACAGTTCATGCGGTTCAAGCATTCGCATACCGATGTCCACGATCTGATAGTCCCGGCCGTGTACCGTGACCAGTCCGAACCGGTCCTTGGTTACGACGGTGTGCAGTGGTTCGTCCAGCCCCTGCCCGATGCCGGTTCCGTAATATGTCATCAAAAAGGCGCGCACCTCATCGGTATGGTTTACTCCGGATGTTGCCGGATGATGGACCAGGTGGCCTGTCACCAGTGCGTATCGGTTCGACGTGTCCAGTGTCAACAGTGGACGATCCAGCGTCTGTCCTCTGGCTTCATGGTTGTCCGTTTCGCTGTGGTATTGGGCGAGGAAAGCTGCCACCAACTGACTTTTCCCCCCGCCCCCGGCTGTAACGGTTCCGAGTGGTTCGTCTACTCGGTGTCCGACCGACTGCCCGAATTGCCGGGCGATCACCGGCGCAACCAGAAGATGTTCCGCCTTCGTCGTTATCGTGGTCAATGGTTGGTCAATCGAGTATTGAAGTCGGTCACCACCGAAACCGGTCTGTCCGATTCGGACGATGAAGGGGCTCGGATTTTCGATTACAAACCGCTTAATCCCCCGCGCGATCCGGCGCAGTGTATTCTCCGCCAAAGGGCGCTTCCGTTCAAAGATGCTTGGGCAAGGCAGCGACCAGTCGATGATTTCTGCTGCGGTACGCCACGGCAGCAGCTTTCCAGACTTGACTTCCGGGCTGTTTGGGTCACCGTGGGTCGGCTTCGGCCAGACGATCGGGCGGCCATCGCATCGGGCAATCAGAAACAGCCGCTTGCGGATCGTCGGCGCTCCGTAGTCGCATGCCCGCAGCTCCCGCCACTCGACCTGGTAGCCTTGACGGCGCAGCGCATTCACGAAAGTTCTGAATGTCCGCCCCTTCTGCTTCGGGTCTGGATAGCCGTTCTTATCCAACGGTCCCCACGTTACGAACTCCTCGACGTTTTCAAGGATGATCACCCGCGGCCGCACCGTTGCCGCCCAGCGAACCGCCACCCATGCCAGCCCCCGAATGTTTTTATCCTTGGGCTTTCCGCCCTTGGCTTTGGAAAAGTGTTTGCAGTCGGGAGAGAACCAGCACAATCCAACCGGCCGTCCCCGCGTTACCTCTCGCGGATCAACATCCCAGACCGACTCACAGTAGTGCTCTGTTTCCGGATGGTTTGCTTGATGCATTGCAATCGCAGCCGGATCATGATTAATTGCGATATCGACGCTGCGGCCGGTTGCAAGCTCTATGCCCGTGCTTGCCCCTCCTCCGCCTGCGAAGTTATCGACAATAATTTCTCTGAATGGATGCATGTTCTTTGCCCCTTTCCTTTTGAATCCATCCTTCAATAATGATGAAGGGAGCGGGTTGTCCCGCTCCCTCAAGCCTGTTCCGTTAGATTACAATTGCTGTAAACGCTGAATTCGACTCAGCGTCTAATGGCGATTTCTCTCGAACATTTTCCTGATTATAACGGCTTAGTGCCTTTCTCAACAGATATTTGGCTTCCTCTCGATAACTTTCAATTTCCGCGAGGTTATCGGATTCCTGAATCATTTTCTTTAATCGATGAATCCTTACTTGTACCTCTGTGAGATAGAAAGACATGATCCGTTGTCTCCTTCCCATATGTAAGGGATCTTCAATTGATCCCTTTATTATTTGTTTGTGCCATTCAGACGCTGTACTTCTTTCTCTACTGCTTTTTCTAGTTGCTCGATTTCCGAAATTGCCTCACTTTGCTCCACCTTTACGAGAAGCATCGAAACCCGTTTCTTTAGAAAAATGCTGCCACTCAGACCGGCTAAGATGGAGGTTAGCACAATGAGTGGAACAGGCAGATGTGTGCCCTGGACTAATGCAGTACCACTGATACAGATTACAGAGCCTACAATTCCAGCGACTGCACCAATGAATAAATCTGCGAATGCATCCAGAGCCAACTTGAACCATTTGGTCCTGTTGAAGTCTTTCCATTTTCTTGCCTGTTTTTCAATTAAGAACTTGGTAATCCCCCCGATGGATCCACAAAGAGCGGCATGAAAACCAATGGTTGCAAAAAAATCACCCATACTTTCAAACATTCACGTATCAATCCTCCCTTCATCATTGATTCAAACGGCTTGCAGGGCATAAAAAAACGCCCTATGCAAGCCATGACCCATTAGAGTGTCATTAGCTCACATAGAGCGTTTCCTATCCTTTCATCCGCTCACCTATTCCGGCGGCAAACATACACAAACCGTTCGTATCCTAAGCATACCGAATTATGCCGTTTCGAACAAGCCCCTACCTTCAGAAAGTATAAAACACTTGAAAAGTGTCAATGATCTTTATTAGCAGCCATTATTAGGGGGGATCACAATGAAACAGTGCCAGGATTGCGGTAAACCCGTTACTGATGAAAAGATATGGGAACAACAATATTACCGCTGTAGTAAGCACTTTCGTTTATGGAAGGCAATTGGGAAGAACATGAGAAAATACGTAAAAAACGTCCAATAGATTACCGATGGACATAGGCGTATGTTATCTTACCGTTTTCTTTTATGGTGGTAATGCGTAGATTTGGGTTTTTGTTATATATGTTCTGAAAGTAATTGATGATGTCCGGATGATTCAAACACATGGATAAAAGCATTTCAGCCATTTTGGTTTTGGACTTGTTACAACTGATAGCAAGCATAACAAGTTTGTCATGATCATCATGAGTGAGAGCGGGATTCACATTTTTCTTCGCATCTACTCTCTTCTTACGCACAGGATATGCCTTCTGCTCCACAAATATCAGCTCCCTTTTTCTTGAGATATCTCACTAAAGGTTGAAATCTTTTCAACATTTCAATCTTTAAAGTTTTCAACTTTAAACCTTTTATTATGTTCCTATGCGTAACAGTTGGCATATAGAACTGTATTAACGAACAGTAAGTCATGATATTGCGAAGTGCGGCATCTTCTTCTACAATGAAAATAACTTTTTGGTTGAGGAGCAGGAGCGTACAGATGTCTCAATATACATGTAATGGATGTTACACACCGTTACCTCATATACCGCAGGATGGGGTCGTTTCCTGTCCAACTTGCAGTTGTACAAATCAAATTGTAAATGGGCAGTGCCGAGTTATTTTTGGCGATCAAATTTCGATGGGATCCCAAAAGAAATTAATCCGAATATCTGATGATTTATTTCCGTATTTAGACGCATTAAAGGTACTTGGTTTCGAATATACAGACGTAATCAACAATGGAATTGCCCTGTACATTAACAGCTTGCCCGATGAGGTAAAGAAGAAAATACCCCAAGTAAGAGCATTACAAAACAGAAGCGGGGAGTAAATTACTCCCCGCTTTTTTTTAATTCTTTGTATAGCTCTTGAGGGCTTAACGGTTTTGATTTTGGCCTAAAATCATCATGCTCAAGATCGTTCACCAGAATTGTTCCGGAGGACAGGATATCCTCTGCTGTTATTTCTTGCATACCTTCATGCTCTGTGTGAATGGAATCCGGTCCATCTTCTTTCAATATCATCTGATCATTTTTCTTGATGACGCTTGATTCATCTTGTTCCTTTGTTGAAGTTGATACCTTTGATTCTGATTGAGATGTTTGGCTGTATATTGCTGAGAATAAATCCCCCTCATCTTCCGGCAATGCGGCCTTCTCAGCAGTCTCACCAATTTGATCAACACTTTGATCAACACGAGGATGTTCACAAGTTTCAACTTGATCTTTGGTATCCGGTATTAATCCGACAGAGGAAGTGTCAGAAAAATCGAGCGGGATCATTACCTTGCTGTACAATTTCTTGGCAACTTCCTTGTCTTTTTCATCAAGATATATAGGCTGTTGTTTCAACATTACCTCTAATTTTTCCAATTCTTTAGTCGGAACTGCATCTTTAGGGTTCGATTCCCCTTCAATCAGTATGCCTTGGTCACGAAGCAGCTGATTCTCCATTTCAACCATAAGTTTTCTTCTGTATTCTAGCCAAGCTTGTGCTTTTTCTGGATCAACTTTTTTCTTAGGATCTACAAATTCATTTTCAGGTACCCATTTGGCTTTAATGACTCGTACAGGTGTTGAACGCTTCTTCACTACAAGCTTTACAGCTGCTTGGAATTCTTTTAGGTGGATAATCTTCGACCCACTTAAGCGGGGCTTCACCCGTTTGGCCACTGAATAACTATCACGACGACCTGGCGAGCTCATTAATGCATCTTCGTACATTTCTGATTCTGTTGTTTCATATACTTCATCTTCCCCAAACAACTCACTAAATACTTTAGCAGTTTTAGGGTCACAGTCCCCGTAAAGCATTTTATTCCGGAGAGAGGACAAAAGGGTATACATAAAGTCATCACCAAAGTCTAGGGAAAGTTGTGCCAATGTCTGGCAAGCAACCGTTGTGATGGCCTTATATTTTCGTGACTGAGCGGGAAATTCTCTAAAGCGGTCATATATATAGTCAGGGAATTCATCAATAGTAATTTCGTGGAACGGGTCACCTTCATTAGAGTCACGACGGAATACACCATTTTCAATCAACATGATCAAAAACTTACCAAGGACATTTGAAAGCTCAGCCATTTCCCCTTTTGCTGTATTGACTAAGAGTACACCTCCTGCTTTTAAATGAGTGTCGATATCAAAGTCACTGTTTCCAAATAGGACGCGTCTCATCAGCTTTGAGGATGAAAGGTCATCTAGAATGTTACGAAGACCTTGAACGTACTCAGCTTGTTTATCGAAAACAACTTGTTTACCAGCATGTTTATGACCTGATGGGTATGTTAGTTTAATTCCATTCTTATCTACAGCATAAAATAATCCTCGTTCACGAAACCATGCGCAGATACCTTGCACGATCATCCAGTGGTTACGTAAGTCTCTGTCCGTGATTTGCTCCCAGTTTTCCGGGATGGTTTTTTCAACTTCCTCAAACATGTCAGCTGCTAATCGTGGGTCATGGTACAACTCAATCAAGTCATCAAACGTAGCTTGATTCTTTTTCGCGAGTTTCAACAGATATACGTAATGTTTTAAATGGGATCGCTGCGCTTGCTTAAAAAACTCATCTGAATTCGCTGCCAGCCCCTGTATAATTTTAGTAAAAGTCTCGACTGCTTTTTCAATAGGCCCACGGAGCGGGTTAATGCTAACCGTATTCTTATTGGTTGGATCTAGGTAAAAGATGGCTTCCTCTGGGATATTTCTAGCTTTTGCAAGTTGGTAAACTTTTTTGCACAAATCATTACTTGTCTCAACAATTGTTACACCGTTGACACGATATTTCCTATCTTCATCTGTTTCATTATCGAAGTTGTTAATGTAGTCGACCATATAATCGAGGTCTTGCTTAGCCATGGGAATAATCAACGCTGACGTTTTCCCTGTACCTACTGCCCCTACGATGATACTACTGTTGTTTCTGTCTTGACCGTACAGGATAACATCCTCTCCAGTTTCAACATCTTCACCGAGGACGATATCGGGGTACTTTCTTTCCCCTTGATGTTCAAAAAATCTCCCAAGATACTTGGAACGGAATTGCCACTCGTAAAATACTTCCGGTAATTCTTCATGGTGTTCTTTCCACTTCCGTCTCATGAACTCAACAAGGCCACATACAACTGCGACAGGAATTAACAGCAACAATATGTTTAGCAGTTTAATGTTTTTCAGAGATGCTTCTGTGTACTCGGTAAACTCAGACTTATTGTAAGAATGAACAGCAGCCTCTATCTTTGGTAACACATTTTCATGAATTGGGATTTGCACCCAAATGATGAACTGAAACATGATTAGAGCTGCTACAGTGAGGAACATTACCCATCGCGGTCCTTTTCCGGACCACCAAATGATACCCTTTATCGGTCTATATACTCGAGTGGACAAAAACCATGTCATCACGGCAAAGCCACCTAACAGAAAAACATATGCCACGCCTATGAATGTTTCAACAATTTCACTAAATACACTAGGGCCTAAATAAAGGTGAGCGGGACTAGCACTCCAAAACTTTAGGAACACCCCTTTTATTACATCGCCAAATCCATATTCTTCTGGGGGAATACCCAATGTTGGCTTATCCATGTGCGAGAATGTCATGATTCTCAAAAATTGATCCAAGGTGAGAAGAAGCAAGCGAAGGACAAGTAAATAACAGGTGGTTACAACAATAAAAGGGCTCCACTTTTTAATGAAATACATCTTGAATCATCACCGCCTTTAACTTCTGGGATTTTTTATAATCTGCTTCTACTTGATACAAACGACCTTCATTCAAGTCTTCCATAGACGTTAGCAGAATTTGCTTGCCAAAATTAACTATTTGTCGTTGCCGGTTTACCGTATCAATGAAAACATCCTCCACTAAACTGCTCCGTGTTGGATAAACCATTAGCACAAAAAAACGTGGCTCTTTGAGCAGCTCTTGTTTCATATAAATGGCTCTCGCCTGGTCATTTACAGAACCTTTATCAGCAGAGAGGAGAAAAATTCTTTTTTCTTCTTCTGAAGCTTTCCAGAAAACAAATTCTCGGTCGGGATTCATTTTTAAGCCATGAAGGTCTTCTGACTGGTAGTCCAACAGTTCATTGCGCAAGGTATACCCGGTATTTCGAGTCACTAATCTCAGTAATGCATGACGACATCCATCTATATCGACCTCATATGGAGTATTTTCTAAAATATTTACGATTTGGAGCGGGGCCTCCCTGTAATCTTTTACATAGACCTTGATCAACCCCTGATGAATAAGATCTTCAAAAATAAGGAACGAGTTTTGCAAAAGCGTACGAATACGTCGTTTGGTTGATTTTGACTCCACCGCTATAACAAGATGCAAAGGACTCTCTTGGTACTGCTCAGAATTTTGATAGACATGGTTTCGATAACCAAGCAACTTTCTCTCTAATTGTTCAACGTTCATCGTGCTGCGATCTGCTTCAATCGCTATTTTCCCAAGGCTTGACCCATGGCTCTCTGGTAGCGGTAGAAATACCCAATCTGGAAATATTCGTTTTGTTTTCCCCTCATATTCCCAAGTAAGGGCAAATGAATCACCGTACCCATAGATATACTCGTAGAAACGCATCCCTTCGTTTTTTTCTTCTAAAGTGCAAAGGGTATCGACCACTACTCTCTGTGTAAGAAAATGGTGATCAATCTGCTTGTGAACCTTCAATTCTGCCGCCTCTAGGTATCGCTTATTAAAAGCCCCTTCGGCGTCAAAGCCGTATTCATCTAAACGCAAAAAAGACGCTGCAAGATGAACTCCTTTATCTGAAAGGTAGTAGGCTCTTTCATGTGCGTGAACATGATCCGTTTTAAGTACATCGGTTCCGCTAACAGACTGAGCCTCTAAATATCCTTTTACTGAAAGTTTTTTCAAGCGAGCGCGAAATGATTCAAATGTATGTGTACCAGTTTTTTTTACTACCAATTGATAAAGCATCTCTACGGTTAAAAGACGATGCTTATAAAGAGCGGCAAATACTTCATAATCAGTCGTACTAAACAAAACGTTGAATTGATGGTATTTCTTTCGTTTTTTACGAGGTTTTCGGGTGTCTACTGACCCATTCATTTATAGTGACCTCCTTTTAGATGAAAAAAGGCACACAAACGGCCTTTACCGTTTGTGTGCCTTTGGGTTTTCCATTAGCACTTGCGATATTTACTTGTACGATTATAACATACGATCACTGCATATGAAAGAAAAATAACAGGGATTTAATGATGTGCCCTTTCGGGAACCATTTTTTATAGGGGGTGCAGGACATAGAAGTTCTGTTTCGCGTGGTGTTGAGGATGGTTATTTTAAGATTTTCCTAAAAATCTTTAGGTTTAAAACATCTATAACTAGCGTGATATGTATGATTATCAGCTATATTAGAGTTCCATGTTTGCCCTATTCTTCGTTATATGATAGTTACACGTTTGTGATCTTGGTGGTTACTTGTTAGTTATTCGTTAGTTCCATGTTTTAAATTTACCCAAACACATAACTGAAACATGGAACACAAACAGTGAAGGAAAAGGAAACAGAAATACTGAAGCAAAGTTTAACCTACTATTTGTATAAGGAGGAAAGGATCGCTTACAGGAAGAGGACAGCCAAATATCTTCCAGTTATCATATAATAATCATATAACATATTATATGTATCATTTTCTATATGATAGTTGAATGATTGGAGAAAAGATGTTATCTTTGAAATGTGCATATTGTTCCAATAAGGGAGAGATGAAAAATGGAGAAATTGCAATACCTATTAACTGGTGGTGACCCGGGCAACTCCGACACCAAGATTTCCTTTCTGAACGCAGACGGCAATATTACTGACTTTAGCATTCCTACTTGTTATGCCGTTGCGCCTACAGAAAGAAGCGTACTCAATCGCAAGCGAGCTAATTGTGATCCTACCGATAACCTTCATGTAGAAATCATCCCTAGTAACGGTGCATTTCCACGCGGTACATACTATGTAGGGAACGCAGCTAAATTAGCGGCGGAACGGATTGAACCTGGTACAGGAGATAAAGCTACCAGTGATGTACATCTGATCACGTTAGTTGTCGGACAAGCACTGGCAGCTCTTCTTGCCGGAATACGTGGAGAAGTTTGTATTCCCCCATCGGTAGGCCTTCCCATTGACGATATAAAGGCCAAACAAGGTGCTGTTTTCTTGAATCGCCTTGCAGGTTCTTTTAAGATCAACTTCCTTGACGGTGTTTTCGCTGGCGAAACGATCACTTTGCACCATGTAATTGATAGCCAACTTCCTGTTGAGACTTACATCCATGCCGAAGCAATTAAAGCACCATTGGGGCTGGGTTTTGACTTCGATAGATATGAGTTGAAAAGCACTGAATTAGTAGAACTTGCAGATAGCGATGTAGTAATCTCGGATCCAGGCGGAAAATCGTTTGACATTGCGGTTTATGAAGGGGAAGATCTTGACTCTAGCGCATCAACAACTTATGAGTCTGCTCCCGAATCATTTGCTAAATTAGAAGAAACCAAAGAACTCGTCGGCCACCCGATTGGTGCAAATTATTATATTGATAAGGCCCACGAAGTAGCAGTTGAGGAAATTAAACGTGTTCTTAAGGAGAATATGGTTCCCGTTTTGACTGATACCTTCTTCCGCGGGCGCCATGATTTTATCAGTAAAGTCCTCAAACCATATACAAAGCAGCTTCAAGAACAAAAGACGGATAAAACAAACAAGAAATCAAGTGAACCTCGAATTACTTGCACGATTAGTAATATCCAGATCGACTTAACCGAAAAACTTGTACCACTCCTCGATACTTACGGTGAGATCATTTACTACATGAATTTGCTGGCACGACAAGAGCGCGGCGCTAGCCACATTCCAAATAACCTTATCATTGGCGGTGGCGTGCTTCTTGGATATCGTGTACTTAAAGAACGGGAAACAAATAGTAAGAACGTTAAAATGTATCATCTGCCGAGCAACATTTTTATCGCACCGTATATTAATTCGAGGAGTTACTTAATCGATTCTTTCCTCACGCATGAAGAGATTGCTTCTCAGATAAAGAATGCTGCTGTTGCAAATAAATAATGATTCAAAGGCCAGATGAGACTTAAAACAAATGTTAGACGGGAGGGATTGAGGTGGCGAAAGCGGACTCTGAAAGGATCGTTAGAGGGAAGCTAGTTAGCCTAAACCCCCATTCAAACGCCGAATGGGTGGATTCCTACAACTCCCTCCTGGAGGATCTAAGGAATGGAAAGTATCGAGATCACCCAGTTTTACACAAATACGGTGCTCAAATCGCGAAGAACTCATTACTACAAGATTTAATCGCCATAGGTTTAAAAAGTCTTAAGCACGAAAGTAGTACTGTCACTTTGAACATTGCCAATCTTCCACAAGACCTTGTTAACTTTTTGCACACAAGTACAGGCCAGCAAATGATTAGTAACATGATTTATCAGTGGTATGTTTCTGGGATGGGGCTAGTATCGTCAACTCCCCTCCCTTCTTATGCTGCACATGTACCACCAAATCAAAGTGAATCATATGCAACCCCTGTAGAAAATAGTCCAATTGAGAGTTCCAGAATCAGTTTTGAATCAACCGCCTCCCCTCTTACATCAAATATTCAGGAACCAGCTAAAGATCAACACGCAGATGAACAAGCTGCGCCGAATCGAGAGCATACATCCAATGTAGAGACTAAAAGTGACTTAAAAGATTCAAATGATGCCATCAGTCGAGCATTGAAATTAAAGCAAAGATCAAGGTTGTCAGTTTAGACTAAGTATTGTATCATGTGCATGATCCCTATTAATGGACGATATGCACATGAATAAAGGTGGCCAGTTAATAGGCCACCTTTATTTTTGGGAGTATCACAACAATTCAAGCAAAGACTGCATGCTTAAACCTACTCCAATAACATTCCTACACAAAGATACATTTATCGTTACGATGCTGGAAATTCACATAGCATATGTATTGTATGTATTTTGGCGATATAGAGCCTACATATACTTGAAGATGATTTTATAGAGCCTCAACAGTTCATTCTAACCATTTTGAGTTATCACCAGGGATTTACTCAGCTGCAACACTCAAATTGTGAGAATAAGGATTATTTGGTGATGCTCACCTTCCTCTTTATCTTCTAGTTACACTGAAATTGGTGATATATGATAATTACAATTTCTCATTTTAACAGTTAAAAGATATCTACAATGGCGGAACAATCATGGCATTATATGATAATATATGATACTCATATGATAGTATCATAATAAAATCTTATCAAAACAGATTCTATCGCGAAGGATTTGGATATGGATTTTGCAGATATAATATAAGACTAAATAGTAATTACAAAAGAACTTAAATATTTACCAAGGAAGGAAACTAAGAGTTCGCGCCAATTACAATGTAAGGCGAATTGCACTAGCATTAATTTCTATCAGTTATAATATATAACCAATTATCAATGGGGACGATTGTGACGGTAGATATGTAATTGCCTCTCACTTATAATATAGCGCCATTTGCAACGATGCTATGGAAAGCTGCTGTCTACTTGTAGCTATAACAGTTTGAATGGGAGTAATTTTGTATATATCATGTAGCGCCACTTCCATATGCAGCTAATCTATGTTTAAATAATTAAAGCGAGGTGATTTTATGGAGTCGGACAAAAAGTTAGAAGAAACTATCCAGTTGGAAGTAGAATTCTTAACTTTTGGTGATGCCGCAATCCACCTTGATGTAAATCCATCTACCTTGAGACATTGGTCGAATAGCTTAGAGCAAATAGGTGTTCATTTCTTAGAGAGAGTAAATGGCGATCGAGTATTCTATCCAGAAGACTTAAAAATATTTGCCTTTATTAAAGAAATGCGTGAAAAGTACGGTAGAAAAACGACAATTGAAAAATTAGCGGCAATTATTGCTGAAAAATTTAACTGTCGTAATTTACAGCAGAGACCGGATCTAGTTATCTATCAAAAGTCTCCCGAAATTGTAAATTTTGAAATTGAACAATTAATTCACCACGAGCAGTTTCAGAAATTACTTGAAGCAATGGTAAACAAAGCGGCACAGAATATTTTGCCAAGTGATATTATCGACCAATTAAAAGACAACATGAGAAAGGAACTTGAATCACAAAAGGCTGAAATGAAGAAAGAAATCGAGCGTATCGAAAATGAACGCAGTAAAAAACTAGATCAGCTTATGACAGAAACGCTTGAAATCAAACGCCTCCAATCGTTACCTGGTTGGAAAAGATTCCTCGGAATTGGATTGAAGAAAAAATAATGGGTGAACATAAGAGAGGGGAGGGCAATTGAACAGAGTAATACTCATAGGGAATCTAACGAAAGATCCCGAGTTAAAATATACGCCAAATGGAATTGCCGTTTGTAATTTTACTATTGCGGTCAACAGGCCTCGAAATAGCTATGACAACGAACAACAAGCCGACTTTATCCATATTATAGCCTGGCAAAAGCTAGCAGATATCTGTGCCAACTATTTAACTAAGGGCAGAGAAGCAGCTGTGGAAGGTAGACTCCATACGCGATCTTACGAAAAGGATGGTAGGCGGGTTTATGTAACGGAAGTTGTTGCAGAAAGAGTTGACTTTCTGGGAGCTCGTCCAGTTGAATCATATCCCCAAGGAACATAAAACAAGAACAATCAATTGGGACAGATTTAACAAATTTTATAATAAGTATTGATTGTCATGAAGAATTTCTGTACACTAGCGCCATAAGGATTTTTAATTTTGAAGGCAACCCATTTGGGTTAGCGAATTAAAGGATAGAACAATAGTCCATTTGCTGGACATACAACTCGCAGAATGCGTTTTGGTATGTACTGCAAATGGGCTTTTTTGTTCTATCCTTTTTTCTTTTCGAAAGGAGGAAGGAACAAAGACCGATTTACAAACCAGTTTGTAGTACATTCAAAAAAACAAGTATAGGAGGAAGTAAAATGAAAAAAGTTTTAAAAGGTATTTTAACTGTTTCGTTGTCTGCTGGTGTTCTGTTTGGAAGTGAAGCAATGATTATCCCGACAGTAGTAAACTCTGCATTTGCAGCATCGCAGTTCGATGTAGGGTATCAATCTGAAGGGTATAAAACATCTGCAAACCATTCCAAAGGGTTAAACTGGAATCGCTACTCGACATTCAGTATGGGTAATACACCGGTACTCAGCTGGTCAACACCGATTGGTAATGGAGAGCAGAATGAAGAAGCAATCCATACTTTCCCGGCAATCGATGACGATGGAACAGTATATGCTGTGGGGACATCGGCCAAAAAAGTAGTCGCTGTTTCTTCGAATGGATCTATTAAATGGGAGATGGTTCTTGATGGGAAACCAGTGGGGGCTCCCGTTATTGGTAAGGACGGAACCATCTATGTTACAACCTATGATCAAGATCGAGTGTACGCTTTAACTACTACCGGCTCTGTAAAATGGGTATATGAGGGTAAAGGACCAATCAAAGGGTCTGTCGCACTCAGCAAAGATGATAAAATCTATTTTGCATCCGAGGATCGCAAGCTTTACGCTCTTTCTACAGAAGGTAAGGAGCTTTGGGCCACTTCTCTAGACGGGAAATCGGTTTCTACTCCGATTGTAGCTGCGGACGGTTCAGTGTATGTAGGAACTCTAAATGGAGCCTTGTACGCTGTCAATCCAGATGGAAGTATTCAATGGATTAAACAAATCCCCGGACCTATATCGTACAGTGCTCCAACCATTGATTCAAATGGGTCACTTATATTTGGACATCAACAATATCGAGTATCCTCCATCAGTAAATCTGGAGGTTTAAATTGGGAGGTAGGATCCGGTGCTAACGTTGAGTACTCTTCTCCAGCAGTTACACCTAATGGGGATGTGTACATTATTGGTGGCACATGGTTAACAGCATTCGATTCCAAAGGGAATCTAAAATGGAAAGTCACCAATCCAGAAGTTGATCTACACAACGGAGTGGTTGTTGACAAAGACGGAACAATTTATGCAACCTCAATGGAAGGGCGTTTGCTTGCCTTTGACAGTAATACCGGAAAGGAAAAATGGCAGATTGGTCTAAGCCGCTATCAACTATCTGCACCGGTACTTAGTAGTGATGGCACTATTTATGTCCAAGACACGACTGGGAAACTGTTTGCAGTAGATACATTTGGTAAGAAAAAAGGTGAGGATCAATCAGGAATCGAAATTTACGACCTAAATGCATTTGCTACTCAACGGCAAGTCCAACTTTCATGGAAGGTCAATGGTGACCCAGATTATATCAAGGTAACCACGATTCGTTTCAATCATGTGGAAAACAGCGCTCAAACAAAAGGCGAATCGTTTACGGTTGGAAATTTGAGACCGTATACTACTTACACCTTCGAAATCGTGGCTTACAAAAATGGTCAAGCAGGTACGCCCATTTATACTACCGTAACTACAATTGATCCAGAAGAAGCGCAAAAAACCCCTGACATTGTGTACGCTGATTATGTTGATTCAACCCATAAAGTTCTCTTGGTAAAGATTAAGAGTATCACAAAAGAGAACTATGTGGTGGTAAAGGATTCGACCTTTAAAACTGTTCAGCGAATTCCTGTGAAAGATGGTTCAGCTCATGTAGTTTTTGAGGAAGAAGGGGTATACGACATTCATGCTGAAGCAGTAAACGAAGAGACCGGTAACTCCTATTTCTCCCAACCCGTCAGACTGACAGTTGAATTTAGAAAAAGTGAGCAAGGTAATGATATCACCAATGAATCATTCACCGCAGGGGTAGCAACAAAAAAAGGATCTATTTATACGGTAGAAGGCGTTCTTCCTGCTCCAGAGCCTTCTGAAAAAGTCTTCTTCGCTTTTTACAATGAAGAAGGGAAGAAATATACAGTTTATCCCGCTAAAAAAACAACTCAAGGGAAAATGAGCATTTCAATTAAAAGAAACGTTAGATATTTCCCTCTTGGTGAGTATACTTTGAAGGCTACTTACAAGCAGGGAAGTAAAGTTGTTAAAGAATTGGAGACAAAAGTGAGTTTTCAATAAATCACAATGGCAGGGGAACAATGTTCCCCTGCTTTTTTATTACAAGGTATTCCTATTTTATAACATTTATAGTATGATATTCTCAAAGAGAATTTGATTTTGAATGCAGCCATAGAGGCTAGCGGAGACTTTTAATGAAAGAGTCCATCTGTGGACATAAGAACCAATTACGGGATTCTTATGCCTACAGATGGATTTTTTATTCCATCACTACTCACGGGCAAAAATATTGAAAGGAGACACGAAGATGGAATTTAATCTGTTAGCACAAATTCAAGCAAAGAGAAAAAGTCTGACAGATCTTTTTGAGAAAAAACAGTGTTTTACTGACCCAGAGGTTGTGAAACTCTCACAAGAACTAGATATTTTGATTTTGCAGTATCAACTGGAAAAGAAAAGATATGCGTAAATAAATTACAAGAGAGGGGAGGAACCCCTTAGCAGAGGACTAAGGGGTTAGGGAACCCCTTACCCTGCTTATGGGGATAGTTATGATAAAATATTTTTTTCGTTTCTTTACCTCGTATCCTTATCGTTGCAGCACAAAAGGTTGTAAAAACAAAGCGCATATTCATGTTGATAATGAGGGTTATCAAGACCACAAACCTTACTGTGAGGAATGTTTCGAAAAAGTCAAAGAGGACCTTGTGAAAAGGGATACAATGATATTGAAAGAGATTTGTGACGCTTTGCAAGTAGATGTAGTTAAAACGAATAGTGCAGATATTAATTGGAATATTTTTGTCTATGATGAACGATTTGGGTATGAAACTCACTCCAAAGAAAAGGCAGATCACTGCCAGTATACTTGCTGGTTTTGTAACCAACGTGCTACGAATACGGTATATTACTACTTCTGGAATGCTGCTCATCACTTTGTTTGTGATAGTTGTTTACCTATCATGAAAGAAAGAGAAAAAGAAACCATGAAGGAAATGCTGGATAAGCTATGTAAAAAATATGGACTTCAAGTTGTGAATGATCTTTAATGAATGCAAAAAATATGTTAAAGTCTAAGAAGCAAAGATTTTCTTATGTTAGCCTCTCATACAATGGGAGAGCGGTTTTCAGTACAGAGTAGATAGGCTCTTTGGGAGCATACGAACCAATCTTGGGTGTCGTGTGTTTCCCAAAGAGCTTTTTTACTTTTATCCCTTTTGGTAGGGGAGGCTACGTAGAGATCTTTGGGAATGAAACAAAGAAAGGGGTAATGTTCATGAATCTTGCAAACATGCATTCATATTTGGAGAAAGTCCAGATACCAAAAGAAAGTGCCAATTTAATGGATGGAGCATTACGACTTATTGACATCGTCTGCTATTCTGCAGCTGAAGAAATAGGGGATATCGATTGGACAGCATTTACATTTCGAGAAGCCCTGGAAGCAATCGAGCACATAATTTACTACACACCTGACGAAGCAGTCTACATGGATGAAGATGAACCAATCAACAGAGAGAATCTGCTTACAGAAATAAACCGTGTGGCACACTTTCATAAGCTGGTTGGAGAAATTAAACCAGTTAACCGAGTGAAGCCGAAATTAATTTGAGGTAGATTTTATGGGAATGAGTTTATATTTATCTGTAGATCAACACATGCACTACATCCAAATGTTCGACAATCTCCTTATCGGTAAGCTCATGTATGATTATGGTAAACCCTTACCAAAAGAGACAAATTTCACGAAAACGTTCTACGTAAGAGATCATCGATTCTTTATAACTGCTATTGAATTTCTTTATGACTGTAAAGCCCAAATTCTCGATGGGGAAAATGAAGATGATGTATTTGAGATGGAGGAATTCAATGTCTTATTAGAATGGGACCTAGCGCGTAGATGGAACACTATCAAAGAAAAATGCATATCGAGAGAATACAACCTATATATGACGTTCTGTGAACAGGAAAACGTACTTATGGATACCATCAGGACAAGTTATTGCCCTTATCATGAGGTAGAAGTAAGGTCTACCTTACAGCAAACCGGGATTCTTCTTCAAGTCGGTGGTTATCAAGGTACGTTTTTTTCTATTCTCCACAATCATATCATGTTCGTCAGATCATTTTCAGAGATGGTTATTAACAGTGAAAAGCAATTGGTTCAATTAGAACAGGAGGATTTTTTAGATGAAACAAGTAGCGACTGAAAAAACCGTTATTACCTTATCACTAGATGGTTCATTACCGCTAGTTGAGAGATGGGTAAACGGGTTTTGCGTTCAGGAGAAAAAAGTTCGTACGGACGATCTAATATTTTCACTTATGAAAATGCTAGAAACTGATCAATTGCTGCAGATTATTTCTAATGATGCTGTTACTTTAGAAGAATTATTAGAGCCATTTCTACGCAATACGAAAGATCCAAAATCATTAGATCGTGTGTTTCGAATTCTACTCAATCGAGTCGATAACGAAAACGACCTAAGAATTCATACAAAATTATTACTATCAATGGCAAAACGGTTTAATTTTGAAGAATTGTCTCCCGGATTTTTAGATAAGCTATTCAAACATGCTCTTTATCATGTTGAGCAGTTGAATGAACAGCAAGCTTTTTATGAATTATTTCTACGGCTATTCGAAAAAGTTGACATTGTGTCTGCCGAATTTGGGTTAGTTTCCAAGGTTCTTGAAACCGTTGTAGAAAAAGTTGAGTTGGAAAACGACCAGAAAGTTCTCCGTGATCTGTTTCGAAAACTCGCTGAAAAAGTAGAAGACGCATGGAGAAGGGAGATTCTAGCGCCCTATCTTTCAAAACAAGCTGTCGTAAAAAGCCCACTTCTCCCTAAAAACTGTATACTCTATCAGGAGCAGCTATGTGGAACGAAGATTATTGTGATAGAAGTTGAAAAACAAAGATTTGACGTTACTTACCACAAGACAACTTATAAGAATGTGGGCCATCCCAAAATGATATTCTGCTTTTACGTCAAACGAGGTTATATTTTAGAAGTTAGATTAATGGCCGTGAAAGATACCATTATAAAGCCTACAAGCAAATTATATTACTATCCATTTTCAAATGTATGGAGAAATGATTTTCGATGCTGTTGGCCTGGTATTGGTCAAGTACAACTTTCTGGGTTACATCAACTGACGACAATTCCGTATTTGTTCTTGTCCTCTCCCTCTAATGATCATCTGTATTCAGGTACAAATCTTCGCGATTTTTATGCCAGCTTATCTGAAAAAGACTTTGATGATTCTTTATTAGAGGAAACAGGTTTAACGTTCTCTGACTTCTTTGCGATGGAAGATCGCTCTGTGGAAAATCGTTCAGAACCGGATGAGAACTAAGAACCGAACGAGTGAAACGTAGATTAATGGGACAATGTTGATGAAAATGTTGCATAACAAAAGTCTTAAATAGTGAGGGGTATTTATATGGACAATGTATTTGAGATTCGTATTGTTAACAAAGAGGGTAAAGAAGTAAATGATACAGTTTTGATTTCTGGGGATTGGACATTTTCACTATCAGGTCCGCCAATGCCTGTGACAACCATTTTTCCGGACATACCAACAGAAGGTGTTCCAATTACACAGTTTTATCAAATGGTATTAAATCGAACACAAGCATTGGAGATAACAGATGTGTCTCTTAGCGTAGATTTTGAAATGAAAAATATAAAATTTGTCCCAGATAAAAATAGCGATCCGAAAACAGAGTCTGGTTCAGAAACAGTTACAGAATCTGTTTCACCAAACAATGGCATAAACACAACCAGACAGGCCTCTCTTTTTGATGAAGATGCTATCCTAGCACCAAGCAAAGAGGGGGGACAGTTTTCCCTTAATCTTTTTGATGATGAACCAGGCACAGAAAAACCTGGAGAAAACACATGTGGGGTAAACACTCAAAAGAAGCAGATGGGTAAGGATTCTGCAACTGCGAAAATGGCCAGAAAATATCAGTCTAAGGAAAAGCCCTTAAAAATTGAGAGTGAAGAATGGCGGATTGCTTATGCAGGCCAGATATTTCACGTAACAGAATTTTTCCATGGTGTAATTCCAGAGGGAGGCCTCACTCTTGAACAAATACGTGAGGCTATCGAATTAGACTTCCCGGAATTTTCAAAGGAACGAACTTACTGGGAGCATGATAAGGAAAAAAAATTATTGGTCCCAATCATTCGCGGAACCTCGAAGGGAGCACTCAAATGAAAACGGGAATAAAGCAATTTTTTTGGAAGATTGCAGATTTTTTATCAGTCCCTTATGAAGAAAGAAAGCTGCTGAATATCATCGCGGGCCAAGATGGCCGATTATATGAAGTTTACCAACATCCAATCGGTCGTCTGGTAACCCCTGTGCAAAAATTGAATGAGTTGGACCCCATATGTCCGGGGTTCCAACTCTCTTTACCTAAAATTCCAGGAACTTTACTTGAGATGTCAATTACCTTTTTTCGAGCTTATTGTTTTGAGGAGCAACAATATGAAGTAATGGTCGAGTTTTATTGGGACAAAGCTGACAAACGATATTCCATCCATGTACCTAAACAACTCGTAAGTAAAACATCTATATATGCGGAAAGTGAAATAAGGTATGACGAGCGTTATATACAGGTTTTACAACTCCATTCACACAATACGATGAAAGCCTACTTTTCCTCGATTGATAACCAAGATGAAGTTGCTTTCGGACTGTATGGAGTGGTGGGGGAGCTGAATAAAGTAAAACCAGATGTACTTCTAAGAGTGGGTAGATCTGGTCGCTATGTGTATTTACCTGTTGAATATGTGTTTGAAAAGGCAGATTTAACACGTAAAGTTCCTTTTCCTTCGGAGTGGCATGAATCCATTGTGATCCAATCGTGAATGTGAAAAGAAATCTATGACAAATTCCAATGGGGGAGATTCTACAATCTTCCCCAATAATAATTTCAGAATGGGGTATTGTTATGGCAAAGTATATCGCACTTACGGAAGATACTAGATATGACAAGCAAAATGTTTTATTTCATATTGTTGTTATTGGAGTTGGGGCAAACGGATCGCATTTTCTTAGAGGTTTACTCCAAGATATTAGTACACATCAAAACTGGAAAGAAATCGATTTAACAATTGTGGATGCTGATCGTGTTGAAGAAAAAAACTTATCCAATCAGCTTTTTACTAATGACGAAATTGGTGAATTTAAAGTCAGAGCCTTAGCTGAGAGGTACGGGCAAGTTTACAACGTAGATGTAAAAGCTGTAACCCACTATTGCACAGATTTAGATATGCTACGAAGGCTTTTTATTCCTGGGTGCACTAGCAGAAAAGTAATTCCGATCTTAATTGGTATGGTGGACAATAACAAAACCAGACAGTTATTTCACGAGTTTTTCTACCTGGAAGAAGTAACGGATTTGATTTGGTTAGATGCAGGGGTAGAGGGGATCACCATACCTGAACGGCCCATACATCAGTTGAGTGATGAGGAGAGGATATCTCTCGAACAAACCGGTTATTCGGGTCAAATCGTATGTGGGTTAAAGTGGAGAGGAAAGGTCGTCCTCCCTCCGGTTACAGACGTTTATAGTAACATCTTAGAGGATACCCTCACATCCTTTCCAGGAGAGAGTTGTGGTACACTGATTATTAACAACCCGCAGCGATGTGCCACCAATAAATTCGCTGCTCAAATCGCTAACAACTTTATGAATAATCTCTTTCATTTACGAGCAATTTTCTGGAGTATCAACAATTTTAATGCACAGTTGTCTGTCAGTCGTCCTGTTTATTTAACAGAAGATCAAATAAACACTTGGATAAAATGTAATGCCATTTCTGAATAAGTATTTTCCAACAAATCATATTTTTGATATAATATAATGTAACTACTGAATTTCTTGTTTGACATGTCGCTAAATTAGGCGAACGATTTTTTAATGGATGAAGCTCTGTGAGAGCACTCGTTTCTATAAAGGGAGACGTGTGCCCTCCAGAGCTTTTTTATTTTTCAAAAGGGGGGAGTACATATTTTAACTGCCGGGAATTTTAATTTGAAATCTTGATATTAACAGGAGGAATTAGTATGTCACACGAACAACTGGATCTCTTTTCATACACAGTGGGAACTGGAACCACTGACCAAAAGGATGAACAGAAATATAAACGAATGAACGACCTGGTGAAAGAAATTAATAAGCATGACTATCACTACTACACCTTGGACAATCCGATCATAACTGACTATGAATACGATCGCATATATGATGAGTTGATTGCATTGGAAAGCGAGCTTAATGTGGTATTACCTAACTCCCCAACACGCAGAGTTGGAGGTGAAATTCTCAAAGGTTTTGAACAGCACCGACATATTTCTAGGCTGTGGAGTTTGGATAAAGCACAAAATGTTGCGGAGTTACTCCAATGGGCAGATAGAACCGAAAAACTTGTCAACGACTTATCACAACAAGGTCATAACCTCCCATCCCTAAAGTATTCGACAGAATTAAAATTTGACGGCCTAACACTTGTTCTTACTTATCAAGAGGGGAGACTCGTTACAGCTGCTACTAGGGGAGACGGTATTACCGGCGAAAATGTCCTAGCTCAAGTGAAGACCATCCGATCTATTCCTCTCGAAATTCCTTTTAAGGGAAAATTAGAGGTTAATGGAGAAGGCATCATGTACTTATCAGCTATGAGACAGTACAACGAAAAAGCTGAAAAAAAATTGAAACACGCACGAAATGCAGCAGCAGGTGCAATCCGTAATCTTGACCTGCGTGAAACAGCGAAAAGGAAGCTGGATGCCTATTGGTATAATGTTGGTTACGTTGAGGGGCGGACTTTTAAAAACCAAGATGAGATGCTGCAATTTCTGAGAGAGAACGGTTTTAAAGTACAATTACATCCACCTGTCAGAGCTTTTGATTCGATCGAGCAGGTAATAGATGAAATCAAAAGTATCGATGAAATGAGAGCTCATTTTGACTTTTTGATTGATGGAGTTGTCGTGAAAGTTCATGATTTAAAGACCCGAGAACTTCTGGGCTATACTGAAAAATACCCCCGTTGGGCATGTGCCTACAAGTTTGATGCTGAGCGGGTGAAGACCCCCCTTATATCTGTTGAAAATCAAATTGGTCGTACTGGTAAACTAACGCCTGTTGGGCTTATCAAGCCAGTGATCATTGATGGGGTTGAGATTTCAAAAGCCACCCTGAATAACTATGACAACATTATAGAAAAAGGACTGAAGTTTGGTCTTGGCATTCAAGTTTATGTCCGGCGATCAAACGATGTCATTCCGGAGATTTTAGGCCCCGTTGATGTTACAGAATGTGGCAAAGAAATTATTCCACCTAATGTCTGCCCATCTTGCAATTCACCACTGGTAAAACAGGGGGTAGATCTATACTGTCAAAACTTTTCGTGCAAAGCCCAAGTGATCAACCGGCTTTCACATTTTGTTTCTCGTGATTGTATGGACATTGAAGGGTTATCTGAAAAGACCTTGGAACAACTTTATCACAGGTTAGGAGTCCAGGCTCCAGCAGAATTGTACAACATTCGGTTTGAGCAGCTTCTTCTCATAGAGAAGTTTGGGGAAAAGAGAGCGAACAAGTTAATTGAAGCCATTAAGCAAAGCAAAGAACGTCCATTAGCAAATTTTCTTTATGCTATCGGGATCCCGGAAGTCGGAAAAGTCACGGCAAATGTATTGGCCGACCATTTTGAGACTCTTGATGCCATTCGTAAGGCAAATCGAGAAGCGCTTCTTATGCTTCCTGATATTGGTCCCAATATATCTGAAGGGATTGTTTCTTTCTTTGCCGATGCAAGGAACCAACAAATGATTGATGACCTATTAGCTGCTGGAGTAAGACCGACAGAAAAGAAAAAGATTCTACCGACAAATACTGACCATCCGTTTTTTGGTAAGACTGTTGTTATTACCGGTTCGTTTACTAAATGGGGAAGGTCTAAACTTGCTGATCTCATACAGAGTTATGGTGGTAAGGTAACCGGATCGGTGTCAAAGAAAACAGACTTTTTGTTAGTGGGTGAAAATCCGGGATCGAAAATGGAGAAAGCCCTATCTCTTGGTATTACAATTTGGACAGAAGAGAAGATTTATTCCGTTCTTTCGGGAAACTAGGTACGAAACAAAATATAAACGGACAGAAAAGAGGAAACGTAATTTATACGTGTCCTCTTTTTTATTTTAGTTGGATAGGCAATTGGGGAATATAAGAAAAACGGATTGACGTATATACGTATATACGTATATACTATATTTCAAACACGGGCAAATTTGTATAAAGGGGAGATTATCATGAAAGGAAAAAAAGGTGTGCATCTGCAACTTTCTTTGGATGTCTATGTAAACCAGTATGGCGAAATTTGTACAGTACAAGATGACACAGTACTTACCAAACCATATTTGGAGATCGCATTGAAGTACAGCACAGAGCAACAGTTAGCTGAAAAGTTAAATGTATCGGTTGAGATCATCGAAAAACTTAAAGAGATTTTTGACATTCAAATAAATAGTACAGATCGATTGACGAAAGAACGGATTAAGATCATGGAAATTATTCAGCGATACAATGAAAAATACGGGGCAATTCCCCCAATGTCTTATCTTCGAAAGCGGTCTAAATTCACTCTCCCATTCATCCAAGAGCAGATTAATATACTGGTTAATAAACGATATCTTTCTTATGATCGCAATGGGGGAGTCAAAATACTTAGAGCAGTCTAAAGGAAAACTTCTTTTGGTAAGAAGCAGACTTGTTTTTCCCACTGAAAAAAATCTGGCATGTTAAATAATTAAACGACAACACAGTTTTCCTGTGATATTCTTTTTTCGAGAGGAAATCTTATCTACTTACGGCTATGTAAGTAGTAGGATTTCTTTTTTCATTTTTAATACTTCATTGGAGGGATCCATTTGAATTCGTCTCATGTGAATCATAATGAAGGTGAAATCGTATTGGGAATGCTCTATCGAAAAGTAAAAGAAAAGGAGTATATCATTTATCGCTCTCTCTTTATTCGAAGTTTTCAAATGAATGGGTCTGTCTGTTATTCTCATTTAAAAAATGAAAAAAGTATAGTTTCAGATGCGGAAGTAGACCCAGGTATTAAAGAGCTCTGTAGCCTAAATGGTTTTTATGCTAAAAGCACCCTCATACCAAGCCTTGACTTTTGAAAGTACAACCCAGTAAGTAATAAAAATTGATTGAACTGAATCAACTAAAATGGTACACTATGAGTGATAAGATACTTGTTAGTTGCGCTTATGGAGAACCCAAGGCGTACTTATCCTGAAAGGATAAGTACGCCTTTTTTGCATTCTCCAAGTGACTTTCAAGTTCGATCATCTTTTCATGAAAGGAGGTAAGTTTGGTTGAGACGGAAGGGATTCATTCAATCCATGTGTACTGTTCTGTTGGTTCTTACCATTATGCTGTTGCCTACCACAGCACTGGCAGCGGGGAAAAATCCACTTGAAAAAGTTGACGGAGTTGGTAACAACCAAAATGTAAACCCAGACCAAGTATACGATGACTTGAATTCCATCTTAGAACTCATCTACTATGGCGCCGGCATTATCACAGTTGGTGCTACCATTTTTGCAGCAATTCTTCTCAGTACTGCAGCTGGTAACCCACAGCGCCGGAATAACGGCCTGATTGCATTGGCAATGGCCTTAATCGGGGGATGGGTTCTTTACAAATCGTATGGCTTGCAACAATGGGCACAAAAATTCGGTTCATCATAAGCAAAAAGATTTCCTCTAGTCATCCCCCTTCTGCGGGGGATGACTTATATGTTCTGAAAGAGGAGGTATGAATGTTATGCGCAGAGAGATTGTTCCGGTTGACATGGTTAGTGAACAAAAAGTAATATTTGGAATTCTCTCGTACCGACAACTACTTTATATATTTGCCGGAATTACAGTTGCCTACAATATGCTCGGAATCTTTGAGCTTCCGATTTTCTCAATCGGAGTTCGACTCATTATTTTCGTTATACTTTTCTCCCCCATTGGGTTCCTCGTTTTTGTATTTGCTTTCTGGAAATTAGATAAATACGACATGTATTGGGATCAGTACCTACTTAACAAAATTCGGTACCGAGCCAAAAAAGCAAATCTAATATTTCGTCATGGTAGATAACCTCAAAAGGAGGCCCATATCGTGGTTGACATACTGTTTTTTATTTTAATAGGTGTTGTGATTTGGATTTGGTGGAGAGGGAAAAAAGGTCTTCCTCTTATTCCTTTTGGAAAGGAAGAGGAACCGGTTCCAGCTTCTCTTCCTACGAATTCGAAACCTTCTAAGAATCCGTCCTCAAACCCAAAACAAGTGAAGCGTCTGATTCGCGACATGCTAGGTATTAAAGATATCAGAATGAATATGCTTTGGCTTCCAAAGCATACCTACGTTATGGCATTGAAATGTGATCCTGTTAACTACCATCTGCGAAACCCAATTGAACAGGAAAGTATTGACGTTCGCTTTGAACAATGGCTGGTAAGTTTGGAATACCCCGTCATCTGGCATTTACAAAGTCGCTATGTCGATCTTCATCAACAAAAAGAACTATATTTGAAGACTATTGAAAGAGACCACCTTCTTTCCGAACAAGCTCGAGAATATTGCTATATGGCCATAGATTACATGGAAAATTGGTTAACACAGCAGCCACGATTTGAAGTTGTCAGATACGTTTTATTCCCCTACACGATTACAGATCCAGGGATGAAGAAGACATCAAACGCTGAAAGGGCGTTACAAGAGCTGTACCGACGTGTAACTTCAGCAAAAAGTTATTTAGAAGGATGTGGTGTAGTTTCTGAGATTTGCACGACGGAAGACCTGGCAGAAATGCTTTATTATGCAATGAATCGTAAGAGAGCAGCGAAAGCTCGTTTCAAAGATGTCAAACTTAAAGAAATGCTAGCGCTGTATTGTACCTCTCCTCAAGATTCCGTACGGGTGCAAAAGGTACTTGAAGAACTCAAGCAAGAAAAAGCTTCTTAAGGAGGAATCAATAATGCTGAAAATCTTTCAGAGAAAACATAAAGCCCCCGCTCAAAAAACGCCAAAGGATGAAGGCACTCAAAAAGGCATTTCATTAAACATTTCAGACGACGTTCCGCTTCACTTAGAAGAAGGAAAAGGGGATGTTTTTGATGTGATTTGCCCAGACGGCCTCGATACAAGTTCAGATAATTTAGGTTGGATTACAGATTCCCTCTCAGGAAAACGCCCGTTTCGAGCGATGTATATTACGAAAGCGGGTTATCCCCGGGTAATGGAAACTGATTGGATCTCTAAACTTCTTGGGATTGGCGAAGTAGATGTGACGATATATGCTCATAAGATTCCTCGTAGACAAGCACTTCAAACAATGAAGAAAGAATTAACAATCCTGAATTCCAATAAAGAAATGCAAATACGCTTAGGTCAAATTAATGAGCTTCATGATATTAATACAAAGCTAAATGATACTGATGCACTCCTTCAAGATACACAAACAGGTCGAAATGATTTGTTTCATACAAGCGTACAGGCTTGTGCATACGGAGAAACTGAAGAAATGCTTGATAGATTGACTGAGTTTCTTGAGGATGAACTAGGCGGAATGGGATTCCACCTAAGAAGCGCTTATGAACGACAACATGAGGGGTATCTTTCCGTGCTTCCTCGCGGTCAAAATGAACTGCTTGATACATACCGAAATCTTGATCGCCGTTCACTTTGCACTCTTTTTCCGTTTGCCTCGAGTGAGATGAAATTTAAAGGTGGTGTACCATTCGCGTTAAACCAATCAACTGGTAACCTGGTCTTTTTAAATCTATTTGCAGAAGATAATAACAACTATAATGGAGCTTTATTAGGTGAATCCGGTTCCGGTAAAACCTTTGCCATTGAAACGTTAGTTGCTCGAAATCTCTTAATGGGTGTCCGGTCACTAATCATAGATCCAGAGGGAGAATTTAAGAGATTTACAAAAAGACTCGGTGGATTATACATCAAGCTTGGTGCAGACTCACCATACGTCCTCAATCCATGTGCCTTAACAGTTACAGAGGTAGCTTTGGATGATGATGACGATGAAGAAATTAAAGCAGCTGGCGATGGATACGAAATCATCGTAAAAGAAGATGGTCGCGAGTACATTCGTTTTGTTCCTGTAAACGAGAAAATCCAGGAACTCGTTAATCTATTTAACCTCATGGTACTCGGGTTTGAGGAAAAACCGTTGAATAACTTTGAAGAGACGTATTTACTTAAAGCAATTCAAGAGTGCTTTAAAGATGCTCAAATTACAACCGATCCCAAATCTCTATACAAACAAGAGCCAGTAGAAAGGAATGGGAAAATTTATCATGATTTGGTTCCGAAAGAAGAAATCACAATATCGGATATCTACAACAAGTTGAAGAAACTGTATGGTCAGGAACCAAAGGCTGAAAGACTTATCGTTGCCATTGAACCTTGGTTACGCGGGGGAGTCAGGGGCTTTTTCGATGGTCCAACCTATTTGGGAGAAGGCGTTTCAACCGACCTGCTTTCTTCCAAGCTCATCACCTTCGATCTCTCTGAGTTTGAACTTGGATCCCCGCTTCGTAAAATTTGTTACCATACCTGCCAAGTGTGGACATGGCATAAATTTGTCAAAAATCCCATGCTTGCTGAAGAACCCAAAATAGTCGTTTCTGATGAATTTTGGCAAGTCATAGATCAAGATGAAACCGTTACTTTCGCTGAAACAATGGGACGCAGGTGCCGAAAACGACATGCTTCGTATATTATCGCTAGCCAAGATGCTAAACGTGTTCTTGAAAATCCCAAAGCATATGGGGTTATCACGAACTGCTCGACGGTATTTATTCTCAAACAGAACCCGATTAACTACAAACTAATGAAGGAAACTTTTAGTCTATCTGATGGAGAATTGGCAATCGTTATGGGACGTACAAAGAAAGGTGAAATGATCCTCCGAACACAAAACGAGAGTGTCTGGGTCCGCACAGATCCATTCCTATATGAGAAAGTACTGTTCGAATCAAACTCCAAGAAAAAAGCTGAAATGGAACGACAAATGAAAGCAATGAAGGAAAGCATGGAACAGCAAAAGATAAAACCCGAAGTTGAATCTCTTAAATTACGGATTCAAGAAGAAGAAGGTGATGAACTCGACATTGAAGCCATTCTTTCGGAAGAAGGTGTTGATGATGAGGTTCAGATGGTTGATGAAGAGCTCGTAACACTTCTCAGGGGAGATCATTTAGAAATCCCGGTACCCGGAGACAATTATACACCGTCGGAACAACGAAACTACATTAAGAACGATCATAGAAAAATATTAGAAGAAGAGATTGAGATGAAAATTTCTAATTAAATTTAAATGGAAGGGAGGGATACTCCATGTGGGTAACTGAGTTACCTTCTATTATCGGCAATTTCATCACAGGGATTATCGAAGATATTTTTAAGCCCTTCCTAGACCTCGATACTTTAAGCACGCTGGTCTTTGGAAATCAGGGGGACAATAAACTAATTTGGCTTACCTTCACTGATAAAGAGTGGAATAACATCATTGTAGAAGATGTTGGACTCTTTATCGAAGTCGCTTACTATTGCATGTTGTTCGGGATCATATTCATGTCCATTATGATTAGTAAGGCAGGAATGAACCCGCAGACACGGACAAACGTTTTAGAGATGGCAGGAGCCTTGATTCTTGTAGCATTCCTTTTGAAGAATCTCGATATCATTTACAGTGCCATGTTTACCATCAATCGATTTGTCGTATCGCTTGTTGAAACGAAGGTAACCGGAAATGACTTATCGGTATCAAAGTTACACGATGGTGGACTAGGATTTTTGCTGATCTGGGGAGCATACTTGGGCCTTAGCCTATGGGCGAATATTTACTACCTCATGCGTAAATTTAGCCTTATGGTGCTTATGATCTTGGGTCCGGTGTTTATCAGTCTCTTTCTCTTCCATCCCTTCCGCAGTATCACTTTGAATTGGATGAGAGATTTATTTGCCACTATCATGACCCAATCTATTCATGCTGTCATTTTGCTAACGTTCCTGCAAATGGACAACGATGTTACAGACAATTGGGTTGTGAAATTGGTGATGTTGGCTGCTTTTATTCCCATCGGAGAGGGAATTAAGGCATTGTTTGGTCTGACTCCCAGTATGACAGGTAAAATGTCCGTCGTCATGATGGCCTCTGGCGCTGCAGGTCTTACCTCTGTAGTATCTGCAGCTCAAACTGCGTTTGGCCGACGGTCTTTCTTCGACCAGTTAGAAGATCGGTATGTAGGGAAGCGTAGACCAACAGCTGGGGACGGCGCAGCATCTGCTGCAAATGAATCAACATCAAGCGGAACCGGGGGTGTGTCTGCACTTCCAACAAGTGTGCGTACCCATCGTATGTTGAACGCTGGACGTGTGGGAGCGCGTATCGGTAAATCCATTTTTCAGATGGTGGGAGCTGCTGCTGGAATGCCCCTCGGTCCTGGCGCTACATTTGCTGGAGCTGTAATGGCGGGTAAAGCAGGGGAAGCACTCGGAGGCCTTGCTGGCAGGGCGGGGTACACCGCGTTTGATAACGGACGCCAACGTATGATGGCCTCAATCAATGAGGAGCTGGATAAACTAAACGAAAACTACGGGATCACACCAATACATCAAGTCGGCAGTATGGAAGGGCATACCGATTTTCAACCCAAAGCACTTGGCCATCTTGGGGCAAAAACTCATGCTGTGGCCAAAGGAATTGCAAAGAGCTTCATACCAAGACAACTTGGCCGGGTTGGTAAGACTGCCTACAAAGCGATGGGACCAGCTGAACGTAGAAGATTACTAATTGAACGAGCAGGTCATCTGGGTGGAGTTGTCTTAGGTGAAGGTGGTGTTCAGCTTGGCCAACAAGTTGCCGCAAAGTTGTATACAGAACTCGATAACGAGATTAGGAACCAAGGATACGAATACTCTGATTTTCAAAGGGAATATGAAAATCACAACATTAAAGATGTGCGGATTGCAGTGACGAGCGAATACTCCACTATTCTCGGGAAAGTTCGGAATGCAGATGGTACTTATACGGAAAGACGGTTAACCAACTATCTTGGTGGTGATGCATCCCTCAAAGAAGGTCAAGTCGTCTATAAAGATCTGCATATCCAACAAGGTCGAATAACTGATGGCCCTGCGCTTTTTAACCTTAACGGCGACTTCTATACTGAAGATTCTCAAGGGGGTAAGAAACGATTCTCCAAACGTTATGCCATCAATCCCTATGACTACTTCGAAGATAGAAATGACGGCTCAGAAAGATATTTTAGACCCGATCGATTTAAACAAGGGATTGTTTAGGTGGGTGATCACTTTTGTCACTGGACCCAAATAAATTGACACAATCGAGTGGTCTCAATAGAAGCGCCGAGAGATCCGCACGAATAGCACGACAAATTGCACAGCGTAGAGCACGTCAACAACTGTATAAGTTCATTAGAAAAAGGTCACCTATTCGGAAATTCTTTCGCCGCGCACTACGAAAATTAATTGCAAAAGCTATAAAAAAAATTGGCACGATAATCGTAAAGGCGATGGTAAAGATGCTCGTCACCATCGCCTCTTCCCTGGCAGCCATCGTAACATTTATTGGCTGGCCGGTTTTGATACTTGTCGTAGTCATTGTAATCGTTGCCTTTTTAGCCGTTGACTTGAATTTTGATGGTAAAGATGACAGGTTAACAATCTTACCACAATATCAAGAAGTCTCAATGACAACGATCGATGCCTCGAAACCGGAACAACTGGAGTGGAGGGTTCCAACGGGGTTAATTGCCGCTTTTGTTCAGATTACACAACTACGAAGAGTACAAGATTCTGTCAGTTCGATAGATCCTACAACGGTTCCGGAAAATTTTATTCCAATATACAAGGCTGCAGAGGCTAAATATGGCACTCCGTGGTATTTACTAGCTGCCATCCATCGGGTGGAAACCTCATTTTCAACTGATCCGAAAATGGTTTCATCGGTCGGAGCCGTTGGACATTTTCAGTTCATGAAAGCCACATGGGTTGGTTGGAAATATGCCATTGATGATGTTGGAAACGTTGATCCTTCGCTTGATATTACCTCTCTTCAGGTAATTAGAGACGGGGGCGGATATGGAGTCGATGGAGACGGAGACGGTCGGGCAGACCCTTGGAATCTATACGATGCAACGTTTTCAGCAGCAAATTATCTTGCAAAAAACGGTGTAAATCAAAACATGCAAGCTGCTGTGTATCAGTACAATCATAGCTATAGCTATGTATCCCAAGTAATATCTCTTGCTGAATACTATAAAAATGCCGGCCAACCGGTCCATGATCCTCAAAGTGAAAATACAGTTGTGGAACAACCTGCAGATTCAGCAATAGATAAGTTCTCATATAAAGGATTAGCACAAGAAGCTGTCCAAGGTATAGAACCCAACATCAATTACGACGAATACGAAGCGAAGATATGGGAATATACAGTTATCAAGACAGTTGATGAAGAAGGTAACGTATCATCATCAGAATCAGCTCCCAAAGTGGTTGGTCGTAAATGGATTGAAAAAATCTCGACCGTCGATACTTTCCGGGGCAACTATCAACTAGAGTATGAAACGTTTCCTGGAGAATATAAGCTTGTAAGAGTTGAGAATCGAGGCAAGAATACTTATTACGTTTATCAAATGGAAGAAGAAGTACGGGAGGTCAATCGCTTTTACAGCCCCAATTACAATAAATTAATTGCAAAAGCTCAATCTCTTGGTTTCTCGTTACCTGATTTTCAATTGTTTCTTCTTCTTTTTAACAGCCAAGTATCACCTGATGCAGAAGAATATACAAACCGTCTACCAATTGAAATTGAGGGATATACAGACAATGGAGGAAATAGGTACGAGATGGGGGAAGGTGAGGAAATCCCTAAAGATCTACTAGCTGCAGAATATGTGTGGCCGGTTCCTACAATTCACCGTATCTCTAGCGGCTTTGGTATGCGTCCAGGTGGCATGCATAGAGGAATAGACATATCTAACGGTAACTCCGCAGGGCATGCGGTATATGCTATGGCGGACGGTGTAGTTATCCATGCAGGCCCACGAGACCCAAATGGTTTTGGACAAGCTGTCTATATTTATCATGGAAACGGTCTGTATACACGTTATGGTCACTTGCAATGGAATGCTTACGGTGTAAAAACGGGACAAAAAGTGAAAAAGGGCCAATATATCGGTAGAATAGGAGAAGGGAAAGTCGGAAGTTCAACCGGCCCTCACTTACATTTTGAGGTTATTATTAACGGAAGTCACACGCCATCCGGAAATATTTCTGGTAAGTGGATTAACCCGCTTCAGTTTGTTCGTCCATAACAGGGAAGGAGTTTAGGATGGATCGAGACGAGAAGTACCAGATTGTAAAAAAAGCATCAATGATTTCTTTTCTTTTGGTTCTGTTATTGTTCGGAACAATTACCTATCTACATTATCAAAAGGAAAGAAATACATTTGAAAACTTGGATACGATTATTGCAAGTATAAAACAGAATCAACAATCTAATTCAGATTTACGTGTCGTCACAAGAGAAGAATTGGAGGAACAAGCACGAAACTTGAAGGCAACAGATGTACCTTTAGATGAAGTAGAATCCGTACATGATGAGAAGGCTAAGAACTATCGAGATGAACTGTATGTGATAAAGTACCTGTTTTCTCTAGCGATTCTAGGCGATACAGAAGGTTTTTTTGAGCAATTTGATCCGAACACCAGTATTTCGGATTTTCCTGATGTAAAATCCATGCAAGCTGAACAACAAGTTGCCTTCAACAACATTACACGAGGAGGAAGACTGGAGCACATTCGTATTTTGAACACCAACACGGTTCCAGAGAAAAAGCAAGTCCGTGTTGAAGTAGAGCTTGTCTACAAAGATGAAGTACGGCGCAAACTCAGGATAAACCTCACAAAAATGGAAGACGAACATGCCGGCTCCGGACAATGGTTTGTTTCTTCTTCCGTACATGATCTAATCAAGCAAATAAATAATTAGGCGTTTCGTTGTATAAGTGACGCTAAGTGCGCACTCTCAGGGGGCCAACGTAATAGCGAGCATTGAAGAAGTCTGGAGCGTCCAATGGGGCGCTCTTTTTACGTAAATCGGAGTCCTCCACGGGGAGCCCAGGAACCCCTTAACAGACTCTCTATTTTATCTCGACAAATGATGAAAGGAATTGTCGAAATTCCGTCGAAAGAACTAGGCGAGGAGGTAGGGCTATAATGTCATTCTCACAAAGATATGGTTATAAGCCGATAAGAGAAACAATCCAGTACGAGTCTATGGACATAGACCTTAGAAATTCTTTGTGGAACGCTCTGTGGCAATATTACTTGAATGAATGGGAGTCTGAGTCTAAAAGTATTGAAACAGTATATTACGGGAGATATGACAATTTTTTTATACAAATATGGGTATCCCATCTCAAGAAACCTATTGACACTATTAGTGATAGTTGGGATAGAAATTTTTTAGAATTACGAAATCATTTTTTTAGATGTCCATGGTATGAGGTATACGACTTTATTGAGTTCATGGCTCAACTTGACTATGACAATACTGATAAATTTATTATTTATTGTAATTATATATTGGAAAGAGAAAAGTCCGCTTATCGCTTCGTTGATAAATACATTACAGAAATTACATCTGAAAATGAGATTACTGAAATTGAAGATGCGATATCAAATACTTCAACATTAAAGACCGTTCAACAACACTTACAGACCGCACTTGCATTAATGGCTGACAAAAAACAACCTGACTATAGAAACTCTATTAAGGAAGCGATAAGTGCTGTTGAATCATTATGTAGGTTGATAACTCAAAACCAAAATGCAACATTAGGACAAGCATTGAATCATATAGAAAAAATTGGACAAGTGGAACTTCATACAGCTCTGAAAGAAGCCTACAGTAAATTGTACGGATATACTAATGATGCCGACGGCATACGCCATGCTCTAAAAGATCAATCGAATGTTGCAATTGAAGATGCAAAATATATGCTAGTATCCTGTTCGGCATTCATTAATTACTTAATAGCCAAAACTGCAAAGGCTGGAATCAAAATATCCTAATCCCGGCGAACGAAAGTCCATTTTCTCAAATTTTGACGAGATCGGATATTATGGTTTCAAGTTCCTTAAAGGCAACCAGGATAACATTGGGCACGTGAATAGTTACGGAGCGCCTTTTAAAATGACGAACCGCCGTCGTTCCTTTGTAGCAAAGGAGCGACGGTCTTTTTTCACTCGCATGGTCGTCCACAGTCCGTTAATACCTTTATTCTTGTTTATCTTTTCGTACTTTATACTCTTTTTTGTTTCACAGCGAATGCCAATGGTAAAATATAACTAACTAACTTGAAGAAACTGGCCAGTGGAGAGTACCGAATCTGCTCTTAACTGCATGGAAAAGAATGAGAAGGATAAAAATCGTGGCATGAAACTGACGGAAGGGGTGACAAAAAACGCAAAGGCAGCTAGCAAGGATTTATGGATAATTAACTGTTACAGAGAAGTTTTCACAAAGTTATCGCTGCGCTATCTACTCAATGTGAAAAAGTTGTTAGAAGGGGAGAAAAACGATGATAGGATAAAGTCGCTCGTAATGGGGGAGAAGTATTGGAAGATTTTCTACAACAAGAATTTAGGTTTATCAGCGTATTAGGGAAAATACTTTTGGTGAGTGAAGTAGAATGCGAGTGACATTGAAACCGTTTAGTCAGAGCAATACCGTGGAACATTCTATTCTTCATAAACAGCGGAATAATTATTGGCTGGTTATACAAAGTTTTGTTGGATAGAGAAGGGAAAAGTGATTGGGATTTTGCCCTACTAATACTTTGTGTAAGCATAGCATTTATCATCACTAGATTACGTTTTATGAACCTGGAAAGTGACCAACAGTGCTCACAACGACATGACGCAACACCTGATCAGTTAAGGGATTTTCGGAGGAAGAATAATGAAAAAGGGGACTAAACTTTCCGAAGATACTAGACGCAAAATGTCGGAATCTAGAAAGCAATATTTAGCTCAAAACCCAATGTCTGAAGAGACGAAAAGAAAGATTTCCTTAGCAAGACGAAGTAAAGAAGTTTCACCAGAACTTATCTTAAAGATAGCGGAAGTAGTAAATAGAAATTCAACCAACGAGCAGCAAGATGACATCCTTAAACGCTACGAAAGAGAGTGCAAAAGAAGCGTAGAAACGAGAATAAAAATGTCCAAGTCTCGCTCGAAAAAACTAGGAAGATTGAACGAATCTGACGTCAAAATTGCCCGTTATCTTTACGATTCTGGACAATTAAACGTAACTCAGCTATCTAAATTTTATAAAGTTTCCTATTCATCCATGCATGATATTGTAAAACGCAAGACATGGAGACATATCCCATAAAAACGACGCTTCATTTGCAATGAACCAAGGAGTGTGACAGCACAGTGAGATACGCAATCAAACTATCGAATAGACAAGATATCATCGGATTGAAAGGGATATAATGAATAATTATCTTGACATACCAACCGATGTACTTGAAGTTAATTTAATAAAAGCTGAATTTAGGTGGTAATCATGAATTGTACAGTGATGAGGAATGTTTATAAGATAAGGAAAGTCTCAAAAGAGTTACTTCTTTTACTGGAAACGGAAGCGGAAATAGATAACATTACTGCCTTGGTTCGGGAGATTAACAATTTGGTATCTTCAATCGAACGAGCTACCGGCATTTCTGTGGATACATTTTCCCCGAAATTCGGTGATAATCTAAGATGGCTCAACATGCAGGTGAATAATCGTACTCCGAAAGAAGCTGTAACAGCGGTGAAAGACTTTCTGAGTATTAACATCGACGAGTTAAAAAAAGGGGTTTTAGATCACTTCGGAATGGAGGAAAAAAATGGAATGATCAATCCTAAAGAACTGGGTGCTGGATCTTTCGCAAAGGTGATAAAGGGGTATGACCCTGCTTACGGAACAATGGTAGCATGCAAGATAATGTATTCGTCGTCCGTGTACACCGAATTATACGGTTCGGACGGCGAGGAGTTCGCACAGAGATTTAGACGGGAAGTTCGTTTAATGAAGAATTTTGATCATCCTAACGTCTTACCAATTCTTGATGTTCAATTGGAGCGGCAACCTTATTGGTTTAAAATGCCTCTCGCGGACGCTTCGCTTGGCGATTGGTTGAGCGCTCATCCTGACATCTCTGACGATATTCGGATAAAAATATACTATCAAATTTTAGACGGAGTAAAGTACCTTCATGATCAAGACAAATATCACAGGGATATCGCTCCACCTAACATTTTAATTTTTAATTCCGATGACCCTCTGGTTAAATTGGCAGATTTTGGTCTAGCTAAAGACGGACAGTCAAATACTTATAAAACGGCTGGATCTGCAAGAGGTTACGGGCATCAGGACTATACGGCTCCTGAGCAACTTACTAGTTTGAAAAATGCAAACCACTTGTCGGACATATACTCTTTAGGTGGTATCTTATATTTTTTGTTCAGCGGAAAATCCCCAAGCAATCGTTTTCATGAAAATATTCCGTTTCAGCGTATTGTAGATAAAGCTATGCAGCAAAGACCCGAAAATAGATACCAGTCAGTAGATGAATTACGAAACGAATTTCAAAGTGCGGTAGAGCGCAGAAAAAGAGAGAAGGTTCCGTCTTTTCTGGGATTGGCAAATTATAGGTATACCGGCGATAATTTCGTCGACGCATCTAATGTTATTGATTTACTCCTTCTAGGTAAAAAAGAAGGGCCTGACACCGTGTACAATTGCTTCATTTCTCCTTTCTTGTCAATTCCAGATCACATTTTAATGTTGTGCTGCAAGGAGTATGAAACTTCGATGATGCCCTTTTTAAAAACTCTAAGTTTCAATTTGGAACAACTGAACTACGTCCCCTATGGCTACGACTTCTCCGAGTGGAACAACATAGACGACAAATTATTCAAGATGTTCTATGCGTTTAGTAACAACTCCAACCGTATTGAGATTGTGATACAATTAATCACGAATGCAGTAAAATATAATCGCTTCCGGGCACAAAGACATATAAGGAACGTGTTCATCAATATAAGTGATGATCAGTTGGCTACTGAAATAGCTCACGCAATAGAAGAATACTTTTCTGATTACAAAGAACAGATTAAAAGTCTGTTAAATAACACGAATTATCCTACACCAATTCGTTTTGCCCTGGATGACTATTGAGATAAAACGTGAGATAAAACGGTTATGTTGTCATATACGTAATCTAAAACTAGCCCGCCTTGCAGCGGGCTTTTTGTTTCAGTGTCTAAGAATGTAGGGGAACCATTGGTTTCAGAAGATTATACATAATAATAATTATGAATAATCATTGGACGGATATAAACATTCTGTGGTACAATTTACTAATAATAATGTTTGTACTGGAGTAATTAATTTGGGAAAAGGATATTAACTATATGAAATTGCTAAAACCAAATTCGAAGATGAAATAATACCATTAGCGTTACAATTGATCCCAACTCATGATAAAGTTTTTTATTCGGAGTATGATTTAAACCTTTGGATTTATACGAAATTTGAGAACATCTCTTGGCACGAAGAAATCTTTAATAAGATCAAGTCTTTAGATAGTATCAGGAAAATTGTAGCGAAAATTTCCGAGGTTAACGAACACATAAGAGCATGGCCATCATAATGGAAATTATGAGTTTCATATCTATGCTCTTTACCAAGACATTATCAAGCGGGTTACGTGGATAAAATCGCAAATAAACTAACTTGAATAGCTGTTCAAGGACTACCTACTTGTTAATGGAGGGAAATGAATGTACGGTTACTTACTATTAGCTGGTATATTGGGTGGTATGATCATTGGCTGCAACTCTGGTGCATTCGATCAAGTTTTCCAAAACGCTCCAATAGTATTCCAACTTATTTTTGAGGTGTTTACCTTTAAGTTATACGACTTACAACCACCTCAACAAGTATCACATGGCATGTTAAGCCCGGACTTGATTTCCGTTTCCGATCATTTGGAATACCAAGTTGCTATTATGAAGAATGTATATAAGATAGTAGTCTGGGTATCAATTGTACTTTATGTAGCCTATAAGGTTAAGAAGAGACCCAGAAAAGAAGCAAAAGGTTGCTAGTTGAGGAAAGTGCGACTTAAACTCACAAAAAGCTTGGCCAACTTAATTGGAATCATGAGTTTCAAACCATTCTCTTTACCAAGATATTATCAAGCGAGTTGTTTCATCACCGTTTGTACTAACCCTACATTGGGATGCCCCCCTTCCCCTACTCAACTAACAATACTTTATAACGTAAGTTACCATAATATAATTACGGTTAATTATACACTGATGCTTTTATGTATAATTATGTCGAGTAACGTCGGAAAGGAGATCCCCATATATGCCGCTTAAAGATACTTATAACTGGGACCTAATCGAAAGAAAAATGAGTGATCTCCCCTCTTTCATGATCGATTATTTACGGGAGTTACGGTTAAATCGTTCCTCATATCATACCATTTATAACTATTGTACTGACTACCATACTTTCTTGAACTGGATTCTTTCCGAAGGCCTTCACCCAGGTCCCAAAAACTCTATCCCTCTTCTCTTCTTCGAACAAATGGACTTAGAAGTAGCCAAGGGATACCAAGCATATTTACAACTAAAGTTTGCAGAAACAAGTGTTGCTCGCAAAATTGCTAGCTTGAAGAGTTTATTTCTCTATCTTCAACAAGTAGCTGAGGATGAACACCAACAACCGCTACTTAAAAGGAATGTATTTGCTAAACTCAAATTGAAAGTTGAGGAAGAATCAGTTGACTCAAAAGCACTCCGAATGGCTAGTAGTATATTAATAAAGTTGGATGAAGAGCACAATGAAATGAGGGACTTTCTCGATTTTATTTATGATGGTTATCTGGATCATATCAAAGGCAATAAGCGCGCAATTAACTACCATCTGAAAAATCGTGAACGAGATCGTGCAATTGTCTCTCTTGCTCTTGCTACCGGGTTGCGTGCCATGGAACTCGCATCCCTCGAGGTTGATGATTTAAATTTGTACAATGACTATGTAGAGGTTCTTGGAAAGGGGAATCGAAAGGATGCCCTCCCCTTTGGTCCTGTAGCTAAAGAACATTTACTAGCGTATCTTGATGTACGGATACAAAGATACGGAATCGATAAGAAGTTTAAGCCACTTTTTGTGTCTAGTAGTTCTAGAACAGGAAAGCCGGAGGCATTTCGAAAAATCTCGATTCAGAAGATGCTTGAAAAATATGCAGTTGCATTTGGAAAGCCTTCTCTTACTGTCCATAAACTTAGACACTCTTTTGGTACACGATTTCATATCGAAAACGGTTCTGATCCAGTCTTGACTCAAAGAGCAATGCGACATAAGAATATTCAAACCACAACGATCTACACTCATGTAGATAATCAAAAGCTTAAAAAGGCATTTAGGAGAGCCAATTCTTAAATGAAGGGAATATAACTATGTTGGTTATTCTAGATGTAATTGGAAAAGTATCAATTATTATAACAAGTTTGGTGGCCATAGCTTATTTTTCATTAAAGACACTAGGTAACTCAAATAGATTTGAAAAAATTGAAATGGATATACAGTTTGAGGCTATTATATCAGCTCTATTCTTTTGGGTGATAGCAATAATAGTAACACTAGTGTTTGTAAGTGAAAGTTATAACAGCTTTAGTAATTTAGAAAAGTTAAGATTTCTTACAAGTACAGTAGTGATAACATATGCCGGCTTCGACATTTTTCTCTCCTTTGTTCTAAGGCTCAAATACTTACCACCACTTATTAAGCAATTTTTGTTTCCGATTCTTGGAGCAATATTTTGTATTTTTTTAATTAAAGATTTGAATACAACGAAGTTGAATCTAATTGTCATAACTTATGAAGTTATTGCCTTACTTTCGTGTTATATTCTTGGAATTGCAAATATAGGTCTTGTATCATCCAAAAGTAGAAAACGAAAAGGAGAATATGAAGTATTTTATACCAATAGCTTCGGATCAATAATTGGTAGAATATCCTCAATTAATAAGCAAGGAGATTTTATCATTGAGGTGTTAGGTACAGACGAGGAAATATTGATTAATCGATCGGAGGTGTTAAAAAGGAAAGCCTTTTCCTTTGGGTCGAAAGTTGAAGTGGTATTAAGTGACTCCTCTATAAAACAACTTAAGCTTCAAAAAATCGAAGAGGGTTATTATGTTTTTGAAAATCAAACTATTACAAGGGGAAGAGTAAAAAAGATCACTCTGCTTGAAAATAATTAATAAATAACCCTGCAGAACTGGTTTTCGTACCTGGGATTGGGAGGCTACAATAGCCTCCTTATTCTTTTCTAGAATGACGAACTGACACTACTACTCTGGGATCAATTACTAAAATTTGATGCCACATTCGAAAATACTAGGGTAATTTAAAAAATCCCTCGCAGTATCGAGGGAAGTGTTTGAAACTGAATTTATGCGAAATTGTGCTTTGTAAGGACGAAATCCACGAATACCGGTAATCGAAGCATTCCGCTCCTGGTCCAGTTCCGGAATTTAACTGTAGCCTGCAGCCGGGGTTCCAGGTACACGAAATTTTTATCTTCACCGGTCACCAGTTGCTTACAAACACCATAGAACGCCTGCTTATGGATGGCCGGTACTCCCAGTTCAATGACTCCCGCCGATCGAAGCTTCCCCGAGAAGTCAGCCATCGAGACAAGCCAACCGAATTTTCCTTTTCGATAGCCGGTGATATAGACGTCTGCATATTGGTAATTAATGACCTTCAACCAGTCCGACGATCGCTTACCAACATAAACACTGCTCTTTCGCTTGCAGACAATTCCCTCCATGTCTTGTTGTCTGATAGCTTCAAACAATGCCGTTCCCTCTTTCTCGATAAACTGGACCTTGCTGACTGTGTGGGTATCCTGTAGAACCTGATCAAGAATTTCCTTTCGTTGTAACAACGGTAGTCCTCGAAGATCTCGTCCGTTGTAATAAAGGATGTCAAAGACCATGTACTTGACTGGCTGCCGTTTCATCGCAGCTGCAATCTTTTCGTCATCTTTAGTTTGAAACCGGCTCATTACTAATTCGAAGTCTATCTGGCCGTGCTGATTGACGCAAAATACCTCTCCGTCCAATATCACGTCTCCATCAACCGGGACACAATGCAACTCAGGGTATTGTCTAGTGCATTCATTCTGATGCCGTGTATACAGCTTGGTTATCCCGCCCACCCTGGTTAATATCAGCCTGTGGCCGTCGAGTTTAGGCTCGTATAGCCATCTGGAGTCGTCAAAAGGCTCATTAGCTTGTTTCAGTAGCATTGGAGATATAAACATTGTTAAACATCACCGATATTATTGTATCAGTCATATCAGCTATACATTTATGGTAATTATTTCGTCAATACTTACGAAATCATCAACTCCAATCTAACCATTTGTCGTGTTCTCCGTGTCAATCTTTATTGCATCCCAGAGAAAACATCACTAAAGACAGTTTCGAATCTCATAAATCCAATTCCTTTTATCGAGCTCTTGAGTATTCATCCTCAAATTACTTATCTACGGCTAACACTTCTTTAAATTCCCCTTGCTTTTCACCTTGTAACTTACATGATACGATTGGGTTGCAAATATTTTCACTCGGACAATGTAGAGTAAGGGATGTATAGGAGGTATATATGTGATTCAATTTCATGACGCAATGATCAAGCTGTTTTTGGAAGTATTTAAAGCATACGTTGAGCGCAAGAACGAAAAAGTGTTGGTTCCTCAACGAGTGGTGCGGGGAACGAGCGTTTCCAACTCCAGTATATTTGAGAATCAATTAGCATTATTGTTACATTCACAAATCCATGAAGATTACAAAATCTTGGTTGACTATCCGATTATTTTTCCAGGCCAAAATAATCGTATTACACCTGACATCATAATTTTAAAAGACAACACCATACACATGATTCTTGAATTAAAGGTTGATTTGGGATACGAGAAAAAAGGATGGGAAGAAGAACGTGATAAGCGATTGGGCAAATTAAAGAAATATCAAAATCAAACCTCTTACAAACCTTTCAATGAGCAAACGAAGGAAAAAGTCGAGAAAGTGTTTATAAATGTTCCCGATCAAATAGAATGTCAAGATCAAAAGAAAGTTCCTCAAAAAAATCAAGCGAAAATTCCCCAGTAAGAGAAAGAGAATACTCAAATGCCCCTTAGGTGGTAATATAGACAAGACTACCCACTTGTGTTGTTCCCATCCCCTTCCGGTCGGAAGAATCCTGCCTTTTTCTTCTCCTTGATGCGGTAACTCTCCCCCTTGATGTTGATCGTGGTGGAA